>Ga0302140_10004705_pt1 | contig 17366 bp, 12 predicted proteins | sample I_Bog_E1_1_FD_202095 | JGI IMG/M metagenome (GOLD analysis project Ga0302140, IMG submission 202095) | Peat permafrost microbial communities from Stordalen Mire near Abisko, Sweden - I_Bog_E1_1 | ecosystem: Environmental > Terrestrial > Soil > Wetlands > Peat | place: Sweden: Abisko, Stordalen... | reverse complement strand
GCGCTCGGCTGGTCGGCCGATAGCAACATTTTGGCTGTGGGTGAAGGACACGGTCTGAAGCCTGGAAGTTTCATTTTGTTCGATGTCGATAAGAAAGAGGCGATACAGGAAAGGATTTTGAGTACGGAGGCGTGCAAGGTGCCGGCTGAGTACAAATCCTGGATGGGGAACTCTCTTGAGTGCTGCGCTGTCAAGTTCGTGGATGGGGGGAGGAAGGTTCTAGTGATGACTTCAGGTGATGGAGGGATTGAAACTTATGATCTCGAGACTTGGGAGAAGTGGAGATTTGCGCGACCTGATATTGACCCACCCTTCCACGACGAAACCGAGGAGGAAGAGGAGGAGATAGAGGAACTTGATGAGAAGGGGAACAAGAGGAAGAAAGAGAGGTCGTTTGATTCGAACTTTGATAATCCTTTGGTACATGGTGGTTACCACATGACTGTGTGGGAAGATCACAAGAGGGGGAGTATCTTTTATGCCAGCATGGATGGAGATGCAGTGAGGATCTGGGAAATTCCCATGACAAAGATTGGTTCTGAATGAACAACAAGGCAAGCAGTTGGTTTCCTCCAGTAAATGTGTCTTCTTGCCTTATAACTAATATACGAAGTATCTGCATCGCAAACATCGCTCAAGAGTTATATTCCCATTTCCTCAACATTGTGCTTAAAGCTTACTCTGTGGAGCATAATCAACCTTGATCGTGTAAGCTGGATCAGTATGCATCGCCCAATAACCATCCCAGATTTTCTTTGTAACAGGACCAACCTTGCCATCTTTCACAGGCTCACCATCCAGGCTGGTGATAGGCATGATACCTCCTGCCGTCGTACACATGAAAATCTCATCCGCCTTATACACCAACTCCACAGGCACAACTTCCACACGAACTTCGATCCCATTCTTCTCCGCAACAGCAATAACACTCTTCCTCGTAACACCCTTCAGCACACCCCGATCAGGCGTATAAATAACCCCGTCCTTCACCAAACAGATGTTGAACCCCGAACCCTCCGTCAAGTGCGCATCTCCATCCGTCAAGAAAGGGTAAGCAGCACCTCTATCCTGCGCCTCAAACATAGCTCTCGTCAAATCCCCCCATTGCAGATTCTTGACCGTCGGATCGAAACTCCCTGGCGGAGTTCGGCGCACAGTTCTCGCAATAATTGCGCTTCCATTCCCAGCAAGCTGCATCTCCGGCTCCATGACCCAGATGTACGGCATAATAAACATGTACAGATTTGGCACAAGATCTTGTGGTTTGGATCCCCTTACGCCTGTGAAGCCGCGCGTGACGATAAGCTCTACGAAGGCGTCTTTGATACCGCTCTGTGCTACCATATCGAGCAGGACTTTCTTGATTTGTTCAGCGGGGAGAGGAAGGTGAAGACGGATCTTGGTGCAAGAGAGTGCGAGACGCTCGATGTGCTCGTCCAGCCGGAAGAAAAGTCCGTCCCAGACGGAGGGCACGTCGTAGGTTAGGTCGCTGTGCAGGAAGCCTTGGTCTAGCAGTGGGATGCGCGCTTCGTGGAGATGGACGAGTTCCCCAGCTACCCAGGCAACGCCTTTGGCGAAGGGATTGGTACTGGACTCTATGATTGCTTTGCGGGCGTTGTAGGCTGCGAAGACTTTCTCCATAGTGGCCATCTTGATATGGTTGGAGTCGGTAGAAGAGAGACGCTGGGAATGCTTGGAAGTCTTTTGCAACTGATACATATGAAATATAGCTCAAAACTCTTGTCAGGAGAGGGAATCGAGAACGGATCTAATGAGGTATACTTATATGAGGTGTAGGTCTTGCAGGCCCGCCAGCAATCACGCCGGTTTATGATCTACACCCCACCTTCCAGAACCCCACCTTCCTAAAGAAGTAAATCGCGAACCTTCACCTAAAATGGCAACCGAGGTGTACAGGACAGACTCGAGAAAGAATGATTCAACAAAATAGGAGAAACGGCTCTTGTGCTAGATGGCGATAACCTTCGGGGCTCACTTTGAGCTCTATTGATTCGGAGAGCTCTGCAAGTGAGAGGCATTTTCAGGGACTCCCGATTCATTCGCTAAAGTGTAGCTACAGTAGCGAGAATCAGGGGTAACGATTTCAGCTTCACAGAATTCGCATAGTTCTTGGTCTGTTCCACGGAGATGAAGTGAACAGAGTTTTGATTACCGAAATCTACCCTTACATCACGTTGTTGAGGAATCAAGTGCTATTCACAAGTCAGAGTGACTGCGGGCACACATCCCCATTCACACTTGGCGCACGAATCAGACAACGAAGAATCACAGACTGGCCAATATTGAGTCGAAGCTTGAGTATCACTCTTCTCTCAGATTACTATAAAAAAAAACAATGATGACGAAGGTTTTTCAAAATCAGACATCTTCAAATTTTCCTTCGTCCCCTAGAAGACGGAAGCTATGGCCGACACCGCTAGCATCGAAAAAATAGTCTCTTCGGCTTCATCAAATATATCCTTTGAAGCGTGAGCATTCCTCCAGATAGCACAACTTTTGCTGACTTTCCCATAGCAAATATGGCACCGAGATGGTTCATATCCACGTTGGCCCCACTCAGAAGCTCTACACCGTCCACAAGGATAAATTATGCAAGCAAGCTCCCTACTTCGTCAAGGTCTTCAGCGACACCACGAAATTTCCAGAAGACGAGATACCCACTGTTGGTTTTCTCGACGAGAAGCCAGACACGTTCAATGTCTTTCTAGCCTGGGTATACGACGACCGTCTCCCGGCGCTAAAGCCCAACAAAGTCCCCGATAAGAACCACGGCTGGAGCTGGGATGTCTTTGACGTCTACTTGCTAGGCAAAACACTCAAACTGCCTGTTCTTCAAGATCAGGTTATGGATGCGTGGCGTGAAGCCCAGGGGACGCACCACATGCTGCATTCGCTCGAGACCGTCAAGGAGATCTTCCCGCGGCTGGATGATCGCTGTGCTATGCAACGGTATCTGGCGCATTCTCTTGTGAAAGCTATTCTGGGCTCTGATACGGCGAAGTTTGAGGAGTTGTATCCGACGAAGAAGGTTCAGGAGCTGTTGAGTGAGGATGAGAAGTTGTTGGGCTTGGTGCTGAGGTATTTAAGGGGGATGGAGGGGAGACACATGAGGGAGCCGCGCTTTGTGGAGGGAAAGCTGGCTTGTAATTATCATGATCATGTTGATAAGTGGTCGTGTCCAAATCAACGGGATCCTGAGCCGGTTGAGAAGAAGGCAGACGAAGCTTGAGATGGAGGTTTGAGAAGTGCGAATCTTTGATGGGTGAGCCATGTTTGCAGGCCCTTGATGAGGATATAGAGAACACATCGAGTAGATAGTCCCATCAGAGCGCGTGATATTTTCATCCAAGTTTATCATAAAATATTGGTCTATTGACGCAATCATTATGCAAACTTTTTTGTGACGATTCCTGTTAAATAACAAAAGAAATGGAAAATCGGAAGATACACCATATTGGAACATCCCCACAAGTCTTGTTACCGCGACTATATTACTTCTCAGCCTGCACGACTGATGTTTAGTGAGGAAGATGCGATATAATTGGCCTTAGTAGTCTAGAGGAAACAGATTTTTCGCCCCCTCCGGTTTAATGCCTGAGCCAAACACATCCTTAATGCGGTGCAGGGGGTTAACTGAGGAGTTACAGTGACAATTCACACATTTGGTATTGGTTGCAATCTTGGGTCAAGTGGGAACTTTGCTTCATTAACGCTCATTACTATGAATTTGACTAGAATCATCCGACTGAGCTTGCCCTTCTTTTCTAGTACCTGATCAGCTAGAGCAATCGTATGGATATTAGAAGTTTTAGGCTCCGACATCTGTTCAAACACGGAAGGCTCTCTTCCAGTCCATACTCTTGATATTGATTACACGTCCATACAAAGTAGATCGCCCTTGCAGATATCACTTCGTTTTCTTTATCACGTTATGTCTTCTTCGGATTGACCGCACGATTCCTAGGTACCAGGTTTCCGATCTTGTCAAAAAGACCTTCATAAAAGGTTAGTCACACGATGTCCACTACACAGGAGCTAGGCAATGCCCAGCTTCTGTGAAGACGTTCGCTTACCGTTAATGACCCTTATCACCTACATACAATCAATGAAGCTACCCGGCATTCAAGAAGACGTGCATATCTCGTAAGAACGTTGACATTAAAGAAGACGGCCTCCCAATACAACATGAAATTTGAAGTTGTCGAAGACAGAGAAGTTCAATATGTAGGCGTGTCATCATCGCCTCAAGCCCAGTTTGAATCTCTGACGATCGATGATATTATGGAGCCATCCACGCCCTGAACTTCCACTCGAGTATCTTGATCCGCGTGAGTGTCGAGATGAACCTGAGTGTCGGGATCGACGTGAATGTCGGGATCCATGTCTCCTTGAACGATCCCACGGTGGATCAGCTGGCAAGACACGAAAGCGGCGCTTGGTGAAGATCTCAAACTTGTGTATAAAGTCCGCACCCAAGATCAAGGGGCGCGGGCAGTCGTCAATGACCTCCAACATCAGCTCCTTGGTTGGTGGTACACCATCGAACTGCAGCCAGTTGTCGTTGTCTGCCTCTGGGTCGTTCGAGTCGGAGTCGACGTCGGGTGTTTCGAAGTCGGCGACATCAACCCAGAACCTTCGTGGGACCCAAGACCTGCGAAGCCAAAGCTTTCCTTTGCGTGGCCGTTCTGTCTGATGTTTCGAAAGCCATCGCTGTTCGCCCTCATATTGGAACGGGCTTGTTATCGTGCCTAGGGAGATGATGTACCCTCCTGGAACTGGGATTTTCTTGGGTTGTTTGTACCTGCGAATAGGTAATCCAATGCTCTTGACTAAATGCGACGATACTGCGCTGCATCCGGCGGCAGTGTCAACGTACGCTTTTACATCAAGATATTGAATCTTGTCTGGTCGAGTTTGGTTATAAAGCCTGGCTTGAGGATCTATAGGAAATGCGGCCACAAAATATGGACGAGGTCGAGGTGGAAGCCGTGAACATTCATAATATGATAGACCCATGCTGTGCTGTCGTGTTGGAAGATTGTTTTGGTGAAGGACGGGAACCAATCAGCGATGAGAAAGCTGCAGGAAGAGACGAACAGCAACTGCTGAGGACGCCCGACTGCAGTAGGATTTAAGAAGGTTAAAAGGTAAGAAAGTCAATCATGAATTATTCGGAGCTGGCAGTGAGACTGCCACATCCCCCAAATCCATTCACATGACTGCCCTAATGTGGCATCCCCTTATTGGACATGAGGCGTCGAGGAAGTTGGCCAGTGCATTTCTTTGATGTCGTTGGGCAGCAAGCCATAACAGCTTACAAGCGGCCTTAGTTGGAACACGAAAATGACGAAGAACTCTTTCTTGAAGCCACGAAGATGTGATCTGAGGTCGCGTGGACAGTCGGAGTGTTCAACGTCAGGAGTGAGCCAAGGTCAGTGGTTGCGCTGTGATCCCTTCCCACCAATCATCTTCGAGCTCGCTATTGTAAGATTAAAAGAGAGGTTCTGTGCTACAATTTGCTAGAACCTCGGCTCTCGCTGGGGGATTTCGGGGTTGTTAGCTCGCGCCAGCAGGTGATCGGTCTCTCGGCTCAGGCATGCTCACCTTCAACTCAGGGTAAAGCAGCAACTGCTTCTGTCCAGTGACGAGAACGTCGATGCATTGGAACAGAAGTCTTCTTTACTTCCTTTAGATCGGGGTTTATGGTGGTATTTTGTTGTGTAATATTTATGCATCAATTAATGAGTCTTGTGGCGAAACATGTTTACATTCGAGGAGCCTCCTAGCCAACCAGAAAGACTTCATATTTATCACCTAAAATCCTTCTACAGATTCAACGAAGATTTGTTTGTTTCTGGTTTCCTGGGAACCTCTCACTGGAAAGAGCTTTTCACGTAAGCATAAAGGTCTGCAGCTTAACCCCACGCTCTACCAAAGCCGAAGGAAGTAGGCGGGGATCAGAGTTGATGAGCTCCCCTGTTTTCACATTCTTCCATTTCTGCAGGCGGTGAGGGTCATCATTCTCTAGCTGTTCCCAGCCGTCAGGAATTGGTCCCAGACGTGGATCGCCCCTGAGATCAACCAATTTCTTTGTGTCTGTGTTGTAGAACCGCGGATGCCATTTAAATCCCAGCCCCCTTTCTTTCTTGGCTTCCCAGGGCTCAGATAATGGACCAAGCAGAGCTTCGCCATACATCCAACCATGGAGATACGTGTGCCCTACGATTCTGTAGCTTGATTCATTTGTATTTTTGCGAAGCACTATAGGTATGTTGGTTCCAAGAATGACGCAGATTATATCGCCTGAAACACAGATCGAATCAGCTTCATTGGAAATACATAATCCCTAGACGCAGATGTTTGACCAACTTACCTATTTTCGACTCTCTAGGTGCCATTCCGATGTACCTTTCTGAAGTCCGTATAATCCATCGTTCTGATGTCTCTTCCAAGTAACGGGTGAAGTGAATATTTTTTACAGTGTCGTTAGAATTTTCAAGCATCAGACGCCGTGCCTTCGTGAGAGTGATTTCGGAGTTGTCACCGTGTACTGTCTCATTTATTATATTCCTAAAACGTACCCGGGTATACACATCAAGTATGTTCTCGCCGGTAGGATACTGCAAGTTCTTGTTCTCTGGTCTAGTATCTGAAAGCAGATCTGAGATCCCTCCTGCGACCGCCAGTCGATGAAGAATTGTGCCAATCTGAACTCCAACCACCTTCAAGATACCAGGGTCCGAGTAATTCCAGCAGGCGGGAGAATCTACACTTGCACAGAACCCGAAACAAAGATCGTCTTCTGGCTTCAACAGCGTAGACCAATCCGGTACCCACGACGGCCATTCTTGGAGGGGATTATTCGAATCAGCAAGATCCAGAAGTTCCAATCGCCGGGATTGAGAGGCATGTCCCAAGAAAACCGACTTGTAGGCCTCAAGGGTTGATAATGAGTAGTCGGGCGTGACATTACGTGTGCTGCTTGGAGAGGCTAGCCCAAGAAGGCCATAAACTCTGTCTCGCGGATCCATACATTCTCGATCATGGTATCTCTGAAGTAGATCCCCGAGGGTCAAGTCTAGACTTGGAATGCACAGGTTAATTATATCCTTCAGTCTCGCCGACAAGTGCTCGGGTACGCCGTGCGGTTTGCTATACAAACATTGTACACCTCTCCTGAAAAAGTACCAGAGAACGTTCACGTTTCCGCATTGTATAATAGCTTGCGAGTTAGTTAAATGGATCTCTTGGGTCACCCAAAGACGATTAAACCAAGGTCGCGAAATCAGGTCATAGAGAGAGTCCCAAACTTCAGCATTATATGTTAGCGCATATTCGGGCCGGTGCCACGAATCTTCGATTGCTCCTGGTGCAGGGAATAAATCCATGTCAAGAGATATTTCCAGTTGTTTTCCAATATACTCCAGAATGCAAAGTGCCAGAGAGCTGTCTTCCGAAGAGGGCCCCAGCCATACGAGAACTCGATCGACATGCTTATAGAGATCTTTCATCCTCAAGACTTGCTCGCTTCGTTCACTGACGTCGTCTTGGTTGATAGAAATTGCATCGACCCATAACATTCGAGGCCGGTTATCGTAGCGTAAGTGTCTTAATGCATCCGCGAGGTTCTCTGTTATGTCCAGTCGTAGGCAAGGGGTCGCCTCCGTAGTGATGTCGTCAGAAGCTATCCTCGCCTCATTCAAGACGTATGCTCTCTCAATTTTCGCGTTTGAACCCCAAGTGTACGATAGTGCCTCAAACGCTGGCTCGCAGGTTTCGTTTGGAGCATCATGAAGGTACGGAAGCAACTCAGTCTGGCCCTCCGGACATTTCCAGGTGCTCATCCATTTATTCTGCCCGGAGTGATAGTGGCCAAAGAGGAGACGGCCTTCCAGTGTCTCGCAGGCTGCCCAACCATATGGGAGGTTTCTTCTCACTTCATCCAATTTTGGCCTTGCCGGAAGTTCTCTATCATCGACGATGAAAGGAACATGTGTGATGGTGATTCGAATAGGCTCATCAAGGCTCGGACTTGGCTGGAGAGAGAGCAAGCGAATCTCTTGCTTTGCCTTATCAAGCTTGCTATATGTGTATGGTGGAATTGTGGACATGTTTTATCGCTTTCAGGCCGTCGAAACCTTCAGAAAAGGTGATGCAATCAGGTGGGAATCAGAACCTACGCAAGGCTCCGGGAGGCTCCGAATGGTAGAATGTGGAACAGCTGAGAATGTAGATGTCAAGAGCACGACGGAAATGGAAGATGACTTGATACAATAAAGGATGGAATCGACGATGATTCGGATGTGGCTGGTCAGCCTGATTGCCTAGAATGGATGGTTTACCCTGACGATTGATGTGGCTTACATATACGAGGAGCTTAGCTAAGCTCCCCAACACGCCGCCAGCGCGAAGCCTGACAACAAAAATCTAACAAATGCAATGTAGAGCAGGTCAAAGCGTGGTATGAATAGTAGATAAAAGCAATAAGAGAGTCATCTGACCATGTACAGAGTTTGCAAACCCACGGGAGCTTATTGGCTTTGCCGGCGACCCAACCTCACGTGACACTCATTTGTAACCTTGAGCTCCTACCCAAGGTAGGGACTTGAAGCTGTGCTATTGTGATGACTCAAGAGACCCTTTCTTGCAGCGAGAAATCGAGACTTGTGAGAAGAATCTGGCATAAAGCATAGCCCCAAGGTTTTAGATGCAAGAAAACGCAAATTGCTCCTTTTTGCCCATATCTAAAGGGGGACAAGACAGCCACTAACCTTACCGAAGGTGCAGAAGCGATACCGAGGAGTTTATGTCCCAATGCGAGGACTCACCGGCGCCCTGTCCTTATCAGTTCCACATACCAGCCAATTTGGTCAGATGAGTTGACCTCCGTAAACGATATTTCCTTGGATGCTTCGCCCGCACCTCTGGTAACCTTTGAGTGGCCAGACTCATGGAGCGACGGTTGGCTCTACAGAGGCTTTAGCGAGAAAAATGGGTTGAGTTAGCGGGGCATCGTTGGTAACAACCCCTAAAATGGACTCCTACGCTTATCTCAGCACCCGAATGGCGCTAACTGGTCGATCCCGATAATGTCGTCCTCATCCTTCAGATCTCACCTACATCGATTTTCGCGTAGCATCTCTTCCTTCATAATCACCACGACATAATCATCACTACTGGCAATAGTCTGAGGTCAAAGAACTTGGACTACCTCAGCAATGAACCAAGAACCCTCCGATTTGAGCAACGTTCAAGCTCCCCTGCACCAGATTTCGTGTATCGTATGTCGGCAACGCAAGGTCAAATGCAACAAGCAGCAACGATGTTCAAACTGCGCCAAAGCTGGCGTTGAGTGTATCTACTCACTTCCAGCTAGACCACGGCGTCGCATCGGGAATGGGAGGTCTGCCGAAGATGTGTCCAGAGAGGAGCTGATACAGCGGGTGAGACGATATGAGGCACTGTTTAAGAAATACGGCCCCCAGCTTGATGCAATTAAGAATGAAAATATCGCAAGCATCACCAAGGAATCCAGCTCAGAGTCTCCGCCTAGTACCGAGGTGTCTTTGGTTCAGGAGCTGCTCCTACTCCAACTTCAGCGGCAGGATGCCAAGCCCCAGCTCGCACCCCAGTAAGGCAGACACTTACATCAAGATGAGGAAATCCAGACCCTGACAATAAACAGAAGCAATCTTTTCACGGAAGACTTGAGTGGCGAGATTCTTGAGGACTTCTACGAGGAAGGGCCCCCAGAGAACTTGAACCAGGACACTCCACAGGAGACTGGAAGCCCCTTTACCATATCATCTGCTTTCGATTTAGGCATCGATGATCTGACCAATTCACATCCTTCTACCAAACTTATCTACAAGCTGTGGGAGATATTCCTCAACAACGTCAATCCTCTCGTCAAGATCATCCATGTCCCAACTGTACAACGCCAACTCCTGGAAGCCAGTGTGGACTTGGAGAGTGTGTCGAGGCCTTTCGAAGCTCTGATGTTTGCCATATATGCTTCGGCAATTACGTCATTGAGGAACGAAGAATGCCTGGAGTTGACCGGTTTCACAAAGCTACAATTACAGAAGCAGTATTACAGGGTCGGCCAGTTGGCTTTGGCTCGCGCTGGAATCTTTGGGACTACAGATACTGTGGTTCTTCAAGCCGCTGTTCTGTTCATTGTATCTGTATGTCAGCCTCATGTTTTCGTATTATTCCCATTCAGGATATAGCCAAGCTCGAAGCTAACCTGATTTCAGCTTACAGTCGTTCCCAACTTCGACACTGGTGAAATCTATGTACTCCTTGGCACCATACAGCGTATAGGCGAACGAATGGGCCTTTATCGCAAAAAGTATCCAGCAAATATATCAGCCATAGAATCTCAGACGCGCCGAAGACTTTGGTGGCAAATAGTTGTTCTAGACGCCCGTGCCGCGCAAAGATGCCGAGTAGATGTGCTTGCCAGTACAGAGCACTGGCAATCTGAGCTGCCTCTGAATGTCAACGATAGCGACTTGACGCAAGACATGCTTGTCGAACCCCGAGGTCGTATAGGCTCTACAGAGATGACTTTTCGACTAATGTTGTATGATATCGGGAAGTTTATTCGCCATTCTGCTCCTATGGCACCATTTGGAGGAAGTTGGCAGAAACTCTCCAATCAACCTGTTCCTCTAGCCGACAAAGACAAAGTCATTGATGAGCTTGAAAAAATGGTAGAGTCCAACTACCTGCGATACTGCGATCCAGTCATTCCGCTACACGTCTTCGCTCGAGGAGTTGCAAGCATTATGGTTTGCAGAATGAGGTTAACAATTCGACATCCTCGCCGCTTTCCCGATCGAGGTTTGAGTATGACCCCGGACGAGAAAGATAAATTGTTCAGTTTCTGTCTCACAATCATTGAGCAGGATAACTTTCTTCATTCCGTGGACAGCGTTCGAGGTTTCTTGTGGCTGTTGGATCACGAATTCCAGGGTGATGCGTTCGTGTACTTGATCAGCGAGCTGAGATATCGCGAGCCTGATACCACGACTGAGAAAGCCTGGACAGAGATTCTTGAAGCCTTCAAGCATCACCCCAATCTGATGGACGCCAAGACTCCTTTCACTTCAGCGTTGAGAAACCTGACTTTGAAGAGTTGGGAATGCTGGGAGACTCGAGTCCAGCAACTGCAGAACAGACACCTATCTAGACCTGCGGTGATTACTCAAATGTTTGATCAGCGAACACCTGGCTCTACCCCTTCAGCAACAGGACAATCTGAGGACCAAGCGACGATGGAAATGGACATCAATGCACCGATGCCATCAACATCTTGTGGGACGATACCAGCTACAAACTGGGACTTCGGACTCGCTTCCATGTCCGATCCTCTCGCTCCCATGGACTGGAATTACTGGAACGGCTTGATCCAGAACGCGGAGACATACAGCGTCGACAACTTCGCGTCTCCGGCGCCTGGGGGATCGGCATGAGATACATGATTCATTATTGCTGAGCTTCACCATGCATTTTGCACACCGAGACCCGTATTCGGGGCAACTTCTGCATTCGCGCACTTGCATATGCGAAAATTCCGTGCCTCGCTTTCCGATACTGGGAATGTGGGAAGCTGCTGAACCATGCTGTCGGGGCCGAGGAGGTAAAATGCCTGATATTTCAGGCTTCCGTCCGAACACCGAAGGGTTCTCTGCGAGGTACATATACACCTCTCAACTCCTTTGAGAATATAAATCGAATTCAAGATCAGTCTAAAACATAGCAGAGTTTCATTCATTGCATTATCTTCGCAAGTCAATCTTGTTTGTCGTTAGATACCCAGCCTGATCTCATTATTCCAATCCGCTCCAAAGTCAACAATGGCAGCCACTTCCGAAACGCAATCCAGTGCGCACAGCGATGCAGGACTTTTTGAAAAAGTCTCGGAGTCTACAAATTCAGCTGAAGAAGCTCACAAGAACGAAAATGAAGAAGAGTCATATCCACCAACAAGCGAGGCAATTCTCATCATGTTCGCATTAGCAACAGCAATTTTTCTTGTTTCACTAGTGAGCTTTCCCTGCCCAACATCTATATCTCATTCATGAGCTAAATCATATCTTAATAGGATCGAATGATCATTGCGACCGCAATCCCCAAGATCTCAGACCAGTTTCACTCCATCGAAGATATCGGTTGGTATGCAAGCGCCTACATGCTCACGGGCTCTGCCTTCATGCTCCTCTTTGGCAAATTCTACACATTTTATTCACCAAAATGGGTTTTCATGATCGCAATCGGTCTCTTCGAGCTTGGATCTGCCGTCTGTGGATCCGCGCCAAACTCAACCGCGTTCATTATCGGGCGAGCTTTAGCTGGTTGGGGGTTCTCAGGAATTTTCACTGGTGGAATTGTTACCATCCAACGCATTCTACCACTTCAAAAGCGCCCTATAGCGATGGGGATGCTGGGCGCCATTTTTGGAATATCTTCTATTGCAGGACCGCTGATCGGAGGAGCTTTGACAACGAACGTGTCTTGGAGGTGGTGCTTCTACATCAACCTGCCCATCGGCGGCCTGGCAATGGCTATCCTTGGCTACTTCCTCAAAGCTACAGCACCAGCTAAAGCAGGCACAACATGGAGAGCCCAACTCTCACAACTCGATCCTCTCGGCACACTTTTCTTCCTCCCTGGAATTATCTGCCTGCTCCTGGCTCTCCAATGGGGCGGCTCCACTTACGCCTGGTCCAATGCCCGGATCATTGTACTCTTCATCCTCTTCGCAATTCTTACAACCCTCTTCGTGATAGTTCAAATCCTCAAGAAGTCACCAGAAGAAGCCACGGTCCCATTCCACGTGTTTAAGCAGCGCAGCATCTCATCCGGCTTCATCTTCATGCTCTTCGTCGGCGCCTCCATGGCACTCATGGTCTACTACCTCTCCATCTATTTCCAAGCCATCCGTGGCGTCGACGCCCTACACTCAGGTCTCGACATCCTGCCCTTCCTGCTTTCCGTCACATTTGCATCCATCTTCGCAGGCGTCACAGTCTCGAGAGTAGGCTACTACGTCCAGTACATGATCCTCGGTGCAATCTTCATGGCCCTCGGCGCAGGGCTAATCATGACATTCACAGTCGACACGAACAAGGGGAAGTGGATCGGGTACCAGATTCTGTTTGGCGTCGGCTTCGGACTCGGGAATCAGCAGGCAAGCATCGCTGCGCAGACCGTGCTGAAGAAAGAGGATATCGCGATTGGCTCGGCGCTCATGATGTTCGCGGCGCAGATCTCCGGCGCCATTTTCGTGCCCATCGGACAGAGTGTCTTTGACAATAATCTGTTGAAGGGTCTGAATGCTATCCCCGGCGTGGATGGGAATCTGGTGCTGAATACTGGCGCCACGGAGATTAGGAGTGTGGTGCCGGCTGGGAGCTTGCGTGCCGTGTTGGATACGTATGATCACGCGTTGACTCGGGTGTTCTTGGTTGCTTGCGTGATGGCTGCTATCGCGGTGCTGCCGGCGATGGGGATGGAATGGAAGAGTGTTAAGAAGGATGCAAAGAAAGGAGCGGCGGGCGCCGCTGATGTTGAGAGCGCGCCTGCCGCTGAGAAGGTTTAATTGCTTTGTAATTAGTGGATTTCTTTGTACTTATTAGAGTTGTTGGGAGCAAGGTATTGGAGAGCTGTTTGCAATTATTATTATCGCTAGTATCCTATATATAGACCTCACTCTAGAATAAATTTCACGTTCAAGACTTAGTCCTTCCATGTCTTCGGAATATGAAATACGTATGATCTGAAAACTCTCTATCCAGATAGCCTCAATATATCAATGCAAATGATACCGAGCTTCGCGTCTTACATGGTCGTTACCTTTGCTTAGAGGCTGCCGAGTTTGCGGTAGATGTTGAAAATTTTAGTTGAATTATTTCTAAAGTCTCAGACGACAATTTTGCCTATCAGTGTCCGCTTTCATCTCTAAACCTAAGTAGTCGCTGCTTTAACCTAAGCCGAACCATGAGCCCCTAACGCGCTAGTAAGTCAGCTGGATTTTGCCTAGGGGACCTTCTTCTGGCCTTTATCGGAGATAGGCTATAGTTTCTCTATTATTTACATTTAGACTTTTAGAAGTCCCGTTATCTATAATATAGCCACTACTTTTAGCTTATTAGGGCTACTCCCTATTCGAGACGATAATAGTGGATAGTTATAGGGTATTACAATGGTTTCTGGAGATTTGGATATAGATGTAAAAGTTCTTGAAATAACTTGAAATCATCGGGATTTGTGAGACTTGGATAAAGGTGGTTAGCATTAAGGTCTAACTCGCTTCGACCCTTAGAAATAAGGTACAGTAGATAAACGCCTTTAAACCTGAGTTTCGACGTCATGGAGAAAGTTGGTTAAGAATGGAGTCTGTCCAAGCATTTTATCCGCACCAACGCTATACTACAGATATCTTGCCACTACCCAGCGAGCACTGGTGCCTCCTGCTGTACTCTGAATATCGCCATACTGTCCACGTTCAACTACCTGTTCTGTTCGCCCTCATCACGGATACGTCTTAGCAACTGAAGACTTCGTGTTTGCCCAACTGGCCAATATCAAATTACTTCTTACGCTGCGGCAATGCTGTTTCTTGCATAGTTGCCGCCTTTACACCACTTAAACGAATGCTCGCTCTTACCGTCGTTCCATTGCCGACGCCAAATTTGTCTTCCAGTGTCATGTTCGGCGCCCTTAGCAAATCTGTAAACGGTACATCCGCCCCCCCGATCTCCGTCTCCTTATTCATACATGCAATCCGGAGACTTTCGGCCCCGCTGCCCACCATATCCGCTGTGACGAGAATACGGAACTGCTCATCAAACGACGGGTTGTTGATGTCTGTTCCAGGGGCATCCGTCTTGATGGCAGTCTGGAAACGGTGCTTGCTTCCCCAGGACACCACCACACTTGGGTTGAGCTCTTCTCGCTGTCCCTTGATGCCGAAGGCACCTGCAACAAGAACAGTGAGGAGTCCGCACAGCAGACCATCGCCCTTGTGATTGGAGGCGGAGAAGCTGCTACCATCGGCGGCAAACTGGAAGAATTGGCATGATAGAGAAAGCTTGCCATCTGTCTCCTTGCCGTTACGCACCAATCCCAGCTCTTTTTTGCCATCGGCCATCAAGATCTCTTTGACAGTAGTAACGGCAAGACCAACCGGGTCGTCGGAGCCGACGTCCTGATCCTCCACATTCACTGTAATGCACTGGTCAAAATCTGTTACCACAAAGTCATGCGTCTCGTTCCACGTCGGGGTAGTTGTGTTATTCTTAACGCTTGTCTTCCACGACTCCTCTGCGCCAACGTCAACCTTGGCATAGCAATCCGGACTCGCACGCGTCAATTTTGAAAACAGCTTCTTAGCCTTTGTCTGAGCTTCTTCGGCAAATCCCCATGCTTTTTCAACGGTCACTCGAATAATGCCGAGCGGTTGATAATATGTCTTGAAGTAGTCGTTGTTCGCGTCAATTTTGACGAAGAAGCGGTTCGGCAAAACGGCCATACTGTTGATAATGCTGAGAATTACCTTGCAGACGGCGCCATCAATGACGGAGAAGTTGGCTATATCGGCAGCGCCAGTGAAGTTCAACTTTAGTACCGGCGGGTTGATGAAGGCCACTTGGGCGGCTCCCATCTAAGTGAAATCAGCAAATATAAACTAGGTTGTCAACTTAATGTGAAATGGGTATTACACACCAGCGGAATAGTGTTCGTAAGAGGACATAGCAGAATTGAGAGCCTGCCATGAAGTTCGACACCTTTGACACCCTGTTGAATGAATGAGTTTCATACATTTAGATGGCGGAATTTAGCTAGGCAGGATATCTGACTTACAAGTGAAGGAATCATCTCGCCCTTAAGCTCGATATCACTTTTGCCGTCCCAGTCAACATTCAAGTCGAGCTTGATGCCGTCCGTACCAATCTTTGTAACTAGGACGTTGGAAAAGACGATTGGGGTATTGCCAAGATCAACTTTGGTGAAGTGAAGAGACGCTAAGGGGCCAGGGAGCATGGTCTTAAACATAGGATCGGCGATGTCCTTGGTCATCTTGCTGCCTGCTACATTAATGTTGGGCCATAGCAGTGCAACGAGGTCGTTTAGGAAGCCTAAGCACTGCATGTTTAATTGATGCTCAAAATGCTCCTAGTGAAACGATGGCAGACAGTTCACTCACCAGCAGAGTCTCCGTCTCCCTCCGCAGTCAATTTCTCAACTAGTGTAGACATCTTAGTGCGAAAGAGCTCGGGGTATGACCAAGTAAGGCTTTTTGAAGAGGTAAACTATGTAGCCTGATGTAGGAGAATTGAATATTACAAGCAATCGTTTCTGTAGATGGGTTCCAGTTTAGGGAGCCTAAGCCATTATATAGTGGGGCAGAGGGGCTGTTTAAACTTGGAACAGCGTCTTCAAAGACTGGAATCTGGAAGTAATCTTTGTTGGATATCTTGGATATGCATGACGTCACCGTGGCTGATATCAAGCCCTCAAGCCCTGCGAGATAATAGGCACACTAGCGTACAGCCTATCCCTTTAACTGGGGCTGTTTAGGTCCCCTAGGAACCGACTTAGTCTCCCTGAGTACAACAATATAGAGTTGACAACTTCCGTAGAAATTCTATCGTAATTAGTTAACGGAAGGGAGAATAGGAACGTGACTGAGTAGAGGGTGAGGCGAGGGTAAGCCTAAGTAGAGCGGCGACGCCGATTAACCCCCTTAGAAGCGAAAAGTGCCATGGTTGTTCAACGGCCACCGGCTCATAAAAATTTATTTATTAAGAGCTATACTCTAAGGCCTAGGGGTCACAATAGGTACCCATTTTTACCCACCGTGGCCGTGCACTTAACTCCACTACGAAGCAAATTTGCCACGTACCACCTAAAAACGTGAAGAATAACTTTAATTATCGATTAAAAAAGACCCTAATTTTTTTTGAATAGAGAGTACCCAAGTTTCAGGGGGTTCGGAAGTCTCCTTAAGCTCCCTATAATTATAAAGGCTTAGGGGGCCGCTATTCCCTAATAATTATAGTATATATAAGCCTATAAGCCTATATCGTCATGTGAACGTGGTATTTCTTTGCGCGAAGGCGCATTTATTTTTAAAAGCTAGTGGCCGTTAGAAACCCCCTTAAAAGGAAGTATTGTCGTCTGAGATTTCTGAGATAATCTGTGCCGAATTCTGACCTAATTGAGCTTAAATCCTCCAATGACAGCCTCTTGAAAAGTCTGCGTCGAGTCATACTTCCTACTAATCCTCCTCAACATCCTCACATTATTTTCGCCGTACCCTTGAATCGGCTTCT
>Ga0302140_10004699_pt1 | contig 17374 bp, 11 predicted proteins | sample I_Bog_E1_1_FD_202095 | JGI IMG/M metagenome (GOLD analysis project Ga0302140, IMG submission 202095) | Peat permafrost microbial communities from Stordalen Mire near Abisko, Sweden - I_Bog_E1_1 | ecosystem: Environmental > Terrestrial > Soil > Wetlands > Peat | place: Sweden: Abisko, Stordalen... | reverse complement strand
CGCTCGGCCCAAGAGCATTGGCCACAATTCCGGCGCTCGCGCTCTGCGTTTTCTGCATCATCAATCTGCTGGGAACGCGGCTGAGCGGCGCGGTCACGTCGATTGTCAACTTTCTCAAGCTCGCGGTTCTGATCGCGCTGGTGGGCTGGGCGGCGGTTTCAGGCCACGCGCACATCCGTAATTTGCTGCCGCTCGCCGTGCGGCGGCCGGGCTCGGATGCGCTTTTCCCCGCCATCGCGGGCGCGGCCGTCAGCGCGTTCTTCAGCTTTGGAGGATGGTGGGAGGCGGGCAAGATTGCCGGCGAAGTCCGAAATCCCAGGCGAAATCTGCCGCTCGCATTTCTCGGCGGCGTCGCCATCGTGACCGCGATTTACCTGCTCGTCAGCGCGGCGTTTCTCTCCGTATTGCCGATCGAGCAACTCACCTCCAATACCGCCTTTGTGGCTCAGTTCGGAGGCGTTCTCTTCGGTGAGGCTGGCGCGCGCGTGCTCTCGATCTGTGTCCTGTTCTGCGTCTGCGGCGGCATTGCCGCCTTGACCATGGCCGCGCCGCGCGTCTGCTACGCCATGGCAAGGTCCGGAGCGTTCTTCCCGGCCTTTGGCAAGCTGCATCCACGCTTCGGCACGCCCTCGAATGCCATCCTGCTGCAAACGGCGCTCGCCCTCGCCGTGCTGTTGCTGGGCGCTTTCGATCGCGTGCTCTCGTACATCATCTTTTCCGCGGTGCTTTTTCTCGCGCTCACCGCTTCCACGCTCTTCCGCATGAAAGAGCCGGTGCGGGCCTGGTGGTTCCCCGCCGCGCCCATCCTGTTCATCGTCTTTTGCGCCCTCATCGCTTTGCTGATTCTGATGCACGACCCGCTGCCCGCGCTCATCGGCATCGGCATTGTGCTCTGCGGAATCCCGCTGCGGAGACTATTCGCCTCGCGGCAACCAGCGCTGCCGCTCACCCCAGAAAGGAGCTGACTCCATGCCCCACATCCAACTTCCAGAGGGCTTGCCGGGCATTCGCTCGGCGATGGCCTATCGCCCCGAGACCGCGAAACCGCTCAACGAGCTGGCCGAGATCCTTCTGCACCAGCCCAACTCTCTGCCCGCCGGCGACCGCGAGTTGATCGCCACCTACGTCTCCTATCTCAACGACTGCTACTTTTGCCAGACCGCCCATGGGGCCATCGCCGCCGCTCATCTGAATGACGACGAACAATTGGTCAAGCGCGTGAAGGCGGATTTTCAGCACGCCGATATCTCCGCCAAGCTCAAGGCATTGCTGGTCATCGCCAGCAAGGTGCAGAAAGGCGGAAAGCACGTGACCACGGAAGACGTTGCAGCGGCGCGCGCCGAGGGCGCGACGGACGTCGAAATCCACGACACAGTGCTCATCTCCGCGGCGTTTTGCATGTACAACCGCTACGTGGATGGCTTGGCTACCTGGCAGCCGCGCGAGGAAGAGTTATACCGCCAGCGCGGCAAGAAGACGGCGCGCGATGGCTACGTCGCGGTCAGCAAGGAATACATCCCGCAGTACGCGCACGCGGCGCACAACGCCTGACGCGAACACCTCCGCCTGGCCCTTTCTCACGCGGCCGAGGGCCGGGCGGATCCGCTCAGGACCGAAATACCAAGGTCGCCGGGTGATGGTTCATCCAGTCGAACCAGTAATCCTTGTTCGAATCCACCCGCTCAAGGCAGCGCCCGGTAAGTGGGCCATCGATGGCGCAGCCCAGGAAGTTCCAGTCGCTTCCCGTCCCCGTATCGCGCATAATGCCGCTTGCAGCCGGAAGCGTGGAGTCGGTGCTGGAGACGAAGATCATGGTTTCGGCCTTGAAGACCCGTATAGACGCGCGATCCGGCCCAACAACCAGCAAAAGTGGAACATCCGCAATCCGATCCTGAATGAGTCTCGCCGCCATGATCGACTTTACCGGAAATGCTTTGCTCGCTCCGGCCAGAGTAATCCCGAGCATCAGCTCATGCGGAACGATTCCGGACTTGCCGGTGTCGACCACCGTACGCGTCTGCTCGACATGCTTCTCCCAGTCCTTCTCATCGTAGTCTCCGGCGTATCGCGCGTCCGGCTTCAGAACCAGGCCGCCGGGCTGCTCCTTGCGCCACAGGGCGAACGTAAGTTCGTCGCTGCGAACCAGTTGCAGTTGCCGCCCTTTCAGCGGCCCAAAGATCGCGGCTCCCGTGCTTTGCTGCCAGATGCTGCTCGTCTCCTCATCCCGCAGCAGCGCGTTGCCGTTGTTGATGCCCGCCAGGCGGAAATGCAGCGTCCTGCCATCGAGCGCCCTGCTCCAAACCAACCCGGCATGGCAGAGCGTACAGTAAGTGACGGCGATCGGCACGTCCCCTACGGTGTCGTTCACAATGTGGTGATAGCCCATCGTCCGGATCGGATACGCCCGCGACTCGCCGCGAATGGTCACAGCCAGCACCTTGTCGTCCGCATCCGCTTTGGCCGTTGCGGAGCTTTCGAACTCCGGCGCCGGATAGGGATGAAACATGATCTCAAAGATATTCACATGTGTGAGCCCGGCGGCCACAATCGCGACCGTCGCGAGTGCCGCGAACGACAGCCGAAGCCAAACGCGCATTCCCGCTTTCCACACCCACACGGCCACCAGAAGCACCGCGAACGCGCTCGCAGCCGAGGTCCAGGGAGCGAGCCCGCGTACCGTGAGCGCCACGTCGAGCTGCCCAGGATCTTGCGGGCGAAACGGCCGGATCACATACATCGGAATCGCAAGGCAGATCAGCGGAACGAGCGTTGCCAGCACCGCCGCAAACAGCGCCACCCAGGTCTCGACTCCGGCCTTGACTGGAGTCCGCCGCGCCTTTCCCGTGGAAACAACGCGGCTTTGGACAGTGCTCGATACGCCCGTCAAGAGCGCACCTGCCGCGTTGCGGCTTCTGTCACGTTCACATAGCCGTTGGCCACAATGCTGGCGGCATTTCCGCGATATATGTTCAAGTCGGCAGGGGCCCAGGTTCCAAGTCCATCCACGTAGCGATTGGCCATACAGAAAGCCGCGGCAATCAGTACCGTGTCGTGAATCTCCAGGTCGGTCGCGCCCTGCTCCCGCGCGGCTGCTATGTCCTCTTCGGTCACATGCTTCCCGCCAAGCTGGACCTTCCCTGCAATCTGCAGCAGCGCCTTCAGCTTGGCGGAGATACCCGCACTCTCCCAGTCTGTCTTCACCTTGTGGACCAGTGTTTCATCGTTCCCCAGCTGAGCCGCCGCCACAGCGCCGTGAATCGTCTGGCAAAAGAAGCAGTCGTTGCGCCAGGAGACGTGCGTCGCGATCAGTTCGCGTTCGCCGCGGGACAGCGTGCTCTCCCCGCGCAGGAGCACGTTGACCAACTCGTTGATGGGCCCAGCGGTTTCAGGGCGGAAAGTCATCAGACCAAGAATTCCCGGAAACTCTCTGCCGAGTTCCGGAGCGACGGGCAATTGGATATGGGCCATGATGCAACTCCAAGAAAAGCAAACCGATTTCAACGCCGAATGCGCGCGGCCAAGAAGAGTGCGACGCCGCGAGTATACCTGTCCTGAATCCATGTCCGCCTGCAACCAAAGGTGGAGGCGTGGCCGACAGCGTCTATCGGGTTGGCGCGCGCTCACCGACCACCCAAAGGAAAAGCGTAAACTGATTGGAGCCAAGGTCCAATCGAGGGATTCCGTGCAGCAGAATCACACCCATCAATATGTGGAACGAGTCGTCGATCTCACCAACCCGGACGCGAACCAAATCTACAATTTCACCACCGAAGAGGCTCGCAGTCGTCTTCGCGATCATCCCAGCGACAGCATTGTGCAAGTCGCGGGCTCCTTTGCTCTGATAGCGCAATCGGGCAAGTCGGTCAAAATGGCTCGGTCGCTCGATCGGCCCATGCGCTACTTCCTCGCCAAGCATGCCGAGGGCCCGATGCTGATTGTGGCATCGCGCATCGATGCGATCCACGACTGGCTGCAAAACGAAGGACTCGCGGCGCAGTTTCATCCCAGCTACACGCGAATGGTTCCGGCCCATCACGTGGTCGAGATTCAACTCGTCGGCTGCCCCGACCCCGACCCGGTGTACACGAGATTTTTTACGCCGGAACCTGGCGCGCTCCTTCCCGATCTCGATCGAATCGGCGAGCTCTATATCGGCGTGCTCGCCGAAGAGATTTCGCAGTGGCTCGACCGCGTGCCGCCCCATGAACCGATTGGCGTCTGCTTCTCTGGCGGCATCGACAGCGGAAGTGTTTTTCTCACGGCGTACCATGTCATGCGGAAACGCGGAATGAACCTGGGCCGGCTGAAGGCCTTTGTCCTCGACCTCGGCAACGGCCCGGACTCCGCGCAGGCGCGAGCGTTTCTCGATTCTCTCGGACTTGGCCTGTTCCTGGAGACAATCGAGGCCGATGCCAGAGGGATGGACGTGTGCGAAACCATCCGAATTGTCGAAGACTACAAGCCTCTGGACATCGAATCCGCTACCATGGCTCTGACCCTGTGCCGTGAGATTCGCAAGCTCTATCCGGAGTGGAAATATCTTCTGGATGGCGATGGCGGAGACGAAAATCTGAAGGACTATCCGATCGAGGAAAACCCGGAACTGACAATCCGCAGTGTCATTCACAACTCAATGCTGTATCAGGAAGGCTGGGGCGTGGGCAAGATCAAGCATTCGCTCACTTACAGCGGCGGCCTCAGCCGCTCCTACACGCGCACTTATGCGCCGGCCCATCATTACGGCTTCTCCGGGTTCAGCCCTTTTACGCGGCCGAGTGTAATCGCCGTTGCGGAAGCAATCCCCTTCATCGATCTCACTAACTACAGCACCGAGAAGCTCTATGAGCTTAAGGGCGCGATCGTGAGCCGCGGAATTGCCAAGTTAACCGGGTTGAAGATGCCTGTCTACCCCAAGCGGCGCTTCCAGCACGGGGCGTTGCCACAGGACTCTCTGCGCAGCAGCCTCCCCTTTAAGGAAGCTGAATATCGAAAGCAGTTCCTATCTCTATACCCGTGAGGACAGCCCGCGCGTGACCGCAGCGTCGACGTCGATTTTTCCCGTCCAACCCGAAGAGCGAAGTCGATGGATTGCCGATCGGCGCCTCGCGCGAACGGAAGTCGATCCCGGCAAGCCGTTTGCGTTTCTTGTCGAGGAAGAGTGCTCGCCCGGAATGGAAGCCGTGCCTGTCGCCACAATCTTCCTCACCAATCGCGAATGCCCCTGGCGCTGCGTGATGTGCGACCTGTGGAAGAATACGCTGATCGATTCGGTCCCGTTGGGAGCGATTCCAAGCCAGATCGATTACGCTCTGGCCCGGTTGCCGGCGGCGCGCCAGATCAAGCTCTATAACAGTGGAAGTTTCTTCGATACCCAAGCTATCCCGGAACAGGACTACGCCGCAATCGCGCAAAGACTCTCAAACTTTGAGCGCACGATTGTCGAGTGTCATCCCTCGCTCGTGTCGAACCGTTGTCTTACATTTCGCGACCTCATCGCCAATCGGCTGGAAATCGCAATGGGACTGGAGACCGCTCACCCCGAAGTCCTGGATCGCTTGAACAAGAGAATGACCTTGCCGCAGTTTGCCAGCGCCGCTTCGTTCTTAATTGAAAATGATATCGATCTGCGCGTCTTCATCCTGGTGCAACCGCCCTTCATGCAACCAAAGGAGTCGCTGCACTGGGCGTGCCGATCGCTCGATTTCGCCTTCGATTGCGGGGCAACGGCGGCGACGCTGATTCCCACGCGCGGCGGCAATGGCGCGATGGAATCGCTGGCCCGGCGCGGTGACTTTACTCCTCCCACTCTTGCCACCGTGGAAGCGACGGCAAGCTATGGACTGCGTCTCGGACGAGGGCGCGTATTGGTCGATCTCTGGGATATCCGCACACGACAGGGCGGGTGCCAGACTTGTCTGCGAGATCGCGTCGACCGCCTCCATCGCATGAATCTCTGTCAGAGAATCATGCCCGTTGTAACTTGCTCACACTGCGGGGGACAGAGTTGAAGCAGATCTACGATATCGCTATCTTCGGCTCTGGTTTTGCCGGCTCTCTGATGGCAATGATCGCAAAGCGCCAGGGCCATTCGGTGGTCCTCTTGGAGCGAGGAAAACATCCGCGCATGATGATCGGCGAGTCATCGACACCTTTGGCCAATCTGCTTCTCGACCAGTTAGCGGCCAGCTATGACTTGCCAGCAATCGCGCCGCTGTCGAAATGGGGTAGTTGGCAGCGTGCGTTCCCGCAGTTGGCGTGCGGTTTGAAGCGAGGGTTCACCTTCTATCATCATACCCTCGGACTGCCCGATTCGCCCGATCCGGAGCACTTGCGTCAGCTCCTCGTTGCCGCAAGCCCGCGCGACGAAATTGCCGATACGCATTGGTATCGTGCCGATTTCGACTGGCTCCTTGTCCAGCAAGCCCAGGCTCTGGGTGTGGACTATATCGATGAGGCAAGAATCGATCACTTCAGCGAAGGCGAGGATGGAGTTACTTTTGATATCGCAAGAGAGCAAGAAACATACAGGCTGCAGGCCCGTTTCGCCATCGATGCGACAGGTCCTCGCGGCTTCCTCCACCGCGCTTTGCGTCTGAGCGAAGTTCCTATGCCGGAGTATCCCGCCACGCAGGCGCTTTACTGCCACTTTTCCGGAGTGAGCCTCCCCAGCACGCCATCAAACCGCGGCGGCGAAGCACCACCGTACCCGGCCGAGCAAGCCGCAGTGCATCACCTCTTCGAAGGCGGCTGGATATGGGTGCTTCGCTTCAACAATGGCATCACCAGCGCGGGTGTGGCCGCAAAGGGGGAGACAGCCATCCGTTTTCGTCTTTCTGAAGGAGAGCCCGCATGGCGCCGGCTGTTGGATTCAATTCCAGCCTTGCGCGAACAGTTCACAACGGCGCACGCCACATTACCCTTTACCTGGGTGCCCCGGCTCTCATTCCTCAGCGGCCGTGTATCTGGCAGGCGCTGGGCCATGCTCCCGTCGGCAGCCGGCTTCATTGACCCGCTGCTATCGACCGGCTTTCCCCTCACGTTGCTGGGAGTTAGCCGGCTGGCGACGATCCTGGGCGGCGCCTGGGATTCGGCCAGCTTTCAATCGGAATTGCAAACCTATTCCGCTCAAACGACCGACGAGTTGCTCGCGACATCGCGGTTGCTCGCCGCTCTCTATGCGAATATGGGAAACTTCCGTGTCTTCAAGGCGATTGCGCTGATGTACTTCACTGCCGCGACTTATTCCGAGACCGCAAGGCGGCTCGGCAAACAGTCCCTTGCGCCCTCTTTTCTGCTGCACGATCACCCCCACTTTGGACCCGCATGCAAAGAGATTCTCGCCCAAGCCCTGCATCTAAAGTCCCAGCAGGACTCGATACTTCTGCTTCAAGATATCCAGCAAGCGATCGAACCATTCGATGTGGCCGGGTTAAGTACCCCATGTAAGGAGGGCTGGTATCCGGCCAAAGCAGAAGACTTGTTACAGTCCGCTGCAAAGGTGAATTCCACGAGACGCGAGATCGAGGAAATGCTCCAGACATGCCGCTTTTACGACAACGAGCCGCAATGAGACCGCTGTCCCTTCTCAGTGCACAGCCGAAGGTTTCAGCCGGCCAAAGGCAATTGCCTGCCGCGACACAATGCCCTTGCCTTCCTCCAACGTAAGGAACTGATTTGGCTGGACGCCTCTCGCCGATTCCTTCTTCCCGCTCGGCCATACGATGTCAAGACTTACGACCTTGCTGGCCGCCGGCTTTCCCAGCCCAAAGGTCACCGGCAGTTCGCTCTGAGAGAGATAACTCGAACCGCTCTTGACCATCTTGAACAGATGCCGTCCATCGCTGGTGATGACGGTGATTTTCGCACCGATCCCGTCGCGGTTGGAGCGAGTTCCAATCGTCCGGACCCGCAACATATCGTTCTGGTTGCCATTGTCATTGCGCAGCAGCTTGGCCGGCCCGTTGCTTGTTGTCAGCACCAGATCCAGATCGCCATCGTTATCGAAGTCGAGATAGGCCGCGCCGCGTCCCACGATTGGTTGCCCCAGCGCGGCGCCGAGTTTGTCTGTAACGTCCTCGAATCTTCCATTGCCTTTGTTGTGGAAGAGCAACGGCGGCTCCGCATAGTGAATCGTCGGCTGCACAACGCTGATATCGTCGGCGACATGACCGTTTACTGCCAGGATATCCGGAAACCCGTCCAGGTCGTAGTCGACAAAGAGCGCTCCAAACGTAAGTGAGCCAGCCGACGGGGAGGCTATGCCGGAGGCCACCGAGCTATCGGAGAAAAGCCCCGAGCCATCGTTGTGATAGAGAGACAGACTTTCATTGGTAAAGTTCCCTATAACCAGACTCTGCCTTCCGGACAGGTCATAGTCCTCCGCGTCCGCGCCCATGCCTGCGCGCTTCTTGCCCGCATCGCTATAGGCCACCCCAGTTTCCAGCGCCACGTCGGTAAATGTACCGTCATGGTTGTTGCGATACAGTTTGTTCGCCTGAGTATCGTTGGCGACAAACAAGTCGATCCAGCCATCGTTGTCAAAGTCGATCAGGGCGACGCCGAGCGATTTGCTTGTGGGGTCGTAAAGGCCGGCCTTCTTCGTGACATTTTCAAAGACGCCGTTGCCTCTGTTATGAAAGAGGGTTCCACTCTGGCCCTTGTAGAGTTCCGGTGTGCAATAGGATTTACTCTTGGTATCGAGAGAGCAAGTCTGATCGGTGGCCACCGACCACTCGATATAGTGCGACACGTACAAGTCAAGCTTGCCGTCGTTATCATAGTCGAACCAGACGGCTCCGGTCGCGAACCCGGCCCCTCGAACGCCGGATTTGGCGGTAACATCCTCGAACTTGCCATTGCCGAGATTTCTGAACAGCCGGTTGCCGTCGAGCGCGGTGATATAGATGTCGTCATGACCGTCGTTGTCGAAGTCCCCAATGGCGCAACCGAGCCCGTACATCTCGGTTGCAAGCCCTGCCTGCGGGGTGACATCGCTGAACGTGCCATCATGGTTGTTGTGGTAGAGGCCCGGGTAAGAGTGTCTCGAGCCATGGCCGGGCCAGTCCTTCGAGTTAACAAAGAAGATATCCTGCCAGCCGTCGGCGTCGTAGTCCAGCACACATACGCCGCTGCCCATGGTTTCCGGCAGGTACTTCTTGCCAAAAGCGCCTGAGTTATGACGGAAGTGGATCCCCGCCTGCGCCGTCACGTCTGTGAATCGGATCGGGCCGGAAGGCCGAATGCCATCGGCATGGGGGTTCGCAGGCGCCGAAGAAGCCTCTGCGCCTGACTTGGCCTGAGTCTTTTCCGTGGACTGCGGCGTGCTTGGCTGAGGCTGTTGACGGCAGCCCGGAAGCAGCACAAGCGCAGTCATGGATGCGAGAAGCGCGATCCGGATACTGGACAAAGTCAAGGGAGTTCCTTCATTCGATCAGGAATGTACGGGATTGGCGCTCTGCGGGTTTGAAGTGCCCTTTGCAGGACGGCGCGAGTTATTCCACATCTCAATCAGCAGCGCAATGGGGCCGACACAGAAGAGCGCATAAAGAGGCGCATAAATACTCTGGTCGAGGCGAAAGAACATTTCGACCGTCGCAACCGAGAAAGCCACAATACACTGACCCAGTTTGGATTTTACAGTGGTCTTTGGATCGGTGATCATGAAGAAAATGAAGAGTTGATATTCGGGGCCGGTTATCGGCGAAACCTCCGAGAGCCAGGGGTCGCCGGTGAACCACGAACGCAGGAAAGAGAGCGCGAAAAAGGAGACGACATAAGTTGCGCAAATATGAAATCTCTTGAGGCGCCAGATGATGACGGAGCCGAGCATCCAGATTACCAGCATGGCCCCCAGGTTGTTACCCCATTGGATGCTCAGCGTGGCCACCGAATCCGCGGCGAGAAACAGCATCGCGCAGATGCCGAAGTTCGACGGGTTCCAAATATGACGGCCGTTTATGCGCAGGACGTACTTGGAGGTAATGGCAATCAGGCTGCACAGCGCATAGGGCCAGAAGGCGGGTGAACGAACCAGAATGCCCACACTGATGCCGGTAATATATGCGCTGGCAAGGTTGGGCCATTGATGGGTAAAGATGCGTCCAAGGATCATTTCCGCGACGATACTGGTGGCGATGGCGAGCAGCGTTCTTTGGTAGCTTTCAAGAATGCCGAAGGATAAGTGGCCGGCGAGCAAAATGATGGTGATGAAGACCGGAGGGACAAAGCGGTTATCGAGACTTAACCATCGTTTCGCACGAGTTGACCTAACGAGGGGCGGTTGGGCAATGGTTTGCTGGCTCATTTTGGCTCCTCAACCTTATACAGCTTACCCGGAACAAGATCGACCAACGGTTGCAACTTACCGCTGGGCCAATGCACGGTCGCCATTTCAATATGCGCGTCTCTGCCGAGGCCAAAATGAAGACGCCGGTCATCTTGCGCGGAGAAGCCACTCCCTCCAGAGGCTTGCTGGATCTGCGTTCTTCCGTTCCAGGATAGGATGACCTGGGCCCCGATTGCGCTGCGGTTGCTCTTTTTTCCAGTAAGTTCGAATTCGATCCATTGATTCTCGGGCGAGACCGTATTCCGGTAGACGAGCAAAGGTCCCCGCTGGTTGGCCTCGATCACATCCAATGCTCCGCTGTTCCAAAGGTCGGCAAACGCAACTGCCCGGCCATCATATGTATCGGTGGCTCCAATGGCCTGCGCCACATCTACGAATTTGCCTGCTCCATCGTTAAGCCAAACGTGTTTCTGCTGGTAGCCGGAGAGGCTCCTGCCATCCATCGCCGGCCAATCCCTGGCGTCCCCGATGATCGAGGAGTTACCGCCCGCAATCTTGGTGAAGTCATACCAGTAGCTTCGGTTGCGATCGAGCGAGACGTATCCGTTGGTGACGTAGAGATCCAGATTCCCGTCGTTGTTCAGGTCGCCGAACTGTGCGCCGAAACTCCATCCGCCCAACTCCACGCCCATGTCGCGAGCCAGGTTTTCGTATTGGGTTGAGTTCCCTTCCGTGCCTTCCTTCTGCACCCAAAGATTGTTTCCCTGAATCAGCGCGCCATCCTCGGAGATATTTGAGACGTAGACGGAGTACTTGCCTTGGTTGAAGATATCCCCGAAGGAGACGCTCATGCCGCTTTTCGGGGCAAAGCCCACGCCAGCCTGCTCTCCCACCTCGTGGAAGCGCTTGCCGTCGTAGCGATATAACTCGGAGACACCGTAGTCGTTGGCGACAAAGAGATCCGGGTGGCCTGTTCCGAAGAGATCGGCAGCGCCGGAAGCAAGCGCCCAGCGTCGGCTTTCTATCCCCAGCTTCGCGCTGACTTCTTCAAACTTTCCGCCGCCCAGGTTATGGAAGAGATACTTTCGTCCGCCATTCTTCGCATACTCGAAGCTGTCCGGCATCATTCTGGTTGTCTTGAGATGCCACAGGTCCACATCTTCCGGATAATATCCGCCGACAAACAAGTCGAGAAGCCCGTCGCCATCGTAGTCGAACCAGACGGCGGTGTTGGCGTTGATCCATGGCGGCAGGGCGGCCTGGTCACTTACCCGAGTAAAGCCCTTCCCGCCGTCGTTGTGAAACAGCTCCGGCCGGCCCCACTTGACGAGATAGAGATCTTCATAACCGTCGTTGTCATAGTCACCCCACACCGCGCCCATGGAAACGCCGGTTCCCGGCTGGTTGACATTGGCAATGCCCATCTCCTCCGCAACATCTTTAAACGTGCCATCGTGCATGTTACGGTAGAGATGATTCCTGCTGCCCTCCGCGCTGTTTGTCGCGTATATGTCGGGCCAGCCATCGCGATCGAAGTCGACTATCGAAACCGACGCTCCCATGGAGGCGACCTCCGGCATAATCGGGGCCAGCTTTGAATCGAGAGTGGGCGCCTGGTGAACGAAGTCGATGCCCGCTGAGTGAGAGACTTCTTCCAGATAGAAGCCATGGCGAGCCACGGCTGTTTGCCGGTCGAGCGTGGACACGGAAGAAGCCGAGTGGGACGCGGCATGTCTCCTAATCATGGCCGGAGTCGCAAGCAGTCCAACGAAGAACAGACTTGCCGCGATGCGAGTTAGGGGCATTTTGTTCATCTGTTTTTCTCACCTCGCAGCGCGCCCGTAAAGATTCGCGGAGTTACATAGCGCGTCTGAAAGTTCTGCCAATCCTCGGGGCGATGCCGGTATACCCATTCATCCTCGAGTTTGCCGGGTGGCGTGTCGTATTCCTTCCGGGCGTGATAGGGATAGGGCAGCACGGCCTGCGAATAAGCGGAGTTGTAATCGCCGTCCTTGATCCATCCATCGCCTGCGATCACATAGTCGCGTACCCATCCCGCGGGTGGCGCGGGCGGCGCGGCAAAGCGCAGCGATAACTCATCTCCGGCGTTCATGATCACATAACGGTCATCGATGCCGGCCAGCAACTCGCGCACATCTCCGTAGCGTGTGTAGTAGCCGGTCAAGTCGCGCCATATCTGTGTTGTTGCCGCGAGCTGGCTGTAGTCGGGGATCTCCGGCGACGATACATTCTCCTGATGAATCACCGAGTAACCGCGATAGTGCAGATGGGCAGTTTCCGGCGCAAGACTCGTAGTCTTGAGCGGTGTCTCGGGCAGGCCCGCCGCCCACTCGATCGAATCCCAATAGACTTCAAGATTCGTACGGAGACGCAAGTGGCGTGGGGTTCCGGGAACGAAGGCATCGCTTAGATCGATGAGGCAGATTTTCATGCGGCCCGCGGGAAACCCGAGGTTGGCGTTCGCCACTCTCCAGCCGCCGCGGCCATCGGGAACTTCAAGACTAAGTGGCCGTGGATGCTCGTGCCCTCCCTGGCTCATCGCCACGTTGATGGATGAATCCGACGGGTGCAACCAACCCTGAGCGATCAGCCAAAGCGGGCCGCCACGGGGAACGCCATCTCCAAGATCGATCTCAACATAGTGGTCGCGAGTTACTCCCTGATACTGGCCGCGGCCAAAGGTATCCAAATACTTGCCGTCAAGCGAGCGCAGCGTCGCGGTCACGTCCTGCCCGCGGTCGTCTACGGCACGGGCGATCGGCTGCGGTTCGCCGACCGAAGTCACGGCCCGCTTAACCGCGGGAACGGCAAACCGCTCGTCGGTGAAGACCTCGGTTCCCGCCGGATGGTCGACCGTCATCAGCCGCAAGGAATCATAATAGTAAGTCTCCCAAAGCTCGCCGGTTATGCGAAGGTCGTAGAAGCCATCGTGGGCAACGAGTTGATCGCGCCCAATCTTGTACCACTCCTCTGTAGCTTCCACGCGTGCGGCCCCAAGGGAATTGATACGCAGGCCGATGGCCGAGCCCCAGGGCACGGTATCTTTTACAAACTCCATCGAGTGTCCGTTATAAGCAAACAGGAATGGGCATGAACCTTTCAAGCGCTGCTCGGTCATCACTGGCTGGTCCGGCTTGAGCGCGAACTCCGCGCGCACAGAGCCATTGGGCCAGACGATCCGCGCCACATCGACGGCCGGGCCATATCCAAGACCAAAGTGCAGTTCCGGGCCGGTGATCGTCTGCTTCTGCACCAGCAGGCCGGACCGAATCTCGATTTCGCCACCGATGCCGAACGAATTCACGCGCTGGTCGCCGGTCGTTTGCCTGGCGCGCGGCCGAATCGTCTGCCAGTGATAGCCTTTGGCGCTTTTGTTGACGAAGTCAATCGGCTGTCCATCCGCGGAGAGTCCGAGCATATCCAGCCGGCCATCGCCCCGGAGATCGGCCAAACTATAATCGCTCGAAGCAATTATCGAAGTGTTCAACGCCTGAAAGTCGCCTCCGGCCGCCTGAAGCCAGATTACCGGCGGCGCTGGCGACGATGCAGAGGCCAGCAGTAGATCGAAAGCTCCATTATTGTCCAGATCCGCAGTGTGCAGGCGCACCTGGCCGGTCAGGCGCTTGGCTGAGTCGGGAACCGTCGCCAGTTGCGCGACCCGCCATTGTTCGCTTTCCTCAGACAGTCTCAGGCTGCGGATTTCGCCACCGGCTCCCACTGTCAAAAGAGCAATCGGCCCGGAGTGATTGACGTCACCTGCGGCGATTGCCTTTACAAGCTGAAAACCGGGGGGCATGGGCAGTTCGCGAAATCTGGCGGACCGTTGGTTGAGAAAGACGTGCAGACGGCCCGAGCCATCGATCAAGGCAGCGTCGGGATTGCCATCGCCGTTGAAGTCGGCCCAGACAAACTGCTGGATTCCGGAGACTCCCGGAAAGGGACGCATGGGCAGGAACGTGCCGTCGCCGTTGTTGCGCATCACGAGAGGAAGTCCCGCAATAGTGCCGGCCACTACGTCCAGATCGCCATCGGCCTCGATATCCACGGCCCAGGCTCCGGTGTAAGCCGCGTTGAGTACGTCCCCGGGCAGCTTGGTTAGTTTTGTAACATCGCTGAATGCCTGGGGCGAATCCTGGCGCAGAAACCGGAGGCCGCCAGCGCCTGCAAGCACCACATCGGTTTTGAAGTCGTAGTTGAAATCAGTGGGCAGAATTCCCTCGGGCGTTGGCTCTACGCCCGCTTTTCCGCCCGGGAACGGAAAGGAAGCGCCAGTCGCGAATCGAACCTCGCGGTCGTTCGCTACTGCGACCGTTGGCGCGCCCTCGCCGTTCAGAGAGATCGCGCCGACCCAGTCCCAACCGCTTTTGGGGAATCCCGCGATCGGTTGTGCGGCAAAGTTCAAAGCCAAATCGGGAGGCGCGGGCGCGAAGCTCGGCGTCTCCAGCTTCGCAAAGCGCGTGAAGGGCTGGGCCTCGTCTCCCGGCTGCGCCTTCAACTGGTCGAGGCTCGAACGGAATTCGGGCACCCGCATCAGAACATTCTTCAGGAATATCGACCGGGTTGCGGCTGTGGCGGGCGCGGGTCCCATCGCTGCGGCCTGCAGGGAGGCGAGTTGCTGTCGGACCTCGGCCGGCCACGCGCCAGATTGGCTCGCAAGCCGGCTCACTGTTGTGCGCAGCGTCGCCAGATCGCCGCGCTTGGCGGAGATCCGGCACAACTCCAGCATGGCCGCGAGATTATCCGGCTGCGCGGCAAGCAGTTGCTGGATCAGTTGCTGGAAATCCGCCTCGCTGTGTTCGTCCCCCTGGCGTTCCACTTCCGTGGCAAGCTGGTAAATCGCTCGCAGATTGCGCGGATTGAGTTTTACGGCCCGGCGCAGTTTCCCGATTGCGGCGGCCGAGTTGCCCCGATCGCTTTCCAGCAGTCCCTGCAAATAGAACAAGCGGTCATCGTTGCCGTCGAGAGCCACGGCGCGGTCGAGTCGTTGCGCGGCGGCATCGAAGTTGCGCTGGCGCAGCGCCAGAATGCCCCAGTTCGCCCACCCTGCCGGCTCGCCCGGAACCAGAGTTGCTGCGTTGGAGAGAGCACTTTCCGCTCGAACATCGTCCCCTACCTGCAACGCTGCCAAGCCCACGTAAAACGTCGCGACAAAATCCGAGTACGTCTTCGAGGAGGTTTCCGGCAGCCGGCCCGTGGAATGGCAACCGGCGAGCGCCGCCGCGACCGTCAGAAGCGGGAGGAAACACTTCAACAGGCGTGAGGATCGCTGACTGGCGCTGCGTTCTGCGGCACGGCGGACGGCTGGAGCGTTCATTCGACTTTCATTCTGACGGCTCCGCGCACGGTATGGCAACCGATTGCAGCCGTTCGACTCGGGAGCAGCCGTACCGGAATCCAGCCGGCTCCATTCTCGCCAGCGCCGCCGTGCCCGCCTCAAGTCAGGCACATGCAGCCTTGCTGGAGATTTGGGCCTGGCGCTCGAAGAACCCAGCCAGCCTGGTCGCCACCGGTTCCGGCTGATCAAGCGGAATGAAGTGTCCGGATTCCAGGGTGACCATGCTGGCGTTTGGCATCAGCGTTGAGGCGCGGCGGGCAAACGATTCAGGAATCGCGACATCCTGCGCTCCGTGAAAGATGAGCGTGGGCATTGGCAAATTGGGAAGGAATCGCGGCACTTCCGCCAGCACCGCTGTGGGATTGCCCCAGCGCAGTACCCGCATGAACGCCCAGCAGCCGGCGAAGCCTGAAAAAGGCCGGTGAAACTCTCCCACGGCTGAGTCTCCGTCCACCGTGTCGCAGAGCGCCCGGTGCATGGCGATCCTCCAGAAGACGAACCCAATCAGCGGGGCCAGCAGTTCGCCCAGGATTGGCTTGCGCAGAGCCTCCAGCAGGTAAAACGGCTTGAGCTCGGGAAAGAGCGCGGGCGCAAGCAAAGCCATGCAGGCGACACGCCGCGGAAAGTAGCGAGCGTAATGCACGGCCACAACCGCGCCCGCGTCGTGGCCGACGACATGCCACCGATCGATCTTGTTCTCGATGCGAATCCGGTCAATCTGCCCTGCGAAGTGGCGCAGAAAGTCCGGGTCGTACGGTTCGCGCGGAGAGTTTCCCAATCCAGGCAGATCGAGAGCGAAACAGGTGAATTGCCCGCAAAGACGCTCGATGATGCCCTTCCACAGCCGCCCGCTCGTGGGCATGCCGTGAATGAAGAGGATTGGTTCCCCGGAACCGCAACGAATTAGATGCATACAGACCCTCCGCTCGCCTTCGCGCTCTGGAATGCGTTCATGACGTTGCACACACTTGGGCGGCGGGTCTCGACCGCCTGCAAATCCAGTAAAGCAAGTTCATCGCTCCGCGAAGTGCCGCCAGAAACAGGCCGAACAGCAGCGTGGAAACCAGGCCGAACGGCTGAATGCGTGCGTAGATGTTGTTGATGCTCCACGCCGGAATGGTATAGACATCGCCGGCAACCAGCGCTCCAATACGATTCCGAATCGGCCAATCGTAAATCACGCGCTCAATTCCGGAGTTGAAGAAGTTCGCCATATCCAGCACACGCCGGCTGTACATCGTTCTGGGCAACCAAGGTAGCTGCTTGCGGTCGCGATGCCGCGCGATCAGCCGGGAAGCCTCGACCGCATGCCTCAGCGCGGCGGTCACTCCATTCGAGGTCATCGGATCGACCATCGCGGCCGACTCCCCAACCACCAGCCAGTTTGGGCCGGACACATGGCGATGGGCTCGGCAACTGAATGAAGTTGTGCGAAGTGGAGAGGTGCGTGGCGACTGCAAGAGTCCGCGCAGCCCCGGGAAACTCTCCAACTGGCCGTCGTAAATTTCCTGGACAGACTGGCCTCGCTGGCGTTTTTCCTTGATTCCCTCTCCGCTTGCCACAAAGCCAACGCTGACTGTGTTGGGATGAATCGGAATCTGCCACACCCAGCTCATATAGAACGGTCCCTCACAGTCGGCATGGAGCGTGGTCCCTTCAATCGACTCGGAAACCTCGAAGTAATCCCAGATCGCGACCTTTCGCGGGCCAAACTCGCAGGAAGGCAGATTGAA
>Ga0302140_10004696_pt1 | contig 17379 bp, 11 predicted proteins | sample I_Bog_E1_1_FD_202095 | JGI IMG/M metagenome (GOLD analysis project Ga0302140, IMG submission 202095) | Peat permafrost microbial communities from Stordalen Mire near Abisko, Sweden - I_Bog_E1_1 | ecosystem: Environmental > Terrestrial > Soil > Wetlands > Peat | place: Sweden: Abisko, Stordalen... | reverse complement strand
TACGCCAACGGCAGCAACGTACGCCCTGAACCGCACGATTCCGACGGCCAGACGTTCGCCAACGAAGTTCAGCCTCTGGACAGCAACGGCAATCCCAGTTCGAGCGGAGAAATTGTTTTCATGTCGCTGGGAGAATCGGTCGCACAACAGCCGTTCTTTGAATTCATTGATTTCGCCAGCGTCGACCCCAGCCTCAATCCTAAGATGGTAATTGTGGACGGAGCGACGGGAGGCGCAACCGCTTCTGATATGGCGCTGCCCAACAACAATTTCTGGAACGTCATCAACGTGGATTACCTGCCTAACGCCGGTGTGACCGCAAAGCAGGTGCAAGCGGTGTGGGTCAACGACGTGAACGGTGGCCCCAGCGGAACTTTTCCCAGCGACATGACCAAGCTGCAGGCTAACTATGAATCCATCGCCCAGAACCTGCTGCTCAAGTTCCCCAACATAAAGTTGGTTTATTTCTCCACCATCAACTACACCGGCTACTCGAATGGATTGAAGAACCTGAGCAACGAACCGTGGTCCTATGAAACTGCCTTCGCCGTCAAGAACGCCATTCAGGATCAAATCAACGGCAACGCCAACCTCAATTACAACCCGGCCAACGGTAAGGTGCTGGCGCCCTGGATCGACTGGGGTCCGTACTACTGGGCCAACGGAATGCTTCCGCGCAGCGATGGTTTGGTGTGGACGTGCCAGGATCTGCAGGCTGACGGCACGCATCCTTCCGATCCGATAGGACGCATCAAAGTATCAACGCAGTTGCTGAATTTTCTAAAGTCGGATGACACGGCATCCATCTGGTTCCTGGCGCCACCCGTGAACTAGAATTTTTCGTGCAACGCATGAGCAGGATTTTTTAGTTTTTTCTACTGCCTGTCCGCGAGACAGAGCCGGTAGTACGACGCGGTAAAACATTGGGGAGAACATGAAACGTCTTTTCAGTTTGCTGTTTTGCATTTTTTCGCTTGCCGCATTGCCTGCTTTTGCTGGCACGGGTACCTCACCCGTGGCCGTGATCGTCACGCCTCCTGAGGTTCTGCTCCAGAAGGGACAGACGCAACAGTTTCAGTCCTGGGCGTACTATCAGGATGGAACCGTGACCAACGTGACCAATTCCGGTTCGACATGGTCTTCGGTGAATACCGCGATCGCGACTGTTTCCAAGACCGGGCTGGTCACGATGAAGGCCAGCGGCCCGGTGCTGATCGAAAATAAAGTCGGAATCATCGATGGCTACGGGACCATCGTCAGTGCCTACACGCCTTTTATCAGCGTCCCACCGGGGAGCGGATCGAAGGGCAAGATTGAACACATTGTCTTCATCGTCAAAGAGAACCGCAGCTTCGACAATTACTTTGGAACCTATCCCGGAGCCAATGGCGCCACCACCGCGAAGCTCTCGACCGGCAAGACCATGACGCTCGGGCACATGCCTGACCCCGCCACGCACGACATGGGCCACCAGTGGCTGCACGCGCACAATGACATTGATGGCGGCAAAATGGACCGTTTCGATTTAGAGTTTGACTGCTCCATCAACGGGGACAATTTGTGCCTCAGCCAGCTTTACCAGTCGGACATCCCCAACTATTGGTCGTACGCGCAAACTTACGAACTTGCCGATGAAGGGTTCAGCAACATCTCTTCCGGTTCCTATCCCGCGCATCTCGACCTGGTCGCGGGCAGTTCGCTGAACACCCTGGATAATCCGCACAGCACCGATCCTGCTCAATGGGGATGCGACGCGATTGCAGGGACGACCGTGGTTTCCATGGATCCTTCGACCTACGTAGTAAGCGGAGTTTATCCTTGCTTCACCGCCAACACATTAGGCAACCTGGCCGATACAGCGGGCGTGTCCTGGAAAGCTTACACATCCATTGCTCCCAGCCAGAGCGGCTATATCTACAATCCGTTCCGCAGCTTCAGCAGCATTTATAACGGCCCCGATTGGACCAGCAAGGTCGTAACCTATAACGATTTCATTACCGACGCGCAAGCGGGAAACCTACCCCAGCTAAGCTGGGTGACGCCTCCCAGCGCGGACACCGACCATCCACCCGACAGCGCTTGCGTGGGCGAAAATTGGGCGGTGCAACAGATCAACGCTGTGATGCAAGGACCGGCCTCGCAGTGGAACGGCACCGTAATCGTTCTGGTTTGGGATGATTGGGGCGGTTTATACGACCACGCCCCCCCACCCTACCGCGATCAGTTTGGCCTCGGCCTGCGCGTTCCGTTCATCATTATTTCTCCGTGGGCGGTGCAGCGCGTTTATCACACCGAAATCGAATTCGCCAGCGTGCTGCGCTTCATGGAAGAAACCTTCGACCTGCCCAGCCTGGGCACTGCCGACACGGTCGCCAATGACATGCAGGATGCTTTCAACTTCAGTCAGTCGCCGCGGCCGCCGCTGGTTCTGGCGCAGCGGACTTGTCCCGCTGCGAAGGCTCCGGTAATTAAGACGCACGAGGATGACGATGACGGAGATTAGCCTCCCCGCTGAATTCGTAGGATGACGCTCGTGCAGTTTTAGGGAAACGTGTTCTTATCGGACCCAGGTCTTAGCCGGGACCCAGGTCGGAGCCTATCCTGCTGTTACGGTGTCCAGGTTAACTTCAAATAGGCGGCGCGCTTGATTCCGATAAGTTGCTGGGTGGGGTCGCCCGTTCCCCACTCATAGTGATAGCGCTGAAAAAGATTTTGACCAACCAGCGAGAGATTCCAGTTTTTCGTGAAATCACAAGCAATGCGCGCGTCCATGGTCTGGTAGGCGTTCACGTTTTGCGCCGGCAGCGCGCTCACGAAGCGATACCCCTGGTCGAATTCGAACCTCTTCCCTAGATTAAAGTTCGATTGCAGTTGCATCTGGTGCGCCGGACTTGATCCTTCGTAGGTGCTCACCGAACCAGTGGAACTGATGTTCGAACTGCCTCCGGTGGCGTGCGCCTCCACCCCAACAAACGAGTAGGATCCGGCGAGCTTCCACCACTGCCTGGGCGTCCAGGTTGGAGCCACTTCGATGCCGGTATTCGATCCCGCAATCGCATTCTCGTAGAGAATGGTAATGGTATTTCCAGCCAGTGTGGGCGCTCCAAAACTTTGCAGGTTGCTGTAGCGGTTGTGAAACACGGACAACGATATGAAAAACTTGGGCGTCAGAAGTTGCCGATACCCGCCTTCATAACCCACCAGCGATTCCGATTTGAAGTGGGGATTGCCTGAAACCAACAGAAAGATGGGCGGATTGGCGGAGGCTTCCCCGGTCAGCTGCAACCCTTCTTCTAACCGGGATGGCGTGGTGACGGCCCGCGTCACCGATGTCCAAAAGCTCTGCCGCGGATTGGGGTTCCAGAGCAGGCGGCCGGTAGGTTCAACGTCGAAACCAGAAAAATTGTTGTCCAGAAATTTGGAACCGACGGTGACCAGCAGCCGGTCGCGGAAAAAGTGTATCTGGTCCTGCAAGAATCCGGAGTAGATATAATCCGTCTCGATGTTAGGCACCACATTCTCAGACACTTGCTCTTGCACGATGTGATTGGGGCTGAGGCGAATGCCTCCGCCGTATATAAAATCGTTCCGAGTACCGATCTTAAGGTGGTGCTCAAAATCGACGTCAAAGGTGTTGCGGGTTTCTGCAATGTCCGCTCCGGCGCGCACGGTTCGATCGAAATAAGCCTGCAGATAGACGTCGGAACCGTCACTAAACTTGCTCGTCCACCGGCCCAGAATGTTGCCGCCCGAAACGTTATCGATGAAAGTTGTGCTTCCGACTTCGTGAGGAAAAATTCCCCCATACACATCTCCCTGCAACGTGTATTCGTCACCGTGCGGCTCGGACCAGTCCATGCGAAAGCCGCCGCGCTCCTGGTGCCAGCGGTCGAAGTCGTCGTGGTCGAGATGAAATTCCGGTTCGCGATCGAAGCCCTTCGCATAGATTCGATAATCGAAGCCTTTTCCGTTTCCCCCGCCATAACGGGTCTCTCCAATGAAGCGATCTTGATTGCCGCTCAAGCCGCTGGCCAAGCCGCCATGAGTTTCCGAGGCTTTCTTGGTGACAATGTTGATGACGCCGTCAGCGGCGTTCGGTCCCCATACGGTGGCGCCCGGACCACGAATTACTTCTATCCGGTCGATGTCCTCCAGCACAACGTCTTGCGCATCCCAAAAAACGCCTGCGAGCAAGGGGGAATAAACGCTGCGACCATCGATCAGCACCAGCACAGCCTTGGAAAAGTTATTCTGTTCGCCCCGGATTCCAATGGCCCACGTGTCGGAGTCAATTCGTCCAACTTCCACGCCCGGCGCCAGCCGCAAAGCATCTGGAATGTTGGTAGCGCCCGACCGCCGAATGTCTTCCTGCGTGATTACATAGATGGCTGCCGGAGTCTTCCAAACTTCTTCGGGGACTTTGGAAACCGTTGTGATTTTAACGTCGCCTAATTGTTCGAGGGACAATCCCTTCAAGGGGTTATTGTTTTCTTGTTCCTGGGCGAAACAAACGAAAGCCGCCAGAAGAATAACGAAGCCCCAAAGCCGTGGCGATTTCATCACCGCAGGAACAAGAAGGTGAAGAGGCAGACTGCAACCAGCACGAGCAAGTCTGCGCACCGTTATGATCTCCGGGCCTCGGTGAGGCGGCCAACGACATCGAGTAGTTCTTCGGGCTGCACTCGCGATTTAATAAGCCAGGCGTCTACAAACGGGGCCTCGCCGGGCAATGAACCGAATCCCGACAAGACCACCACTGGAGTGGAAGGACTGATGCGCTTCAGTTCTTCGGCGAGGGCGACCCCATTCATCTCCGACATCCAATAGTCTGACACGACGATCTGAATGGAATGTGTGCGAAACAGTTCGAGCGCCTCGCGCGCGCCTCGCGCCATAAGAACGTTGAAACCCGCGGACTCGAAAATGGCTCTGCGCGATAGCAGGGAAAAATCCTCGTCGTCCACGCAAAGGATGGTCTTGCGCGCCGCAGTGAGGGCGGGGATATGTTCGGTCGCGAATTCGCGATCACGGAGCAAACCCGCAACCGCCGTCAGTAGCACATCCGGTTCGTGGCCCTTCTGGATGTATCCGTTTACATTATTCAGGAAACTGACCGGGATTCTTACGCCCGAAACCACCAGGATGGGCAACTCCGGAAAGTCTTCTTTTAGCCTGATTGCGGTCTGTTCTCCGGTCAAGCCGGGCATCATGTAATCGAGCAAGACGAGATCGATATCTCTGTCGTTGTCTCTTTCATCCGCCGCAACCACGAGCGCTTCATCGCCTGAACTGACGGTCAGGACGGAGTATCCCGACTCCTCCAGCAGCGCCTTCCGCATGCGCAAGGTTTCCGGGTCGTCGTCAACACAGAGGATTTTGGGAGACCGCACGATTCCGCCCTTCTTTCTTTATTAGTACCGGCGCAAGGCGTAGAGCATTTGAGGATAACGTTCCGGCGGAAATGGAAAATAGGGTAAAGACTGTAGGTAGGGGTCAAAGCGATCATCCGTACAGGCGCTAGGAGAAAAACGCGCTCCGCCGCTAAACTGGTAGTTCTCGAACATCACGAACTGCAAGCGGAGGAACCTTTGGTCGTTCTGGTCATCGGAGGGGCAGGCTACATTGGAAGCCACGCGGCACGCACGCTGCGGCGGCGCGGGCATGAAGTCATCATCTACGACAATCTTTCTACCGGGCATGAATTTTTAGCTTCCGGATTCGAACTGGTGCGCGGCGACATCGCGGATGTAGCGACGTTAACGGCTGCATTGCGGCGGGTCGATTCCGTCATGCACTTTGCCGCACACGCCTATGTCGGCGAGTCGGTCACGAATCCCCGAAAATATTTTCGTAACAACGTAGAAGGCGGACTGGTTCTGCTGAATGCCTGCATCGATTGCGGCGTGAAGCGAATTATTTTTTCTTCTACCTGCGCCGTGTACGGAGTTCCGGCGAAAGTTCCGATCGCAGAGGATAATCCGCGTCAGCCGGTAAATCCGTACGGTGTTTCAAAGTTGTTTTTTGAGTACGCGCTCGAAGCCTATGACCGTGCCTATGGCCTGCGCTACACCGCCCTGCGTTACTTCAACGCCGCCGGCGCCGATGAGAGTGGAGAGATTGGCGAACTGCACGAACCTGAGGCTCATCTGATTCCGTCGGCGTTTCTCGCGGCCACCGGGGCGCGCCCGGCAATGGATTTGTTCGGCACGGATTATCCCACGCCCGACGGGACTTGCGTGCGCGACTACGTTCACGTGAACGATCTGGCGGACGCGCATGTGTCAGCGCTCGAGCGCCTGGCGGGCGGAGCGGATTCGATCGCGGTGAATCTGGGCACGGGCACCGGTTACTCGGTGAAGCAGGTGCTGGATAAAATCGAGCAGGTCACGGGTCGAAAAGTTCCCGTACGAATCGCTCCACGGCGGGAGGGAGATCCTCCCGCGCTGGTGGCCGACGCTAGCTTGGCGGAAAAAGTATTGACGTGGAAGGCCACGCGGACGCTGGATGACATTGTGACGACGGCGTGGAAGTGGATGCAAAAGCAAAACGCCCTGTCATCCTGAGCGCAGCAGGTGGTTCGCGATAGCGAACCATCTGCGGAGTCGAAGGACCCCTGCAATCTCAACGGAACTCCGGCCATGTCCGGGAATTCGCACGATGCGTTCGGCGCGCTGCGACCGGGCAAAGGAGCATCGAGCGAACTCCCTGCCAGGCTTTTGCCGACGGAGTGGTGAAAGGGATCCTTCGACTGCGCATGCCGATTCGCATTCGCGAATCAGCATGCTCCGCTCAGGATGACAAATTTGCTTTAACGGCGTTTCATTGGCACAGAGAGGCTATGCAGAATCTTTCATCTTGACGCCCCCCCCCCTGGCCTGTGCAATACTGGCTGGCCTCGGTTATTCGGATGGGCAGTGTGCTAGCGGTCGATGCGAAGGAGAGATCAGTGATGCGACGGGGAAAGTTTTCGGCGGGATTGATAGCGGCGGTGGTCGTGGTTCTCGCAGTCTTCGGTACGGCTAGGCGCGCCGCGGCCCAACAGGAACAGGTGGTGTACGCCTTCGGGGCGGACTACAACCGCGGCGGCTCACTCATCCCGGCCGGTGTGATTTCCGACTCGGCAGGAAATCTTTATGGTGCCGCATATTATGGCAACTCCAATACGAGTCAGTGCGAGGATGGCTGCGGCACCATATTCGAGTTGATGCCGCAACCTGGCGGGGGCTGGACAGAAAAAGTGTTGCATAACTTCGGCAAAGATGGCCACTATCCGTACTGCAACCTGGTTTTCGATGCCGCGGGAAACCTGTATGGCACGACCTCGGCCGGAGGATCCTACGACGCCGGAATGGTGTTCGAACTTACCCCCACTGCGAGCGGCGAGTGGACAGAGACAGTTCTGCACAACTTCGATCCGGCGAATGGAAGCGACGGGGCTGGGCCACAGGCTGGCGTAATCCTTGATCCGTCTGGCAATCTTTATGGGACCACATACGGAGGTGGCACTTCCGGCGAGGGCACGGTTTTCGAAGTGATACGCCAGACCGACGGCTCCTGGGCCAATAAGACACTGCACAGTTTTAACTCCAGTCGCAAGGACGGGGCGTTTCCCATCGCTGCTTTGACCCTCGATGGCTCTGGAGTTCTTTACGGCACAACCTGGAAGGACGGGGCATATACCGACGGTGGCGGCATAGTGTTCGAATTAACGCCGAATGCGAACGGTAAGTGGTCTGAGCGAATTCTCCGCAATTTTGGCGGCAACTACGAGGACGGGAACACGCTCTACAGCAGCGTAATTCTCGATAACGCCGGGAATCTTTACGGTACAGCACTAATTGGGGGCGCATATGGCGAGGGCGTCGCCTTCGAACTAACGCCCACCTCCAACGGAAGCTGGACAGAAAAGGTCCTTTATGCGTTCGGGGCAACTAGCGGGGACGGGCAGCTCCCGCAAGGCACCCTCACATTCGACGCCGCTGGCAATCTCTACGGCACGACGGCGCAGGGCGGATACCACAACTATGGAACCGTGTATGAACTAACTCCCAGTGCCGCTGGGAACTGGACGGAAACAGTACTACACGCATTCACTGGTCCTCCGACCGATGGGGAATACCCGCAGGCCAATCTGATTTTTGGCACGGGCGGATATTTGTACAGCACGACCGAGAGTGGCGGAGCCAGTTATGGTGGGACTGTGTTCGCGGTCAAACCTTAGCGCCTTGCTACTCCCCCGGCTCCATCGGCGGTGCCGGCAAGTACATAGGTCCTTCGGCCCGCAAAAGGCGCGGGCCTCAGGACGACAAGTTTGGGGAGATTCGATTCGAGAGAGTCGCTCTACGCGACCCGACGGGACTTGCGTGCGCGACTACGTTCACGTGAACGATCTGGCGGACGCGCACGTAACCGCACTGGAACGCCTGGCTTCCGGAGCAGATTCGATCGCAGTGAATCTTGGAACTGGCACGGGATACTCGGTGAAACAGGTGCTGGATAAGATCGAGCAGGTCACGGGTCGAAAAGTTCCCGTACGAATCGCTCCACGGCGGGAGGGAGATCCTCCCGCGCTGGTGGCCGACGCTAGCTTGGCGGAAAAAGTATTGACGTGGAAAGCGACGCGGACGCTGGATGACATTGTGACGACGGCGTGGAAGTGGATGCAGAAGCAAAACGCCCTGTCATCCTGAGCGGAGCAGGTGGTTCGCGATAGCGAACCATCTGCGTAGTCGAAGGACCCCTGCAATCTCAACGGAACTCCGGCCATGTCCGGGAATTCGCACGATGCGTTCGGCGCGCTGTGACCGGGCAAAGGAGCATCGAGCGAACTCCCTGCCAGGCTTTTGCCGACGGAGTGGTGAAAGGGATCCTTCGACTGCGCATGCCGATTCGCATTCGCGAATCAGCATGCTCCGCTCAGGATGACAAATTTGCTTTAACGGCGTTTCATTGGCACAGAGAGGCTATGCAGAATCTTTCATCTTGACGCCCCCCCCCCTGGCCTGTGCAATGCTCATTGCCCTTAGTTATCCGGGTCGGTAGTAGGTGTGGGGTGCGGCATATGGGGAGGAATCAGTGATGCGAAGCAGAAAGTTTTCGGTCGGATTCATGGCGCTGGCGATAGTTGCGTACACGCTCGGGGTAGCCATTCAGGCGGCTGCGCAGACCGAAACAGTGTACTTTCTGTTCGGGAGAACTCCCGACAATGGCTACGACTCTTACTCCGGTGTCGTGCGGGATTCTGCCGGCAATTTCTATGGCACGACCGTTGGCGGTGGGAATCACCTTTCAGGGACGGTCTACGAGTTGTCTCCGAACGCCAGTGGGGAATACGAGGAGACGGTTCTCCACAACTTTCAGCGCTATAACAGCACGGACGGCTGGCAGCCTTTCAGCGGTGTAATTTTGGATGCGTCCGGAAATGTTTACGGTACAGCCGAAAGCGGAGGTACGAATGGCTTCGGGATGGTTTTCGAGCTGACACCGGGCAGTGACGGGCAATGGACTGAGACGGTGCTGCATAACTTTACCCTTAAAGATGGCGCGCGTCCGTGGTCTGCCCTCATCGCCGACGCCTCCGGCAACTTATACGGAACGGCGGCTGGTGGTGGCAAGTACGCGTCCGGAGTCGTCTTCGAGTTGATGCGAGTGAACGGAGGCTGGGTTGAGACGACGCTGCACGACTTCAATCCGCATAGAGGCGATGGGTATACTCCAATAGCCGGTCTGACGCTCGACGCCGAAGGGAACCTTTACGGCACAACCAGCTACTGTCAGTGCGGGTACAGCAATGACGGGACTGTTTTCGAGTTGAAGCATGGGGCGGGCGGGGGATGGACGGAGGAGATTCTTCACTCCTTCATCAACGACGGAGTACAAGGATTTGAACTCAACGCGGGCGTAACCATGGACTCCGAGGGCAATCTCTATGGCGCGACAACGCTAGGCGGATCTGGCATCTGCAACGACATCTACGGCGGCGGCTGCGGCACTGTATTCAAGCTGGCTCCCCTGACGGATGGAACCTGGGCCGAAACGACCATTCACGATTTTCAATACTATACAAGCGATGGGATTCTTCCCTACGGCACCTTGGTCCTGGATGCCGCTGGAAACCTCTACGGCACGACTGTTTCGGGCGGCGCAGTCGGTTCCGGCACGGTATTCGAGCTGACACGGTCGAATGGCGCTTGGACCGAGACTATTCTGCACAATTTTTTTGGCTTCAACCCCTTGCCGAACAAGGAAGGTGCGGTTCCATATGCTGGAGTGGTGTTCGATAATTCCGGCAATATCTACGGAACGACCAATGCGGGTGGGTACGGCTCGGGAGTATTCTTTGAAATCACTCCCTAAAGGAAGCGCTGCCGCTGGGGTTGCATACTCCTCTGTTTAAGCCACGCCGGTTTCTTGCAAGTCAGCCACAGGGGATGTGACGCTCTCGGCTGCTACTTTATCTACTCCTTCGAGATACTCCTTCGGACAAAACAGATTCAGCACGGGCGTGGTCATAAAAGTTGTGACCAGAGCCATGACGATCATCATTGAGAACAGAGCGGGAGAGATTACGCCGATGTCGAGGCCGACGTCGAGGATTACCAACTCCATCAGGCCGCGCGCGTTCATCAGAGTGCCCAGGCCGGCGGCTTCGCGCAGCGGCATTCCGCTCAGGCGGGCGGCAATGGTTGAGCCTCCCAGCTTGCCGGCGGTTGCGACCAGAATAATCAGGCCGCAGTACATCCACATCGTGGGACCTTTCACCAGCGCGATGTTGGTGCGCAGCCCGGTGAAGGCGAAGAACAGCGGCAGAAGAAGGGTGACCGTGATGGTTTCAAAGCGGTCGAGAACGTAGCGGACGAAGACAGGCTCTTTGGGCATGATCGCGCCCATCAGGAACGCGCCGAATAAAAGATGAATGCCGAGCCTCTCCGTGCACAAGGCTGATGCCAACACCAGCAGCATCATGAAGGCCATGCGGTTTTCGCTACTGGCGCGCATACTGCAGGAACGCAAGATGATGCACAGCAGACTGGGCACGGTAGCCATCGCGTGTGCCGCGGTCGATGACGTGACGGGATGCGGACGCTGGATGATATTGTGACCACGGCCTGGAAGTGGATGCAAAAGGAGGGGGCGAAAAAGCGCTAGCCAGGCAGCGCCGGCGCTACTATTGTGTGCAAATTCTTTCATCTTGACGCCCCCCCCCTTGGCCTGTGCAATGCTCATTGGCCACGGTTATTCGGGTCGGCAGTGTGCACGGTCACTGCGTGCGAGGGGGAACTCACTTATGGGGAACAGAACATCATCGTTCGGAGTGGTGGGGAAAGTTACCGCACTGGCTGTTTTCGCTCTCAGCATGCTTGCCGCTGCGCAACAAGGGCAAGAGAGAGTGCTGCACAGCTTCAACGGAAGTGACGGATACACTCCTGAAGGCGGCCTGGTAATGGACGCCTCTGGAAACCTGTACGGCACCACTAGCGCTTATGGAACGTACCAAGCGGGTACTGCATTCGAGCTGTCACCCGGTTCGGGCGCCTGGAAGGAAAAAGTTCTGCATAATTTTGGCAGTGGGACGGACGGTGCGTACCCTTACAGCGGCTTGGCCGTAGACTCCTCCGGAAACCTCTACGGCACCACTCTTCAAGGAGGTACAAACAGCTCGGGAACCGTGTTCGAACTGATGCCAAATGCGGACGGTGCCTGGAGCGAGAAGGTGCTGCACGACTTCGACCTTTTCAGCGAAGGTGGTGACGGCGCATACCCTTACGGCGGACTGATCCTCGATGCCTCAGGCAATCTCTACGGGACGCTTTCCGCGGGCGCCGGCCACGGTGAAGGTGCCGTATTCGAGTTGACTCCAAACAGAGACGGAAGCTGGACCGAAATCCTTCTATACAGCTTTATGCAGAACGGGGTTGACGGAAACTATCCCACAGGAAGCCTCACCTTCGACCGTCAAGGCAGGCTGTACGGCACGACCCTCCTTGGCGGCACTTATTACAACTGTTATGGAAATGAGTACGGCTGCGGGACAGTGTTTGAGCTGGCCCCCCAAGCTGGCGGCGCTTGGACGGAGACTGTCTTGCACGACTTCGACAATAACGGGTCTGATGGCAACGAGCCGCGCTCGAACCTGACATTTGATGCCGCAGGGAACCTTTACGGAACAGATGCTTGGGGCGGATCGCAGCCCAATTGTTTCGGCAACGGTTTCGGCTGCGGCACCGTATTCGAACTGAGCCCCACCGTGGACGGCGACTGGATCGAGAAGACAGTTCACGAGTTCGGCAGCGGCCAGGACGGATCCGCCCCTGCTTCCAACCTAATTTTCGACAAGGCCGGCAATTTATACGGGACTACGGCTTACGGGGGAGCATTCGGCTCCGGCATTGCTTTCGAACTCGTCAGGAGTGGTGATGAATGGACCGAGAGAATTCTCCACAATTTCTTCCAAAAAAGCACAGACGGAACCGTACCCGTCGCGGGTCCCGTTCTCGACTCAGCAGGTAATATCTACGGAACTACGTCCTTTGGCGGGTCAAATGGAGGCACCCGCGTAGGCGGGACGGTGTACGAGATCAAGCCATGACCCTTGACGGTACCGTGAGTACCATCTGATGCATAGGTCCTTCGGCACCAAAACCGCGCTGCCCTCAGGATGACGTGGTTTAGTAAACGTCGATCACGTAAGAAACTCTACGCGACGCCAGTTTCCTGCAGGCTTACCGCAGGCGTCGGGATGCCTTCAACGCCTGCTCTGTCTGCGCCTTCGAGATACTCCTTCGGGCAAATCACCTTCAGCACCGGTGTAGTCATGAACGTGGTGAAGAGCGCCATGATGACCATCATCGAGAACAGCGCGGGCGAGATGACTCCGATGTCGAGGCCGATATCGAGGATGACGAGTTCCATCAGGCCGCGGGTGTTCATCAGGACGCCAAGCCCAGCCGCCTCGCGCATCGGCATACCGGTTAGGCGAGCGGCAAGGGTCGATCCGCCCAGCTTGCCCGCGGTCGCAACGAAAATTATCAGCCCGCAGTACAACCACATTTCGTGACCTTTCACCAGGCCGATATTGGTGCGCAAACCGGTGAAGGCGAAGAAGAGTGGCAGCAACAGAGTGATGGTGAGGGTCTCGAAGCGATCGAGAAGATAGCGGACAAATTTGGCTTCTTTCGGCATGATCGCCCCCATCAGAAACGCGCCAAACAACAAATGAATCCCCAGGCGCTCCGTGATCAACGATGCGATCAGGATGAGAAGCAGAAGGAAGGCCATGCGATTCTCCGTCAACATGCCGGTCTCGCGATAGACCTTTTCGAAGCTGCGCAGAAAGCGGCTTACGCCGTAAATCATGGCCAGGCCGAATAGTAGAATTCCCGTCACCGTGACCCAGATCGAAGTCGTGGAGTGCGCCGTGCGGATCAAAACAACGATGTAGGCGAGAATGCACCATCCGGTCACGTCCCCGAGCGCCGCGCATGCGATGGCAACGGTCCCCAGCCGCGTATTCAGCATCTTGCGTTCGCGCAGAATCCGCGCCAGCACCGGGAAAGCTGTGATGCTCATGGCCGCGCCCATGAACAAAGCGAAGCTGGTGAAGCTCACTCCGTCATTGGAGAGCCGCGGATACAAGAACAGGCACAGCAAGCCCGCGAGCAGGAACGGAGCTGTGATACCAACATGGCTGGTCAGCAGAGCCGCTCTGCCCTGCCCTTTAAGCTCGTTGGCGTCGGTCCCAAGACCGACGAGGAACATAAACATCACCACGCCGATCTGGGCCAATGCGTTCAAAAAACCCAGGCTCGACGCGGGAAATAAATAAGCGGAAGCCGCGGGAAATATCCAGCCAAATAACGACGGCCCCAGCATAATTCCGGCAAACATTTCACCCACAACGCGGGGCTGATGGATCTTGCGGAAGAGCGCTCCCGTGACGCGGCAGGCGATCAGCACTACGGCAATCTGAAGCACCAGCGTAAACAGATTCGGCATCTGCGTGCCGCGCGACTGATTTTGTTTTGCTTCGCGGAGAGGAACTTCAGGCGTGATGGTAAGTTGCGAGGAGTCAGCCTCCGTTCTGGAAGCGCTGGTCAGCGTGTGGGGCGCATTCAGCGCGTGGCCGACGTGAAGAATTCCAAGCAGGCCGAGTATCGGCAGCCCGACGAGCAGAATGTACGCGACTACGAAGTTTCGATTCGCATGCGTCATTCTGTTCTCTCTCCTTGCGTGGTCATCGCGCCCAAAAAACAGCGCAGGCGTCGCGGCGGCTTTCCGGTGCGTTCCGCCCTCCGGCCAGCCGGCGAGACGCCGGCGCTGCTTGCGAAAACTATTCTAGACCGCCTGCGGACGGAAGGCGTCCGAGGTCAAGTTGCCGAGCAACTTGTGCCAGGGATGCTTTTCGTTCTGCTCCACCTTCGTCACCATTGCCTTCATCTTGGTCAGGACTTCAGGCGCGTCCTCATCGTACACATCGCCTTGCAGAAGTTTCAACACATCGAGACGATAGTTGTGATCGCTGATGAAGTAGGTGAACAGCACGTTGAGCCGGTAGTAAACCGAGATGAATTCGTACCAGTTCTTGGTGCCGCGGCGCAGCTTGGTCTCGTACTCTTCAAAACTGGCGCGGGAGAAATCGTTCTTCTCAAGCGCTCCGAGAATATCCTTGTGAGCGAAACGCGAGCTGTTGAGCGCGATGCTGACACCCGTCGAGAAAATCGGATCGACAAAGCGGCCCGCGTCGCCGACCAGCATGAAGCGGTCGCCAGCAAGCTGCTTCATGGCGTAGCTGTAATCGCCTTCATCCTTGAAAGGACGAATGCGCGTCGACTTGCGCAAAGTCTCGGCAATCAGCGGACGGCTGCCCACCGTATCCCAGAAAAACTTCTCGCGATCTTCTTTCGACTTGGCGAAATTCTTTTTCTGCGTGACCACGCCCAGGCTGGTGACGGTGTCGGTGATCGGAATCTGCCAGATCCACGTATTCGAAATCGGCAGAAAGTGAATGTAGATGTAATCCAGATTGGTTTCACGCTTGGCGAAGACGGTGCGATCGTAGCCTTCAAACCAGGAGTGAATGGCATACTGATCGAACACAGTGTCTTTGATCTTCAGCTTGAGCTGATTGCCGAGGAAAGTCTGGCGTCCGCTGCAATCGACGACCATCTTGCAGGTGACGCTCATTTCTTTCGGACCGATGTTGAAAAATACTTCGGTCTCGTCTTCCTTGAAATCGACGCGCCCGACTTTCACGCCGTCGTAAACCGTCGCACCCAGTTTCTGCGCGTGCTTCAGCAGCATCAGGTCAAACTTGCCGCGGTCCACGTGGTAGGTATAGTTGCGATCTTCCATACCTTCCTGCTTGCGCTCGTCGAATCGGATGTCGACGTTGTACTCCGGCGACAGGCCTTCGAGGTCATGAACATAGGCCGGCTTCTGATCGTCGGTGGTCCACACCGCGCCGAACTTGTGGGGAAACTTTGCTTCCTCCATCTGGCCGAGGAAATCGAGATCTTTGAAAACGCGGGTGGAGGAAGGGACGAGAGACTCGCCCACATGCGGCCGCGGGAACAACTCGCGTTCGAACACCACGCACTTTACGCCGGCTTTCGCCAGGTAGCACGCCATGCTCGATCCTGCCGGACCGCCGCCAATAATGCCTACTTCAAAATCGGGTGCCGACTGATGAATATTCACTGATTTCTCCCTAGGGAACTCGGGCGGCTAAAGCCGCGTTTATTTTTTTGGCGCAGCGGCGCGGCTTGAAGCCACGCCTTTGCAAAGCGATTTGGACCGGTGAAAGCCATGCTTACGCGGAAGCTTCCACGAACGCATCCGACGTAAGGTCTCCGAGGAAACCGTGGAGCGCGTGGTTGGGATCGCGTTCGACCTGCTGCACGATATTGCGCATACGGGTCAGAACCGGCGGCTCGGCATCCTCGTACACGTCGCCTTGCAGCAACTTGAGAACGTCCAGACGATAGCGCGGATCCTGCACGAACGCCGTAAACAGCACGTTCAGCCGGTAGTAAACGGTGATGAAGTTGTACCAGTTCTTGGTGCCCCGCCGCAGCGTGGATTCATACTCGGCGAACGACTCGCGGCTGAAGTTGCCAGTCTCGAGCGCGCCCAGAATATCTTTATGGGCGAAGCGCGAGCAGTTCAAAGCGATGCTGACGCCGGTGGAGAAGATGGGATCGACAAAGCGGCCCGCATCTCCAACCAGAACCAAGCGATCGCCGGCCAACTGTTTCATGGCATAGCTGTAGTCGCCTTCATCCTTGAAGGCATGCATCTGCTCCGAACCCTGCGCCTTAAGGCCTTCATAAAGTTCCGGACGGCTCTTGATGCACTCCCAGAAAAATTTCTCGCGCGATTCTTTGCTCTTGGCGAAATTCTTTTTCTGCGTGACCACGCCAATGCTGGTGATGGTGTCGGTAATCGGAATCTGCCACACCCACGTGTTCGTGATGGGAAGGAAGTGGATGAAGATGAAGTCACCCTGGGTCTGCTTGTTGGAAGCCATGCAGCGGCGGTCGTAGCCGTTGAACCAGGTGTGGATGGCGTACTGGTCGAAGTGATCGTCCTGAATGCGCCACTTCATCTGATTGCCGACCAGCGTTTTGCGTCCACTGGCATCGACCACGATCCGGCACGTGGTGCTCATCTCTTTGCGGCCCATGTTGTACTTGATGGCGGCGCAATTGGGATCGCTGAAGTCCACTTTGGTCACGCCCACGCCTTCGTAAACCTTGGCGCCGAATTCGTTGGCATGTTGCAGCAACATCAGGTCGAACTTGCTGCGGTCCACGTGGTAGGTATAGTTCTGGCTGACGCCGGGCTGGCTACGCTCTTCGAAGCGGATATCCACATGGCAATCCGCGGAGACGCCGCCGAAATCCATGTTATAAACCTTTGCGTCGGAAGCCGCGGTCCAGGCCGCGCCGAATTTATGGGGGAACTTCGCTTCTTCCATCTTGGGCAGGAAGTCGAGATCCTTGAACACCCGGGTCGACGAGGGCACCAGGGATTCTCCTACGTGGGGACGAGGCATTAGCTCGCGTTCGAACACAACGCAGTTCACGCCAGCTTTTGCCAGGTAGGCAGCCATGCTCGATCCTGCAGGGCCGCCGCCAATAATACCTACCTCGAAATCAGGTGCCGATGAATTCATATACGCTGCTTTCTCCCAAAGATGATTGTTGGAAACGCCACCATTGTTTCAGATCGCCTGAGCTTTTCTTAGGACTGAAAGGCATTGTTCCATCGAACTCGCGAAGGACAGGACTGATCCATGTTGAGTTGCGGTATGCCAAGTAATTTTCGGAGGAGAGACAAGACTTATCAACTACAGCCTGTGCTCCATAGTAAACCAGAATT
>Ga0302140_10004688_pt1 | contig 17389 bp, 16 predicted proteins | sample I_Bog_E1_1_FD_202095 | JGI IMG/M metagenome (GOLD analysis project Ga0302140, IMG submission 202095) | Peat permafrost microbial communities from Stordalen Mire near Abisko, Sweden - I_Bog_E1_1 | ecosystem: Environmental > Terrestrial > Soil > Wetlands > Peat | place: Sweden: Abisko, Stordalen... | reverse complement strand
CGCGGAAGTCTGACCTGGCGGCTTGGCGATGTCGCGCAGCCAGATGCAAAGACGGTCGCAGCGTCGATCGAATTACATGACGAACGACAGGTGCGCGTCTCGGCGCTATTCGGCAAGCGCCGACGAGTAGCGTTCCAGGGCGGTGATCCGCGTCGTAGGTAAGTCGACGGGACGACCACCAAATATGTGCGCCCGCAGGTATTCGAGCTCCGCCGCGAAATCTTTGGCAGACAAATCGCGCCACCACGCCTTTCGCGAGCCGCCAATTCCGCTGGACCAGCGATATCCCCGCGACTTTAGCAAGTCCTTGTGTTCAAATGGTGCATGTTGCGCGTAGAGCCTGGTTGTTGGCTCACGTGCATTGGCGAGCAGCGTCGCCAATGCGGGCTTCTGTTCCAGCGCAAATGGCGTACTGATGAGATGCAGCAGGGCGACGCAGTCGTCGCTGGCGCGATGCGCGTCATAGTACAATCCGAGCTGGCCGACGAGGTAGGCGAGCCTCGTGCCTTCGAAGCCATTTTCGCGCCAGGGAATTTGATTGAGACTGCAGGCCCAATCCCGCGTCTTGAAACAACTCCAAAACCGCTCCACCATTGGCCGGTCGAACCCGGCGTGGTGAGCGATGACGATCGAGGCGTCGGCGACAAACGCCTCGACCTCGGCCGGGTCGATTGTGCAGCCCCGCACCATTTCGTCGTCGATCCCAGTCAGGCGGGTGATTTCTGGGGAAATCGGCGCCTTGGGTTGATGTAACTCGGAAAATTCGTCGAGAATCCGAAGCACGATGCCGTCGGCGGTGTAATGAAACTTGATCATCGCGAGTTCGATGACTTCCGCCTGATTGGTGTCCAGCCCGGTCGTTTCGCAGTCCAGGATGATGCCGACAAGTGGCCGTGCGCATTCACTGTCGGAGAAGACTTTGCGGGGCCGAAGCCGGCGTAGGACACGATGGTTTGGCGATGCCTCGAGTTCGTGCGCGAGAGGCTCAAAGAGGTCGAGCATGGAAAGCATTCCTTTTCGGTGTGGAGGGACTTTGGGATATGGCGCGGTCCCAGGGGGACATTTGCCAATTGGGTCGGGCGGGTTAGTTGATAGCGTCTTGAAGTCCGTCGTCTGCGGCGTAACCGTAATGAATGAGCGGCTGTCGACGATGGCGTGCCGAGGAGATTGGAGTCCCAAGGCTGCAGCGACCAGCAGTTAAAGATAGTGTCATCTTCGTTGAAGTTGTCGCATTGTTACTTGGGCATCGTCTCTCCTATTGTGAGTGGGATATTTGTTATCGCCAAGCGTGGCGATGCGGTTTGGAGTGGGTCTGTCCGTCACGAATGCGCCGCAAACGACGAGCTGAGGGTTGGGGCGTAGTTCAACGCACAGGTTTCGCAAGCGGCGACTTCCGCCTTCCTGGCTCCGCAGGCCAATTGCTTTTCGGGGTCTCTACAACAAGAAGAACAACTATCACTCTATCTATATCAACTTGGTCAAAATGCATCGAAGGAACTGCCGATGGCGAAATATGCGCCAGACATTTGTCGTACAATATTCATTGCGTTCCAACTGTTCCAAAGAGCTCTTTAGGGGTTATTCCGGGACAACTGCCAAAACGGCATTTTGAAAACAATAAGAAGTGATAGCCCTCGAAACGTGGCGTCGTTCGCATATGTGGAATGAAAATGAAAGAGAGTGTTTGGAGTGCACTAGACGCGTAGCTCTCAGGCGCGATCGTGTTCGTATTCGCAGGTGGGGTTACGCACGCCTAGTGTGATAGAGATTGCTGAAGGACGTTTCGCTGCAAGCGGCGTTTACTTCAACGGCTGGTATCCATAAGCGTGCTGAAAGTTGTTGCCAGCCGGCTCAAGGCCGATCAGCGCGACGCCTACACGTTTGCCTCGCAGGGCATCGTGAACGCCTCTGCGACCTGCCGCTTGCGAGTTGTCCCGCGCCGTTGGTCCTTGGCGCCAATGAAGCGGTCGCGTGAATGTACGGCCAATCATCGCGTTCAATCGTTTGAGCGAGTGTCTTCATCGCGTGCGAGGCTGTGCGCGATGGGCAGGCGCCACCTCGCACGAGGTCGGTATCACGACTTACCAATTTGATCCGCGGCTCTTCCGAGATCCAACCTTAAAGTAGGGATCTTACTGCTATCGTGCGAAGTGACCCGGCAAGCCCATCTTCACTAGAGGCGTTTCCAAAGGCGGTGGGCCATCTTGTCTCCTTGCCCAAAGAGACGTTGGTCGAGGTGAAATTGACGGAACCACAAACGAGTCAGCGCTCCGGTCCGGAGCGACCCTTTTGTTTGGAGATCAATACGCGCCGTCGTTCATCCGCGGACTTTTCCTTCAGGTGTTTCTTGGTTTTTTTCTTCGGACGGTCGTCGATATCGATCACGGGACCGTCGGCGGACGGCGCCGTTGGTTTGGATGTGTCGGCGTCCGTCGCCGGGTTCGTATCGAGCTGCTGGGTTGCAGGGATATTCGACGCCCTGGGCTCCAGGTTCGGGTCTCGGGGGCCGAAATCGCGCGGCGTGGCCGGCTTAGGCGCGTCGTTGGGTGGGCTCTCCATTGGGGCTGCAGGCGCTGTCTTTGCCGACTCCGGGGTCGGGCGCGCCGGGACGGCTGCTGGTGTCGCCTCCGCGGCTTCCGAGAATCGGATAGGCTCTGGCGTCAGCCGTGGGGCCGGTTGTGGCGTTGCCTGAGGCGCGGGCGACGTTGTCGCTCTTTCGGCTTCGATGTCCTTCAAGCGTTCGTTGATAAAATTGAGTCCTTCCACCCTCCAGCCCGACGTATCCGTGATCCTAACGCCTTTGCGTAACATCGCCTCGATCGCCGCTTTTTCTTCGGCGATTTTCTTGTCGAGTTCTTCCAGATCTTGGATGGCTTTCGGGTGCGCAGCCGACATGTCTATCGGTTCATTCATCGAATCCAGATAGGCGTCGAAAGAGCCCGACTGTTGAATCGCTGCAATCCCATTGCTGATGCCGTCAAAGATCTGTTTCTTCCATTGGCTCGTGATGGAAGACAGTGGTCTCGGTAGGAAAGTGGGTGTCGTATCGATTTTTGATCGACGGTTTGATTCGAATTCCCTCAGAGCTTCTAAGGCCTTTCGTTCTTCGAACATTGCGGCTCGGTAGCCTTTGTTCAAGGGATCGAGCGCCTCCTTTTGCATATCGTCGATGAGCGCTTTGGTCTCCGCAATCTCGCTGGTCGCACGTGAGTCGAGCGGAGGCGTCAGGCGCGAGCGCACCTTTTCATAATTATAGAGGACCGCAGCTCGCTCGGCGAGCATCTCCTGTTTCTTCGAGAATGCATTTTTCCAGGAAACAAATGCAACGCCGGCGTCAGGCGCCCGTGGATCGAAGAACTTCCGCATCCACGTGATCCGCTTCGTGAATCGCTCCACGATGTCTTTGTCGAAGGCGACGTGATCAAAAAGCGTGGCCAGGCGAATTCTCTCACGATCCCATTGCGCTGTAACGGTCTTGTCGCCGGCTGGCGTCGCAACCCCCTGTTTTTCCTTTTGGTAGGCTTTTGGAGCAATCCGCGGAATGGGCGTTGCGTCGATACCCATCGCCTCAAAGGACCGCGGATCGATGCGCCGAGGGACGCCAGCTTCCTCGAGAGCTGCGTTGACGAGCGTGGCGAAATGGGCGCGGGACTCTTTGACCCAATTCCTGTTGTTTATTAGGCGGCTGCGACTTTGCTCGAATTCGTGGATGGTTCTCAGTGTGCGTTTTGTGTCGCGTTTCTGCCGACTTATCGTGAAATCCCACTTTTCTTCGTTGGTCTGTGGATCGATCATTCGATCCGTCGGCCGCTCGTAAAACACAACGTGTAGATGGTTGTTGCGTTTGTCGTTGTGGTCGTCCGGCGCGTGGATGACGGCCCAGTAGCGCAGCGTCATCTTGCGGCCGTCCCGGTTCGGCTCGATGTTGGCGATGCGGTCCTCGCAAAACCGGCGTGCCACTTCGATGCGCGCTTCGGCGTCGATCTCGTGTGGAAGTTCGGCGATAATTCGAGTTTGAATCCGGCCGCCCGGCCCCGCCTCGATTGCTAATGCCGCACTCTTGCTGTTGATGTGGGCGCCGTGAGCTTTCGCGAATTTGATGACGTCAACCGCCACGGCTTCTTTGATCCGGATTTCGGTTCTCTTCGATCGGTCGCAGGACGTCAACACCCCGGGCGCCTCCAGTGAAGCCGTGTCGACGGCCTTCCAGAAGTCTAGATCGTGTTCCGGATTTATTCGAAGAAGATGCGATGTCGGGCTGTATTCGTGATCTTCGACGGCCTTCCAGAATTCGAGGCGCCCTTCGTAGGAGTTCGCGATATTGCCGAAAGACGCGAGGGTCATTCCGTGCTCGACCGCATCCGTGCGTTCGAGATATTGTTGCTGTCCGGCGCCGATGTCGATCGACGAGCGTACGGACGCGGAAGCGAGATCTTCGGCCGCTCCCTCGCGTTCAACGTATTTTTGATGTGCGACTGCGGCTCCGGGTCGGGAAGCTCCGCTAACCATCGCGGTGGCGATCGAGCCCTTGGTTATGGGCGTCACGGAGAGGTGGTAGGTGGATGTCCCACCGGCCGTCGTCGGGCGCGCGGAGGTGGTTACGCCCGGGCGGTCAATGGCCTCAGCAATCTTGGAATGAAGGCTCGGCCCATTTGAAGACGATTTGTATCCCGGGGAATTCGGCGGGCGTGGCTGCAGGGATTGTTTCTTGATGCGCGCCGCTTGTCGGGCGATGCGATCACCGATGGCCATCTGTGTGCGGAGATAGGAATCGGCGGATGAGTCAGCCATTGAGGATCCAGGGGTTGAGAACGTCAAATTGCGTAGTGGTCGATCAAGGCGTCTGAAATGTAATGTGTCGAGCGCATCGAGCGCGAGATAGTCTCAACCACGACCGGCGATGCCGGTTGTGCGCCAAAGGAAGTGGTGCGTTGAGATGATTGCCTCCGGCAGGACGAAATAGGCGCGTTGCGCCGACCCACTTTTGCGTGCGCCCGAGGGGCGCCGCAAAAGTGAGGAATTGAGCCTGAGAAAAACATCGGTGTGACCGTAGTTGGTACGAAAATGGTATGATTCTGGTACGAAATCGGTTCGGTTGTCGTACGAAGTTGTACGAAGTGCGTGCTCGAAAAGGGGCCTCTGCGATGGCCGAATCGGATCGGCGATTGGGGTAGCCGTGGAAATCGGTCGGAGCCGATTGATGATCTGGAAGGCCGGCGTGAAGGGCCGGCGGGTGCGATGCTGAAGAGCGCCCGAAGTAGAGTGGGCCTCATCGTGTTCGCCTTCGGAGGCGGTCTGCGTGCTGGGTGCGACCACGGCGTGGAAAGCCATCGCGAGTTGGCGGACGAGGTGGGCCGCGATCGCCTTTGGCGGCCTTTGATCGGCGCCTGTAAGCTTGGCCATGTCCTGATGGACGGAGGGCCATACTCCCCCGAGGCAAAACTCGTCCTGGAGACGGTCATTCTTGTCCATTTGGCGTCTTCTTATCGAGCTTCGTAAGTCGGATGTGAGGTTTTCGGTTTCGGCACGCAGATCGGTTGCGCCGATAGATAGGCGTCCGGCGCGCAGTGATAGTCGAGCGCCCAGTTCACGGCGCTACAGGCCGTCGGCGTGCATGCGACCGGCGCGCAAAGCGGCAGCGGTGCTGCCTTGGCGACGAATTTGCGAACGGCCTCGAGGCGACCAGAATCGGTCCTGGCAAGATCGCCGAGCGGGCGGACCAGATCGGCGGCAGGATATGTGGGTGCGTTGATAAGAGACCAAAGGTCCGCGCGCGTGGCGTCGACCGGTCTTACTGGGAAGTGTGCTGAAATGAGGAGGCGGCGCTCGTCGATCGAAATCTTGTAGAAGTCCTCGAGAAAGTCTCCGATCTCGTCGCCTTCGTCGAGCAGAGCGGCGGCCTGATCATCGCTGAGCCGCATAACGATGTCGAGTATTGGGAGCTTTGTAGGACTGGTGGTGACAACCGAGGCGAGCGTCATAAGAGTGGCCGCAGCCGGCCGCCGGCGCTTCGCATCGAGAGTCCGGAGCCAGCTGACGATGTCGTCTACCAATGTCTCATTGCCGTCAGCCATGGCGTCGACTAGGATGTGGCCATCGGTTGGTTTGTAGGAAAGCCTCGCTTTTAGGTCAGCCGCCGAGAGCTGCGTCGTGTCGACACCGGTCTGAGCGACAGCTTCGACAACCCGGCGATCGGAAGCGGTTACGATCCAATCCCCGGTTGCCCACAGCGCGAAAAAGGTGGAGGATACACACACGGCGGTTGTCACTGCGACTGCGAAAAGGATGTGGCGGCTCGTGAAGCCAGCTACCGTCACATAAGTCGCGCTCGCGCCGCCTAATGTCGTCACCGAGGGTTGAACGCCGCGGCCGCGCAAACGGGCCGCAGCGCTTTGGAAGCGGCTTATCACTCCACCCGGGCCTTGGACTTCGTGGTGGGCGTCGCAGACAGTGTCGCGATAGCGAAATCGATGGCCTCCTCAAATTCCGTTCGGCGCAGCTCGATCCAATCCGCGACCGCGAGCTGCACCGTCGGCGGGAATTTGTCGTTCGCAATCTGCAGGCCCCTCTCGGGCAGCTTGTCGAAGCGGCCGAGCGCGACATCCTCGATCGAGAGACCGAGAGCCGTGGCTTCATCCGAAAGCCACGCCCCGAGGTCGGGCAGGATGACCTCCGCGATCGGCGGGTTGAAAGCGTTGCGTTCCGTATTGGCATCCCAGTCCGCGAAATACTGAGCGTCACGTCCTTGGCCCAGATTCCTGACAAAGAGGGTCGAAATGCCTTGTGGTCGCGCCCAAGCGGCAAAAGCCAATGCGCTTTGTTGTGTGAATCTCGACGTCGTGATCGGACGCGCCACGACGATGTTCACCTTAGCCTTTTTTGCACGGGCTGCGAGCGACGGCAGCACCCTAGCTGTGATGATGTCCTCGGTCCCTGCCGCCGTGTCCCAGACCACAGCATCAATCACGTCGTCGCCAAGTTCCTTGAGTGCCATCGAGATGGTTCCGATGGCCTTCAGATCATTCGAGCCACGGATGCCCGCAAATTCGGTGTGCTCATAAATTTGAGCCAAAGAGCTGTTGTTGACGTCCGAGTCGATCATTCGGACGTTTCCGAGGCCCTCCGGGCCCATCGCAACCGAGGACAGCAGTTGGGCTATGAAGCTTTTGCCGACCCCGCCCTTCCCTTCAATGACCGAGAAGAAAATACGTTTGTGCTGTTTCGACATTCCGAAACTCCTGTTGAAGGGAAAGACGTTTTAGTGCGGTCGTTTGGCAGAGCGAGACTGATTGCCGAGCAATCGCGGTTGGTTTTTCAGCATGGAACTGTTACGGGAGTTGATCGTACGATCGAACCCAGCGTTTTTCGGCTTGCCCAATACGGGGTACAAAATTTGCGCGACAAGGGACTTGCCGACCCCGCCCTTCCCTTCAATGATCGAGAATAAAATACCTTTGTGCTGTTTCCACATGTCGATGCTCTCCTTGAAAAGACGTTTAGTAGGGCCGTTTGAGCAAGCGCGGCGTTTCGCCGAGCAATTGTGACGGACGAGGGGGTAGGGGGTTTATCGGCGCGGCGCCTTGCTGCGCAGCAGCCTTGGACTTGTCGATGCGGCGCCGCGATTTCTTGACTTTGGTGGTGGTCCCCGACTGATGTGCGAGGCGGACGTTGGACTCGGTCGCGCCGGGAAACCCAGCCGCTCTGAGCGCCTCGGCAATCTGGGCCCATGTGGCGCCATCGGTGCGTAGACGCACTATATCGTCACGCAAGAGCTGAACAATTTGCCACAGGCTGGGGCCTGCCGGGGCGATGTCGTTGAACCGCGTGCGTGCATCGTCAAGGCAATGCTCGATTGATCTATCGCCCTCCTTCTGGATACTCACGCTCCTGACTCCGTTCCGGTGTTGGTGTTGGGCTAGGACCTTCTCGGAAAATCGGCGCGATGGCTATCGGTGGAAAGTGGGAGGCGGCTCAAATCGTTGATGCGGACCCCTCCGCGGGTGGATTGTCAGCCGTTGAGTTATCGCGCCGAGAGCGTCCAGGAGGGAGGAAAGTGACCATTGGGAATGGTGACCGAATGTGTCATGGCGCTGCACGCCGATAGCGACCAAAATGGCATGCTAGGCGCACCTGGGGCTCGGCGGCGCTTGGAAATCCGGCCGCTCTCAGCGCCTCCGCAATCTGACCTCATGTATGTTGGCGGCGGTGAGAATCCGCGCATATCCGGCGGCGCCTGCGGTCCTGACCGATGAACGTTCACCACCGGAGCCAGCCCATTGTCGCTAGGCACCGACCTCGGCGGACGATTCTGGCGGGTCGATAAACCCCTGTAAACGCTGGCCTGTCGAGTAGGCGCGAAGGATTGCTCCCTCGCGCCTCTCACAGAACCGGACGTGCGGACCTCGCATCCGGCTCTTTGGATCGATATGTCAGAACTCCAGCTCAAGCTGGGCCGAGACCTGCGGTGGACGAAGACCGTTCCACATCGCTTTGAGCGAGGCCAACCGACCGTCGAACCATGACGGAGGATAGGCCTTTTGCATCGCGGGGCGGTTCGATTTCACCCATGCTCCCTTCGAGCAGCCGACGGGTGTCGGCCGCGCTGGCGTTGGAACCGCTCGTCGTCTTGCGCTTCGCTTTATGCAGCAGAAAGCTTCGCTGCTCGGATACGTCCGAGCGCTCATCCTTCCCGCCCCCCGAAGGGCTGTCGGCGAACACGAAACTCAATTGCCGTGGTCCCATCTTTCTCAATCCATCTCCTCCTTTGCTCCGCTGACTTTCGCCAGCCTCCTCGCTCTTATGAGGAGATCCGACTTCTGCGTGGGCGTCGTCCCGTCGTCGTTGCCTTCTTCGGCTCTACCGCTTGCGCGGACCCACGCAGACCTCCCTGGGTAAGTTCACTGGATGTCCCGCCGCTCCCGCCCCCAATACCGCCCCGGCCTCGAATGGATTTTGGGCGTCGCGTTTCCGAACACGCTGACCCGGCCGGTCCGGCTTGCACAGAGGTTTACTTTCGTTCGGTGCTGCGGTTCGCCTCGGGCTTCTTCCCCACACGGCCTCACGGCCCCAGGCCGGCGTCTCGCGACGGCGGATACTGCGTGCAGTTGCCTCTGGCTCGCGGTTGCTACCACCTCGCCCCGCGAAGGACTTTCACCTCCAATCCAGTGCCCATGCCAGGCACACTCGGCCACCGCCTCCGGCGGCTTACGGCGTTGACAGGCGTCTATCGACCCGCCTCCTCGCTGCCAAGAGATCGACGGCAAAGTTTGTGCCAACTTTCAGCGCGCCGCCGGATATGCGCGGATTCAGACCGCCGTCGACACATGTAGCTCCGTCGTTGCGAAGAATGGTGATTTCCTCTCTGAAGAGCCGCGCGAATTGCTCCACGCCCGCGCCTGCCGGAGCGATGGAGTCAAGCCGCTCGTCGACGGCCTCGGTGACGTGTTTGATTGACCGTTTGCGGTATCTTTTGCTCATGCCGTTTCCTGTCGCGCATTAGGGATCGCGCATCGTGTCTATGGACTGGCGGGCGGGCAATCGGTGGAAAGTGGAAAGTGGGAGGCGGCGGAAAGCGTCGGTAGCGCAGTGAGACGCGCATGCCAGGCGATCCGCTTCAGATCGCCGGAACGGCGTTGGCGCCTTAGGTTCCACACTTGCGACGGCGCGTCTGAATGGCATCCGACGCGTTCCAGTGCGAGAAAGGAATGGATTTGAGCCTCAAGCGCCCATGCGGGCCTTGTTCTGGACCTAGAACGATCTAAGTGGATCGGAAAGGCGCGCTCAGAATGGTCCGTGTGGACTCTATTAGGCTCGTCGCATTAGGTCGTATTCAAGAGAGCCCGGTGTTTAACCTCGTTTTTGACCCCGGAACGCTCGTGTCTATGTTCGCCGACCATGTGAATGTGCGTGCGAGCGAGATAGCTCTCGTCGACAACCGATTCGTGGTTGACGTCACCGCTTTGGCGACCGCAGTGGAGGGTGGCTTATTCGACGGGATTTGGCGGCGTGTCTATTTGACGCGTGAGGAATTCGACAAATCGACCGAAAAAGTTCGTCGCCGACCAAGTCCTTTAGCAGACGATTTTATGCCGCTCCAATTGGTCATGCCGGGGTTGGGCATCGTGTTGGAAACGGGAGATTTCGTTGTCATTGACGGGCGCCAGCGTGCGGACCGGCGTTTCGTAAATGCCGATGCGGGGATGGCGATCACGGTTTTGCCGTGGGCGGCAATCAAAAGATACACAAAGCCACTGAGTTCAATGCCGGATCGTGAAAGGAAGCTTCTCACCGGCGAGCTGAGAGCGTCGGACGAAAGTGACGGGGGGCAAGACGTCGATATCGTAATATTTGCGGTTCCCGCGAAGATCGAGGGCCGGCCGCCGAAGGAGGGTTTGGCCGGTTTCCTCGACGCGCTCGTGGTGGTTCGAGCCGCACAACTCGTGCGCATCGACCGTAAGGCGGTAAGAAAAGGAGACGATGATATAAAATATAGAACTCACGGTAAAGAGAGCGTGTATCTTGGTAAAATCGTCGCAACAATAAATGAAATAAAAATGCGAGCCATCATACCTGCTTTCGCCACTGTGAAAGACGCTGAAAAACAGTCGAAGGAGGCTATAAGAAAGTTCTATGAATCTTATATTGGAGCGGAATTTGCAGAAAATGTATTCGATATAAAGGGAAAAAGCGTCGAAGATTTGAAATATGATCTCGTTGTATTTTCGCAAGTGCAGCGCGCGCACAGCGAGACATCGACCGGGCTACGATTACACGAGAGGGTAATTTCAGGGCGTAGTGGAGTGAGGCAAGCTCGAGAGCGTTCGTCACTCTGGATGAAGAGCGGACCAGAGGGCGCAAATGCAAATTCAGACCGCGCGGCGCCCGACCTTGTCCTGGCGAATGAGTTTGCGCGACGGACGGGGGTCTATTCCCTGGATATATTCCCGCACTTGTCGGCGTTTGCGGATCTCATACGCTGGCACCAGCGTTATTTTTATATTAGCGTGGGAAAATGGCTTCCGATAGAGTTTGTTAGCGAGGCGACACAGTTTTTGCACTGGTCTGCATTGATACAAAACGCAGACGACAATCAGGAAATCGGCAAGTCCGACGATCCGATGCTGTCGGCTTGGTTTGTTATGTTTCTTGGATATCTCGAACACCGGCCCGTGGCCAGCGTTGAAACAGGGCAAACTTACCCGAACGCGCTTCATTTCAGCATCTCTGAGTGCATGCGGTTTATGGCCTTATTGAAACAGAAAGCGGCCTCTGCGCGTGCAAACCGTTGATATCTAGGAGCCAGAAGACGCTACCGAACACGGCTGCTGTCGACGATGGCGCTCTTGTCGGAACACGGCGGGTCAGTGGTGCGAAAAGTCCGCGAAGCGAGCGCGCGAGGCTCCGCGGTGGATCGTGGTCTGTTCCATACAATCTTCTTATGCGAACGCGGGATGGGACAGGGCTGCCGCCGCGCGGCGAGGCGGATCAACCGCAATCGCCCTCGCACGCATAAGCGGGGATCGAGTGCGCCTTGGGGCGGACCTGGGCGGCGAACTCGCCCCGTCGGCTGCGGTTGGCTGGTTAGCCTACCCCACGTGATAGACTTGGACGCAAGCCCGCCAAGAGCTTCGCCTCGCAAGGGCGCCATGATTTTTTCCCGGACAGTCTTGCATTAAGGTAACATATTTGTTACCTTTGGCGATGATCGAGGTCCTGCTCTACGAACAAGAAAGCGGTCAGTCGCCTTTTTCGGCATGGTTTGATGAGCTTGATCATCAGGCCGCCGCGAAAGTCATCATCGCTGTCGAGCGCCTGCGCAATGGCAATTTCTCGAACGTCAAAGGCGTCGGAGCAGGGGTTCAGGAGTTTCGTATCAATTGGGGGCCGGGATACCGGCTCTATCTCGGTCGCGACGGCGAAAAGCTCGTTATCCTCCTAACCGGCGGGACGAAGCAACGACAAGAGGACGATATCGAGCGGGCGAAAAGCTACTGGGCTGACTATAAACGGCGGAGGGTATGACGATGGCTGTCACGCGAAGTTTCAAAACAATGGTCGAGGATCGGCTCGCGCGCGATCCTGGATTTCGCGAAGCTCTGCTGCGCGAAAGCGTGGAGACAATGCTCGCCGGCGACATGCAAACCGGGAAAGCCGTTTTGCGCGACTATATCAAGGCGACGATTGGCTTTACGGCGCTCAGCGAGGGCATCGGCACTCCTCCGAAAAGTCTGATCCGCATGTTCGGACCAAAGGGCAACCCGAATGCTGACAACCTCTTTAAGGTTCTCGGCCATCTGCAAAAGCATGCCGGCATCCAATTGCACATTGCATGACGCCGCACCCCACCCCACCCCACGCGACGCTCGCTCCTTGGTCGCCCGTTCGCCTCGAACGTCGGCGCTGGACATCAAGAGGCTCCTGAAAAGGAATCTCCAGTTTGAATCTGACGCCGCCGTTCGCCTACCCGGCGTCCGGCATTGGTGCGCTCCCGGACGATCGAGCGCTCGAACTGGGCCAGGGCGCCGAAGATGTGGAAGAACAATTCGCCGGCGGCCTGCGCCGCTCGGAAATCGTCGGCCTCGCCTGCCACCCGGAAGACGCCTTGGACGGCGGCTGGATCGAGTTTTTTCCCAACGGCCTGCTGCTGACGCTGCGCGGCAAGACCGGATGGCGGGAGGTGGAGATTGGCCGGGGGTCTTCGGAAGCGACCTGCCCGGTCGTCGCCGTGGAGGCCTGGTTGAAATTCGCGCGGATCGTCCGTGGGCCAGTGTTTCGCAAGGTTTTGCCGGACGGCAAGAGCGTCGGCTCGGAAGGCTTGACGGACAAGCACGTCGCCCGGCTCGTCAAGCGCACCGCCATGGCGGCCGGCGTGCGCGGCGATCTCGCCGAGGGGGAGCGCGAGGGAAAATTCTCGGGCCATTCGCTGCGCGCCGGCCTCGCTTCGTCGGCCGAGGTTGACGAGCGCTATGTGCAAAAGCAACTGGGCCACGCCTCCGCGGAAATGACCCGTCGCTATCAGCGCCGGCGCGACCGGTTCCGGGTCAATCTCACCAAGGCGGCGGGACTTTGAGAGTCTGGCGAATCAAACTGGCCAATCGGGACGAACGGGGTTATCATCTGACTAGATAGTCAGGACGGGATCTCATGGCCAGAAACCCTTCCGCTCCCAACGCCAAGGCGCATTCCGACGCGACGTGGAAGCTGGAGGATGCAAAGGCTAGATTCAGCGAAGTCGTACGACGGGCCCACGATCAAGGCCCGCAATATGTCACTGTGCGCGGCAAGCCAGCGGTCGCCGTCATCGACATCGCCGAACTCCAGCGACTGTCGCCGGCCGCCGCGGCCAAGGTCCCGCTGGTGGATTTCCTCGAAGGCCTGCCACTCGACGGCCTCGACGTGGCTCGCGAGCGGGATATTGGGCGCGACCCCACGCTATGAACGGTTTCGTGGGCGCCAATGTCATCGCCTCGCTGATCGCCGCGAACGGCGCGCCGAGCGTCAAGTCCTGGGCGCGCGCCGTCGAAGAACAGCAACTGTTCATCAGCATTCTCACCCTCGCCGAATACGACAAGGGAATTGCCAATCTTCCGTTCGACGACATCAACGTCGCCCGCTATGTCGGCGCGCGCGATGCCCGCGAAGCGCGTTTCGCGGGACGGACTCTGCCCCTTGGCGACGAAGTCGTGCGCCGTTGGGGCGCGATTTCCGGACGCGTGAAAGCGCAAACCGGCCATGCTCCACCTGTAATAGACACGTTGCTCGCGGCGACGGCGATCGAGTCGCGCCTTTACCTCGTGTCGCGCAACACCCGGGATCCCGCTCACAGCGGAGCGGTCGTTTTCGATCCTTGGCGTGACGACGTCGAGGGGTTTCCGCTCGTCTCTTCGGAGCGTGGGTGAAGACGTACACAGGGAGCTCAAGCCCGCTTCCTCTCGCGTTTGCGCGCGGAAATCAGCGCCATCAACATCGGTCCGATCTTGAAGCGACCCTGTTCGGCCTTGTTCGTCAGGTCGCGCAGATACCCGCCGGCGCTCGTTACCTTGGTCCCCTTTTGCAGAATCCCGGCGACGACGATCGCCGCGGGGATCTCTCCCATTGCGGATTTTGCCGCGTTCCAGGCGCTGGGGGTGATCCCGAGCATCGTGCACACGACGATGACGGTCGCCTGAAGATCCCGCCAATTCAGAATTCCTCCCTTGGCGTAGTCCACGATGTCCGGGCAGGCGTCGAGAACCATAGTCAGGGGATAGACCTGCTGCGGCGGTCTTGTTGTTTCGGGTTGAGGTTCCGACTTGTGCCTCTGACTTTCCTGGCAGACGGGTTCAAGAGCAATAAGGTCTTTTGTATTTGAATTCTGTATGTGGCGCTCAATCTGAGACTCATTGGCGCTCATTTTTTTGGTTTTCACGTGGGTTTCCAACAGGCTGAGCACATGGTCGGCGAGCCGGCTCAGTTCCTCGGCGAGCGGCTCCAGTTCGTCGCGCGTCGCCGTGCGTGGGATCCGATCCACCAGCGCCCGATAGAACCCATGGATGTCCGACCAGTCCGAGACGCCGTGTCCCTCCATGATTACGGGGACTCCTTCTTCGATACCCGTCGCGATCATCTTGGCGATGTCGCGCCGGCAAAGCGTGATCTTTTCGCGCACCAATCTGAGGGCGCGTTCTTCCGCGCGAACCGCTTCCGCCCAAGCCTCGAACTCTTCGGCTCGTGCGACCAAGGGCCCGAGATCGAAGCCGAACGCCGTGTCGATTTCGCCGTCCCTGCCCTTTCGCGCGAAGCGTTTGCCATTGGGGCTGTCCCTTCGGATGATCAGGCCCACGGCGACGAGCGCGGAGAGATGGCGGCGCAACGTGGCGGGCGTCATGCCATGGGCGCGCAACGCCAATTGAGCGTTCGATGGGAAAACGATCAACGCCTCGCCGCTCAGCAGGGTTTCCGGGTGAAAGCTGAGCAGAGCGTCGAGCACGGCCAGAGCGCGCTCGGAAACGCCGACGCGCGTCTTCGCCGCGCAAATCGCACGGAAAACCTGCCACTTGTGGACCGCCTTTTCGGCAGGCCGCGCCTTCGCATTCATCTGGCTCGCCACATCGGCAAGCGTCAGCGATCGCCGCCCGAAGGGCGTCGTTGAACTATGGGGATGCATTTCAAGCGCCCTTAATTGGGCAATAGAAATCCGCTCGCCGAAACGACGTTCAATCTCTCACGAGACTCTTGACAGGGATTCGCGGAAGTGAGATTCTCAATTTGCTATCGTCGAGAAGGGGCTTCCGGAATTTCGTTTCGGCGGCCTCTCTCTTTGCCTATAAACTACATTGTTGTCGTGGTATATCGTGAATTTCCTGTATCGGCAACAGTGTGTGAGTAACACAGACCGATCGCGGCAGTACGGTTGTGGCAATCATTGTAAAATCACCTGTCCTCGCCACTGTGGCGATTCGCCGAGCGTAACGCCTATTTTTTCTGAATGCAACTCCCGACTCGTATCGATATGATAAATTGTTACGTCGTACAAAACCAATAATGTTTATTGTCGACGATCGAGATAATAATTGATATTATCGACAAGTAGGCCACACAATTTTATAATTTATCGTTATGTTCGTATCTTATCTCATTTAATCATGGTTCTAACGTCGAATGTGGCAATAATTGTTGTCGCAATACGTCCAAAATGTAATGTCTTCGTCAGAATTTATCGTTCTATTCGCATCTGATCTGATCTAACCCGTCTTCGCGGATTCGCCTGTTGAAAACCCGATTTTGCGGTTTTTTGCAGGGTCTATGTATTTGAATTGGTTGGCTCGGGGGTCGCGGGGATCGCCGAAAACGGCTGTAGTGAAGACCAACTATAGTGGTGGGGGATTCCCAGCATCGGGCGTCCGTGGCAAAGTGCCTTTCGCCATGTTCCTGAGAAAGACCGAGCGGCGGAAGAACGGGAAGACGCATCTCTACTGGAGCGTCGTCGAGAACCGGCGGCTGGATAGTGGCCGGGTGGTTCAACGTCACGTGCTCTACCTCGGCGAGATCAACTCTAGCCAAGCCCAAGCGTGGCGGCGAGCGGTCGAAGTGTTCGACGGGGATCAAGGACGGTCGCGCGCGTTCACGCTGTTTCCCGAGGATCGTTGTGAGGTTTCCGACGACGACGTGGTGCGGCTGCGATTGTCGGAGATGCGGCTTTGTCGGCCGCGTCAGTGGGGCGCGTGTTGGCTCGCGGGTTTTCTGTGGCGCGAGTTGCGGCTCGATGACTTCTGGGCCAAGCGCCTGCCGAAGAGCCGCAAGGGCACGCGCTGGGATCACGTGCTGCAAGTGCTGACGACCTACCGGCTCATCGCGCCGGGAAGCGAGTGGCGGCTGCATCGCCAGTGGTTCCTCGACAGCGCCATGGCGGACCTTCTCGGCGGCGACTTCGGCCTCGCGGAAGCTCACAAACTCTATGCCTGCCACGACCTGCTGCTGGCTCACAAGCCAGCCTTGTTCACGCATCTGACCGAGCGTTGGCGCGATCTGTTCAACGCCTCGTTCGACGTGCTGCTCTATGATTTGACCAGCACCTATTTCGAGGTCAACGCTTCCGAACTTCCCGAGGACAGCAAACGACGCCACGGCTACAGCCGCGACAAGCGGCCCGATTGTCCGCAACTCGTCATCGCGCTCGTGGTGACGCCGGACGGACTGCCGCTCGGCTACGAGGTTCTCCCCGGCAACACCGCCGATTGCAAGACGTTGCGCGATTTCCGCGCCAAGATCGAGGAGCAATACGGCACGCCGCGGCGCATCTGGGTGATGGACCGCGGCGTGCCGACCGAGGAAACGCTTGCCGAAATGCGCGCCAGCGACCCGCCCGTGAGTTATCTGGTGGGAACGCCGAAGGGTCGCCTGACACGGCTCGAAAAGCAACTCGTCGACAAGCCCTGGCGACAGGCGCGCGAGGGCGTCGAGGTCAAGCTTCTGAAGCAAGATGACGACCTCTATGTCTTGGCTCAGAGCGCCGATCGCATCAACAAGGAACGCGCGATGCGGCGGCGACAACTCAAATGGCTGTGGGCGCGATTGAAGAAGATCGCCGAGATGGAGATCTCGCGCGAGGAGAGGTTGATGAAACTCGGCGCGGCGCGCTCCAAGGCGCCCTCCGCCTGGCGTCTCCTCGATACGGAAGTCGACGAGAAAACTGGGGCGCTGACTTTTTCGCTCGAACGCAAGAAACTCAGAAAGGTCAGACGCCGCGAGGGGCGTTATCTGTTGCGCACCAATCTGACCGACGACGATCCCGCCAAACTCTGGCAATACTACGTTCAACTCGTCGCCGTGGAGGAAGCGTTCAAAACCTTGAAAGGCGACCTCGCCATCCGCCCGGTCTTCCATCAGGACGAGAAGCGAATCGAGGCCC
>Ga0302140_10004685_pt1 | contig 17398 bp, 9 predicted proteins | sample I_Bog_E1_1_FD_202095 | JGI IMG/M metagenome (GOLD analysis project Ga0302140, IMG submission 202095) | Peat permafrost microbial communities from Stordalen Mire near Abisko, Sweden - I_Bog_E1_1 | ecosystem: Environmental > Terrestrial > Soil > Wetlands > Peat | place: Sweden: Abisko, Stordalen... | reverse complement strand
GGAGAGCTAAAGACAACTTGAATTTGTAGCTGGCTTTGCCGGGCTCCGCGTCGCAAGCCTCACGATAATGCGCGATTGCCTCCTGGACCTTTCCCTCAGTCAATTCCCCATCCGCCTGAGCAGCTCGCGAGGCGGCTTCGAGTATGTCGCTCTCGGCCTTCTTCAGATCCTGAAATTGCTTAAGCTCCTGAGTTGCCTGCTCGCTTTCTCCAAGTCCGCGCAAGGCCATTGCCAACTCGTAGTGCGCCTTAGGCTCGGTGTCTCCAAGGGCAATTGCCTTCTCCAGGTTTTCTCTGGCCTCTTTCCATTCATGCAGGGCGACAAGGACCACGCCAAGATGGTAACGGGAGTAGTAGAAGTCGGGAACCTGGGCGACGGCCTCTTCCAGGTGAGCCTTGGAGGCCGCATCATCGCCTACTGCGTGATCCACGACTCCGTTAAGATAGAGGACCTCAGGGTCGTGCGGCGTCTGTGCCAGAAGCTTGAGGCCCAGGGGCCTGGCGAGGTCATTATGCTCGGTAAGCACCAGGACGCGCAGATAGGGAATCTCAGCCGCGCGGTCGCCGGGGTGATGCTCTGCCATATACGCCCAAAGCTTTACAGCTTCAGGATATGAGCGCTGCTTGACCAGGACCACGGATTCGGCATTGGCCAGCCGCAACGAGTCAGGAGACAGCTTCATGGCTTCCACGAGCACAGTGTTGGCGCCGTCGAGATAATTGAGCGCTGTAAGCGCCTGCGCAAGACGAATCGCAAGGGCTTCGGTCCTCGGTGCATTCTGCAACACGCCGATCACTCCGGCATAGTCTTTGCGAGTCAACAGAGCACCGCTGAATTCTTCCAGCGCGATATCATTCTTCGGATCGATGGCCAGAACCTGCTTCCACTGCTCCTCGGCCAGTGCGGGCTGGCCGGTACGAACGTAGAGATTGGCAAGAAGCAGGTGCGGCTTGTCGACATCGGGATCGAGACGGATGGAGTTCTGCAAGAGAAGAACGGCACTGCCGGAGTGGCCGGATTCGACAAGAGCCAGCGCCTCAAGATAGTTGAGCTGAGCGGATTCAGGATGTGTTTTGAGTGCGCCGCGAAACGTATCTGCCGCACATTCGAACTGTTTGTGGCCGGCAAACCAGTTTCCCAACTGAATTGCATTCTCCGTGGTGGGATGGGTGCGCAGATTCGCGGTGAGCTGCTGAGGGCCGGCACAGGCGGCGTTAGTCTGTGCGGCAAGGCCAGTAGCGGCAGCCAGCAGAATCCAGCAAATGCCCGGTCTGCGCAGGATACCCATCTTACTTTTCTCCCGGGACTCAGAGTACAACAGAACAGCGTTCTTGGTCATAGCAATTACGAAGGCAGCTTGCTACTTCGATCCGGCATTTGCGCCGCTACGCTGGTAGGTATCCAAAAGGTCTCGCAATTTTGCGGCGTCCTGCTCGTCGTGTTGCTCCACCGCAACGTCAATGGCATGTCGCACGGCTTCAAGCGCATCGGCTGATCTGCCTATCGCGCTGTAAGCTTTGGCCAACTCGGCAAGGGCGCGCCAGTTCTTGCCGTTACTCAGCTGCACAGCCTTCTCGAGCGGTTCAACCGCGCCCGCAAAGTCTCCGCGCGATTCCAATGCGATGCCAAGATCGAAGCGATACTCAGGCGAGCCGGGCGAAAGAGAGATTGCCTTTTGAAATTGCTCCATCGCCCCCGCCGCGTCGCCGTTAAGAACCATCGAGACGCCCAGGTGCGAGAAGAACGCGGCGTTGGTGGGGGCCAGAACACAGGCCTTGCGGTATTCGTCCTGGGCTTCGCGCTCCTGGTCGTTTCCACTCAGCGCAGTGGCCAGCACATAATGCGTTACGGCGTCGTCGGGATCGCGCTCGATGGCCTGGCGAAACCTTTGAATAGCATCCGGAATATGGTTGTCCTCCATCAGCTTGAAGGCTTCGTCGAACAACCTGTAGAACTCCGTGGCCTGCGGATCGATATGTTCCAGGCCATCCTGCGGTACGTTCACAAACTCGGGAATATTCACGGCGCGATTGGCGGCGGTGGTGTTGTCCACTATCACCGCGGGCGAGTCGTTGCCATTGGCGTCGATGTGCGTCAGCATCAGTTGTGTGTAAGGCCCGCGCGCCTTCGACGAGAATGCGAGCCATCGTCCGTTGGGCGAGAACGAATGCCATGAATTCATGAGCGACAAATTGCAGTTCATCAGGCGCGCCTTGCCGCCTTCGAAGGGCACCATGAACAGGCGGCTGTCAGGACGCATCAAAAGTCCGTTTTTATTCTCGACGAAGACGATCCAGCGGCCATCGGGCGACACTTTGGGAAAGTCGTTGCTCATACCGTTGCCCGATGCGCCCTCGACCGGGACAGCCTTGCCGCCGCGGCCCTCGTTGAAGGGAATCTTGTACAGGTCATATTGGATCTGGGTCTCGCCTGGGTCGTTCGCGTGCTCGGGTTTTGCTGCTCCCGCCGGGTAGGGATCGCGCGCTGCGGCGCGGCTGAAGATGAGGTACTTGCCGTCCGTTGACCAGAAGGCGCTGGTCTGCACGAATTGCGGATCGTCCGCGCCCGGCAGGGGCTTCATGGCCTTCTCGTCGCGGTCATACCAGGCAAGAATACCGCGCGTGGGATAGAAGACCTGGGTGAAGGCGATGTCCCTGTAGTTGGTGCTGTAAAGGCGATCGAGTATCCCGGACGCAAAGCCGGGCTCCTGGTTCTGGTGAGTGTTTTTATTGTTGGGCGGCCCAATAGACGTAACCACATACTTGCCGTCCGGCGAGACCTGGGACATGAACCCGAAGCGCTTGACGGCAGGTTCTGAAACTCTGGCCTCCTGGTTCAACTGAAACGAACTCCAGTGGATGACATCTTTGTTCGCAATGGTCATGCGCTTTTCGACAGGGACCAGGGCGTAAAGCCCTTTGTCGTTTCGCGGTCCATCGAGATCGAGCCCGAGCGTCTTGCCATCGGCGGAGAATGAATGGCAATTGGCGCAGGTTGGCATGTTGCCCATTACGGTGTGGCTCTCGGTCTCGCCAATGTTGCGAACCTGCCATTTGATCATTGGGATGGCATAGCGCGGCAGCGGTGCGATGGGACCTTTCTCGTCGGGGGCCGGCAGCAACAGCGGAACATCGCGGTAAAAGACAGGCGCGCCAACCGGATCCAGGGACGTAGAAAAGGTGACCGTTCCGGTAGATACCGGCCGGTTGGAATCGCCGCCGGCAAACCCGTTGATGACGATGATCGCCGGAGATTTAGCCGAGAGCGTTTTGATCTTCGCCCATGTGGCCGCGTCCGGTCTCCATGTCCGCGTAGCCGCCTGCTCTGGGGTAAGTTCGATGCCCGGCCCTGCTTCCGGATCGAGTTTACCCTTCTCGAGATGGTCACCGGACGCCTGGATGCGGATTCGATCGGAATTGCCTGCAAACGAGACTTCAACAACCCAGCGGGTTGCGGTCTCGGCGGAATCGTGCCAGAGAAAATTGGGCGGCGTAATCTCCGGCGGAAATATGGAGCCCTGGAGCGGATAATCGATAACGATATTTACCGGTTGGCCTGCGGATGACGCGTCTCCGCCGCTCGATGCGGGATTCCGCGCGGCTGCGCTAATCAGCAACATAGCCGCGCCGAAAATCCCCGCGAGCAGAATATTGGCAGAACGAAACCTCATGGCTCCTCCGGAGCGGGCGACTTCACTACTGTGGCCTCGCGATTGCGCTCGCGGCTTCATAGTGATCGAGCGCTTCACGCGTGTTCTTTTCCAATTGCTCATCATGCGTCTGGACGGCAAGGTCGAGTGCCCGGTGAGCACCATCGATTGCCTCAGCGAAATGGCCAGTCTTCGAATATGCATTGGCCAATTCGGCAAGGAAGCGCCCATTCCTGCCCTGGCTCAGCTCCACTGCCCTTTGAAGTGGCTCCAGGGCGGCGACAAACTCCCCCTTCGCTTCAAGAAAGTAGCCCAGGTTGAAGCGCAACTCCGGTGAGTTGGGCAGCAGCGCGACTCCGTTTTGCAGCTGGAGAATCGCTCCGTTAGGATCGCCATTGAGAACCATCGACACCGCCAGCCGTTCGATAAACAGCGGGTTCTCTGGGCTCAGGCCATTCGCCCTTCGATACTCGTCCAGTGCGTCGCGCTCCTGGTTGCTTCCCGACAGAAGCGTGGCCAGGTTGTAGTGGGCCATGGCATTGTCGGGATCGCGCTGGAGTGCGTTGCGCAACGTTGCAATCGCTTCAGGAATCCGGTTGTTCTGCACCAGCTTGTAGGCATCGTCGACCAAGCGGTAAAAGTCCATCGCCTGCGGATCGATGGTTGCCAGGCCGCCGGGAGCCACGTTCACAAATTCGGGGATATTGACGGCGCGGTTGGCGGCCGTGGTGTTGTCCACGATGATCGCCGGCGAGTCGTTGCCGTTGGCGTCGATGTGCGTGAGCATAAGCTGCGTGTAGGGTGAGCGAGCCTTCGACGAAAACGCAAGCCAATGGCCGTTGGGCGAGAACGTGTGCCAGGAATTCATCAGCGACAAATTGCAGTTCATCAGGCGCGCCTTGCCGCCCGCAAACGGAACGATGAATAGCCGGCTGTCTGGCCTCATCAGCAATCCGTTCTTGTTCTCCACCCACACAATCCAGCGACCGTCTGGAGAGACCTTGGGGAAGTTGTTGCTCATGCCGTTGGCCCCGGCTCCCGCCACCGGTTCCGCCTTGCCGCCGCGACCCTGATTGAACGGAATCTTGTACAAGTCGTACTGGATCTGGGTTTCATTCGGGTCGTTCGCGTGCTCTGCCTTGGGTGCGCCGGGCGGATAGGGATCGCGGGCGAGCGCGCGGCTGAAAACGAGATACTTGCCGTCTGGCGACCAGAACGCGCTGGTCTGTACATACCGTGGGTCGTCGGCGCCCGGCAGCGGCCTCATCTTCTGTTCCTGCTTGTCGTACCAGGCAAGAATGCCGCGGGTTGGATAAAACACCTGATTGAAGGGGATGTCAGGATAGTTGGTGTTGTAGAGGCGATCCGAGAGTCCCGACGCGAAGCCGGGAACTGAGTTTGCAGTGCTATGCGCCAGGTTGGGCGGAGCGATGGAAGTAACCACATACCGGCCGTCTGGCGAGACCTGCGACATAAAGCCGAACCGCTTCACGGCGGGCGCGTCGCTGCGGGATTCAGGGTCCACCTGGAACGAGCTCCAGCGAATCACATCTTTGTTTCCGATGGTCATTTCTTTGGCCACCGGCACCAGCGCATACAGCCCTTTATCGTTGCGCGGTCCATCCAGATCGAGTCCCATCGTCTTGCCATCCGCGGAAAAAGAATGGCAATTGACGCACGTGTGCAGATTGCCCATCACGGTATGGCTTTCGGCCTCAGATATGCTCCGTATCTGCCACTTGATCAGCGGAATGGCGGAGAGCGGCAGCGGCGCAATGGGGCCGTTGACGCCGGTAGGCGATGTCTTCAACGGAACATCGCGGTAGAAGATGGGCGCCCCAACAGGATCTGCCGAGGTGGATAGGCGCACCTTGCCGGTTGACACGGGAGCCTGTGAGTCTTGCGCAAATCCACTGATCGTAACGGTGGCCGGCGACTTGACCGACAGCCGTTTGATCTTCTCCCACGTGGCCGCGTCCGGTCTCCACGCCCGTGTGGCAGCCTGCTCCGGAGTGAGCTCGATCGGTGGGCCTGCTTCGGGATCGATGGCGCCCACCTGCAAGTGCTCGCCGCTGGCCCCGACGCGGATCGTACTCGAGGTGCCCGCGAACGAGACTTCAACCAGCCAGCGGGTTGCAGTCCCAGCGGGGTCGTGCCACAAAAAATTGGGCGGCGTAATCTCGGGTGGGAAAACAGAGCCTTCGAGGGGATAATCCACCGTGATGTTTGCCGGCTGGGGCGTCGCGGACGAGGCAAGCGAATGAGAGGAATTGAGCGCGGCCCCACACACCAGCAAGACGGAGACCGCGCCGGCAATCCCGGCAAGCAGGGCCCTTCCCGGGCGAATCCGGAGGTACGGAGAAGCGCCGCTCCGGCTCGATGGGTTGCGGTGTGGAGAAAACGGCTGCATCTCAACAGAATGGTGCTCTCAAACCGATCATTCGGTGATGTGCGTCACGTCCAAGCGAAGTTCAACAGTTGATTTCCCCCTGAACCCGCTCGGATTGGCGTCCTACAGCGCCCCGCGCTCGTCTTTCAGTAAAGGAGTAGAATTTGATGTGGATGATCTGCCCGAACTCCGTTGCTCGTTGTTGGAGCCGGGCTGCGGGAGGATTTAGAAAAATGCGTACTTTTAGCTTTCTATGCCATGGAGTGATGCTTTTGGGAGCGGCGGCTCCACTTGCTGCGTTTGGACAGTTTCAGGCTCCCACCCAGGAAGAGTTGAACATGACCTATGACGCCAAAGCGCCTGGCGCGGCGGCGGTCTTTCTCGATCGCGAAGAGACGGAGGACGATCCGCATCATTTTTCCACCGTGCACGCGCGCATCAAGGTGCTCACGGAGCAGGGCAAGGATGCGGCTACCGTCCAAATCAACTACCCGCGCTTTTTAGCCTTCAGCGCGAACGGGAACAACCAAAGCAGCAGCAGTTCGGGGTATGAGAACCATTTCGACCTTCCGAATGTGAATCAGATGGGACAAGACCAGCCGTGGGACACGGACACCTTCAAAGGGGATGTCAAGGTCAGGTCGGTTGAGGCCAGGATCATCCACCCGGACGGGAGCATCGTTCCGGTGAAGGGATCGGTAGCCGAACTGGTCAAGGTCAACAAGGATGCGTATTCGGCAACCATGACCCTGCCTGGCGTCGGGGTCGGCGACATCATCGAGTACTACTACCAGGTGGGCTACGACCGGTTCCAATCGGCGCCGAACTGGCAGATTCAGCAGCCCTACTTTGTCCACAAAGCGCATTACCTGTATACGCCGACGAGCCAGTTTCTGCCCACAGGTGTTACCGGAGGCGCGGTTGGGAATAGCGAGCTGAAGGGCCCGCACGATACGGTTCTGACCGACATCCGCCGGGCGGACATCCTTCCACCGGGAAAGCAAATTGGCACAGACGCCCTTGGGCGTTATTTCCTTGACCTTACCGACATCCCCGCCATTCCCAATGAGCCGTTTGCGCCGCCAGTCGGCGAGCGGATTTATCAGTCCGATTTCTACTACACCTATACGGTGGTGGTGAACGAATTCTGGCAGAAAGAAATGCAGTTCTGGACCAAGGATCTGAACCGGTATACTGCGCCGACTGCCGTGCTCAAGAGCACTGCGGAGGAGCTTGTCTCCTCGTCTGACTCGCAGCTGGACAAGGCCAAAAAGCTCTATGCCGCGGTGCAGCGGATGACCAATACCGAACTCCCAGGCGATTCATCCAAGACCCCCAGCACCGAGATTCCGGCGGGAAGCGTGCAGACAATTCTGGAGCAGAAGAGCGGTAAGAGCAACGAGATCGCCCTGCTGTATCTTTCACTGGCACGCGCCGTGGGGCTTAACGCGCGGCCAGAACGGATTGCCAGCCGCGACCGCCACATTTTTTCTCCCGAGTTTCTTTCCACCAGCCAACTTGACGGCATTGTGATCGAGTTGACTATCGACGGAAAAGAGACCTTCGTCGATCCCGGGCAGAAAATGGTCCCGTTCGAGACACTGTATTGGGCCCACGCGGGAGCCGGTGGAGTGACGGTGAATGACAGAGGGAAGATGGAGACTCTCATCACCCCGCTGCAATTGAATACCGACAATACCGTGGTGCGGGTCGGCAGCCTCAACATTAGCTCGCAGGGAGTGGTTTCCGGTACGTTGAAGGTCGGGTTCACGGGGGCGCAGGCCCTGGAGTGGCGGCTGATGGCCCTCCGCACCGATGCCGGCACCGTGAACCAGCGGTTGGAAAAGACGATTGCCGCCCAGGTTCCAGACGGGATCCAAGCCCATGTGACCAGCGTTGCGGGGCTTGACGATCCTAACAGGCAGTTGGTGGCTGTGGTCCAGGTTAAAGGCTCTATTGCCGACCAGTCGGGCAAGCACCTCGTCCTGCCTCGTTTGTTCTTCGACAGCAAGGAGACCAACCCATTTCCGGCCCTGGCGACCAGAACACTTCCAGTGGATATGCAGTATCCCGCGCAGGAGAGCGAGAAGATCACCTACGTGTTCCCAAGCGGGTTTGCACTGGACGCCACGCCACCGGACGCGAATTTCAAATGGGGAGACAACGCGGTTTACCAGCTGCGCTCAAAAACCGCTGCCGGCTCCATCACCACCGGCCGCCTGCTGGCGCGCGGATTTACGCTGCTCGATCCGGCGGACTATGGCAAGCTTCAGGACTTTTACCAGAAGGTCATTTCTTCCGATAAGCAAAAGCTTGCGCTGGGCTCAGCGCAAGCGGGAAACTAGCGCACTTCAAGCTCCCAGCCTTTAGCTTCCAGCTTTCAGCTTTTTTGCTGAAGGCTGAGAGCTGACGGCTGGGCGCGTATCTATGCGAAGTCTGCCGCTCTTCCGAGCAGTAAAATGAACATAACCTCATGGCCACCCAGGGCGTCTAGATACTTCCATGTTCCGCCGATTGGAGTGCCTGCAATGCGAAAGTCCACACTCCTCTTGATTCTCGCGGCCTTTGCTATTCGAGCCTTGGCTGCGGATCCGGTGACGGTTGAGCAGTTGCAGCAGGCCCTTGCGGCGACGCACGGCAGACCAGATAAGGAAGTAGCGCAGAAGCTTAGGGGCCTGGAGCTTACGGAAAGGCTGAGCGAGCCGCGGCTTGAAAGCTTGAAAGCCGCTCTGCCCGGAGATGAATCCAAACAGACGCTCCTGGCGCTGGCGGACGAGTCCGCATTCCTCGGTCTCCCCGCCGCGGATACTCTCAAGCTGGCCGCGCCCGACTCGGCCACGCAGGGCAAAACCGTTTCTCGAGCGGCGGACTTTGTTGTCGAAACCGTCTCCCGGATGCCAGACTTCTTCGCATCGCGAACCACAACGCGGTTTCAAGACACAAAGATGACTTCCGCGATGGGTCAGCAAGTTGTTATCTCCAATCAGGGCTTCCATCTTGTTGACAGAGTCAGCGCAACCGTCACTTACAGAAACGGGCGGGAAGTTGTGGACCCGTTTGCGGGAAAGAAGCGAGGCAAAAGCTACACCTCCTCAACCGGGCTGACCAATTGGGGCGTTTTCGGCCCCCTTCTGGGTGTTGTAATGACGGATATCCTGAAGAGCAAAATAGGCTGGAGCCATTGGGAACAGGGCCCCACCGGACCGCTGGCCGTCTTTCGCTATGCCGTCGAGGAGGATCGGTCGAACTATACCGTGCGGTACTGTTGTTTCAGGTCGGAAAACGGAGAGATGAAGGAGTTTGAAGCCGTTCCAGCCTACCACGGGGAAATCGCAATCGACCCCGCAAGCGGTGCCGTTCTTCGTCTTGTGGTGAAGACTGACCTGCTGCCAGGTCTCCCCATGGAGAGAATCGACTTGGCAGTGAATTATGGTCCGGTTGAAATTGGAGGAAAGATCTATATCTGCCCCACAAGAAGCACATCCATCTCCCAAGCGGAGGCCCTAGTGTTTTTTGGTTTCATGTACTACGTTGACAAGAACGGTAAGCGCAGTCACGATCCCAACGACAAGGTGCAGCAATTCACAAGGGTAAACGTGCCCCTTGTGACCGCGATCAACGACGTGGTCTTCGACGACTATCACCGGTTTCGCGGTGAGGTGCGCATCGTGCAACCAGACAGCGTGGAACAGGACCCAAACCCCGCGCCATCCGCTCCCGCAACCGTACCATCGACACCCCCCAAACAATGATTGCCATAACCGCGTAGGCGGCGACACCGTCTAACATCAAGGACACTCGATCACGCTTCGTGTTGCCTGTTCCCGCAACGATCAATAGCACTCTCGCTATGTGCGTCCTGGGGATTCAAGAAGAAGTGATAGCATTGCCGGTTTGAGGTGATTCATAATGCATTGCCGTTCTGCGCTGCTTTTCTCTGTTTTGGTCTCATTTATTTCCGGCCCTATCGCTGCCCAAACCACGGCAACTCCCGAACAGGCAACGCCCGGCACTGAATCTCCCGCCGCCACCTTCAAGGTGAACGCCCGGACTGTGCTGGTGGATGTGGTGGTGACCGACAACAAAAACCGCGCGGTTCCAGGCCTCAAGAAAGAGGACTTCCAGGTTTTCGAAGATGGAAAGCCGCAGGCCATCTCATTCTTTGAGGCCAATTTCGCGGATGTTCCCGAAGCGGCCTCGGCTCAGGGAGATGCAGTTCCAGCGGCGGCGGTTCCAGCCGTGAAACCTCCGGCTCTTCCACCCGGCACCTTCACCAATGTTCCCACCGTGGCCCCCAACGACGCGGTAAACGTGCTGTTGATGGATTCGTTGAACACTGCCGAGGGAGATCAGTCCTATGTTCACAAGGAGATGGTCCGGTATCTCGCCACACTGCCCCCGCGCATTCGCATCGCGGTCTTCCTGCTCAGTGAGCGGCTGCGCATCATCCAGGGTTTCACGCAGGATGGCACGGTTCTGCGCGCGGCCATCAAGCGTCTTGCCGCCAATCCCAACACCTCGTCGCTTCTGTCCACCATGGAATCCTCCGCCGCGGAAAACTCGGCCACCAACATGATCTACCAGGCGGCGCTCGATACCGGCAGCGTGCAGCTTGCCCAATCCGCGCAAGCGTTGCAGCAGTTCGTCGGCCAGCAAAACACCTTCGCGGACAATCAACGTACAATGATGACCATGGAGGCGCTGCAGCAGATTGCACGGTATCTCGCCGGCGTCCCGGGACGAAAGAACCTGATCTGGTTTGTCGGCATGTTTCCACACTGCCTGGCGTACGTCGCCGATCAATCCACTGCGGGCGATACCTCCACGCTCGCCAACGGCGGCTGCCCTTACGACGAGCGAATGAAGAAAACCGTGGCCATGCTGGCCAGTGCGCGCGTCTCCATTTATCCCATCGACGCGCGAGGCCTGACGACACACACGCTGTACTCCGCGGAAAGTCCCGCCTTGTCCTTGCAGCCGGCCACCGTCAGCTCCTCCAAAATGGCGGTCCAGGCTCCATTTGCTGCGGTCATCGGCGCTCAGGCAGACTCGCTGAATCAGGACCTCAAAGACAATGGCCTGAACATTGCGGACGAGGATGAACTAGCCAAGGCCACCGGCGGCAAAGCAACCTTCGGCAGCAACAATTTCCTGGGGGCCATCACCTCTGACATCGATAACGGCTCTCGCTATTACACCATTGCGTATATACCCGCGAATCACAGTGAAGTGGGCAAAGAGCGGAAGATCGAGGTAAAGTCCGTTTCGGGAAGTTACAAGCTAGCCTACCGTCGCAGTTATTTCGAAGACACGCCCAAAGAGTTGAGAGAATACGAAGCAGCTCCTGGGTCAGACCCCCTGCGGCCGATGATGGATCGCGGCATGCCCGACTTTACCGAGCTTCGCTACCGCATGAAGGTTGCTCCGGCCGCGCACCAACCGGAACCGGAGGACGACCGCGCCGGCGACAACGCGACATTGAAGGCGCCATTCACGCGCTATACCATCAGCTTCTCGCTCTCAACCGAGGGCCTGACGCTGGAAGCAGGGCCCGACGGCGTGCGTCGCGGAAACATCGAAGTGGCGCTGGTGGCCTACAGCCAGGCAGGCGAGCCGTTGAACTGGGAGGCGCGTACGATAGGGCTCAAAATCCGGCCCGAGCAGAATGCGATGGCCCAGACCTCGGGCATCCCGCTGCACTTCGATATCGACGCGCCGCGGGGCGACGTTTACCTGCGCAGCGGAATCTATGACCTCAATTCAAGCCGCGCGGGAACGCTGGAGATTCCGCTCACATCCATCACCGTTGCGCGCCAGTGACCTAGTCACGCTGCGCCAGAGCCGGAGCGCTGCTTGACAGCCGGATTGCGTTTTTGAAACCATCGATTCGAGGTTGCAGATCTCGATTCCCCGCCTCCACCGAGGTCTGCAATTGAGAACCAACGGCGGCCTGTGAATTACCGGATGCGGCTCAATTCGATTGCAAGCGCCATCGATTGAGCGATTCGCCACCAGGCGCAGCTAGTTTTCAAGATCCTCGGCTCGTAAATTGCGGCTACACGGAGGAACTGTGTTCCCAGATTTTCAGCCCCACCAGCGGGCAAAGCAAAAAGTGCTTGCGTTCTTCTCAGTCGTTGCCTCCGTGGGGCTCATTGCAGGCATTGTGACCTTGCAGATTCGCGCCTTGAGTCATGGGCTTATCGCACCGGTGTATGCGGCGCAGGATGCTCCGAGGATTCTATCGCCCATATCGATCGACTACCCCGAGGATGGCTCCATCTTTCCACCCGGCATCACTCCACCCACTTTCCTGTGGAGGGATGCGGCGGGGACTTCCTGGAGCATCGACATCGAGTTTGCCGACAAGTCTCCGGCAATCCACGCTGCTTCAAAGGGAGAGCGGATGCGCCTGGGCGACATCGATCCGGATGCTGTCGCGGACTCCAACTCGCCCCCCAAATTGACTTTGCAGCAGGCCGCTACCTGGACCTGGGTTCCGGACGCGGCCACCTGGGCCGCCATCCAATCGCATTCGGTCTCCGGCGCCGCAACCATGGTCATCACCGGCTATCGCGAAGGCCACGTTGCTTATTCGCAGTCCCGCGTTGTCTTCACAACGTCCAAAGATCCAGTAGGTGCGCCGATCTTCTACCGCGATGTGCCGCTGATGCCATCCGCCGGGGTAAATGGGGTGGTCAGCCCGCTTGCGCCCACCGCGATCCATCTCATTCACTGGCGTCTCAGGGATATCACCAAACCCGAGAGCCACACGGTTCTCAAAGACATGCCCACCTGCGGCAACTGCCATTCCTTCTCCGGCGACGGCAAGACCTTTGGCATGGATATCGACGGTCCGGCCAACGACAAAGGACTGTATGCGGTGGTGCCGGTCCAGAAGCACATGACCGTCCAAAGCAAGGACATGATTCACTGGAACCCCGCCGGCCAGATCGGCACAACCAGGGTTGGTTTCATGTCGCAGGTGTCACCCGACGGACGCTACGTGCTCAGCACCTTCGCAGGCCCGTCACTGAAGCTCCTGGATAGCTACTATGTAACCAACTTCCTGGACTATCGCTTCTTGCAGGTGTTTTATCCCACGCGCGGCATACTTGCGTGGTACGACCGCACCACCGGCCTGCGCACTCCGCTGCCCGGGGCCGACGATCCAAAGTATGTGCAGACCGATGGGGTGTGGAGTCCCGACGGAAAGTACATTGTGTTTGCCCGCGCCGAGGCCCGCGATCCGCGCCCACCAGGACAGGGAAGGGCGCTGCACGCTCTCGATGAGAACGAAACGCAGATTCAGTACGATCTTTACCGCATCCCCTTCAACAACGGCACAGGCGGAGTGGCCGAGCCCATCCCTGGCGCCTCTGCAAACGGCATGAGCAATAACTTCCCCAAGATATCGCCCGACGGCCGCTGGCTGGTATTTGTGCAGTGCAAGAACGGCCAACTGATGCGCCCCGACAGCCAGTTGTACATGATTCCGTCGCAGGGCGGCGTGGCGCGCAGGCTCAGGGCCAACACGCGGCTCATGAATTCATGGCACAGTTTCTCTCCCAACGGTCGCTGGCTGGTATTCTCATCCAAAGCCCGGTCACCCTATACGCAGATGTATCTGACTCACATCGACGAGAACGGCAACGACTCGCCGGCCATCCTCATCGATAACGCCACCGCGGCAAACCGCGCCGTCAACATTCCGGAATTCGTGAACATTCCGGGCGACGGAATCGAAGATATCCAGGTCCACGTAGCCGATGCACCAGCCCTTGCCGATGCTCGCAAATAGAAAGTGCAGGCGATAACCGTGCGGCCATCCCTCTCCGGTTCGCTGCCGCTGACTGTGCGGATCGCTGCGCTGCTGACTGTTTTGCTCGCTCTGGGACCCGGATTGGCGCAGGCACAAACGCCTTGCGCGCCGCCGGACCAGATGAAGGCCCAATTCGCAGACAAGCCCAACGCCGCGGCATACAACGATCTGGGCGTGTGGTTCGCCGGCCAGAAGCAGTACGCCTGCGCCGCCGATGCGTTTGCCACTTCGTTGCAGATGGATCCCGGACAAAAGGATTTGCCCCATATCGCCTTCATGTTCGGGGTCGCCCTTTACTTTTCCGGCAACCAGAAAGACTCGATCGGTGCTTTGCAGGAAGCCGAGCAGCTTGGCTATCGCGACATCAAGCTTCATATCATTCTGGCAACAGCCCTGGACGCGGCGCACGAAATCAAAGAGGCTGAGAACGAGTGGCGCGAGGCTCTCAAGTTCGACCCGGAGTTGTCGACCGCTTTGGATGCGCTATCGAACGAACTGCTTGCTGACGCCGACTTCAAAGGCATCATCGCCACCCTGGAACAACCTCGGCTTCTGGGCCAGCGAACGCCGCAGCAGAGCCTGAACCTGGCAGCAGCATACGCCGGAGTTGGCAGTGAAGAAAAGGCAGCGGTGGTGCTGCGCGACGGTTTGAATACGTCGCCCGACTCGCTCACCCTGGCCAACCAGCTGGCTGAAGCTCTTGTGCAGTTGAAGCGCCCGGATGAGGCGCGCACGGTTCTTGAACTGGCGCTGGAACAGCATCCTGGCGACGCCCAAACTGCAACTCATCTGGCCAAGGTGCAGGCCGTGCTAGCCAATGGAAAGTGATTCTTCAGGGAGCCTCTTAACAAGTCGATGCTTAACAAGTCGATGCTTTGAAAGGGCACGACTTCAGTCGTGCCGCTGATACAGCAAAATGAATCTGGGCTTTAGCCCCTGAGGGAAGCTCGCGGGCCCTGGAACTTGATCAGATCTTCCCCGGCGGGAAGAACTTGTCGCCTGTAAGAACAGGCCGACTCCTATTCCTTTTCGCCGCCATCCTTTTGGGTGCGGAACATTGCAATAGCCTCAATTTCAACCAGCAACTCAGGCCGGCAAAGCTTGGCCTCGATGCCGGTGGATGCGGGCAGCGGATCGAGACCCTGCTCCTTGAGGAAGGCCGTGCGCTCTTCGTTGAATGCATCGTAGTCGCGATCGATATCGCGCAGGTAGCAGGTGGTGCGCACAATGTCGTGCCACGTGCACCCCTCGCTCTCCAGCAGGCCGGTGATGTTGGCCAGCGTCCGCCGCATCTGTGCGCGGAAGTCGCCAATGTGGACGCTTGCTCCGCTTTCGTCGATCGATGCGGTGCCCGAGATGAGCAGGATCACAAGCCCATTCAGGTCGATCCTCATGCCGCGCGAAAACGAACTTGGCTTGGCGTACGCGTAGGCTTCGTTGAGCACGCCGTGATTGGTAATGGCGCGCTTGACGATGGGAGCGTGTGCAAGGTTGGCAAGAACTTCTGCGAATTCATTCATGGATATGCCGGTTCTTTGTATTCTAGCAATCTTGTGGGACTCCCGGCCAACGACTCCTCTCGTGAGAGGCTCAGCGCGCCGATTCCGCCGCTCGCGGCAGGCATTCCGGCGATGGCCCGGGGTGCGAAAGCTACTTGCTGTTGCCGGCCACGGCGGAGGCCGCTTCACTCCTCAGCGGTAGTTTCACTTCCATCGTTCCCGTGCGATTGTTCAGGGTGTCCCGGACCGCTAACCTTATCCATGCCGCTCCCGGCGGCACTTCGAGCTCCTGTTCGGCGTGGAAAATCCCTCCGGATTTTCCGTTCGCGTCCGCCCCGGTTGGGGCCTGACCTTCGTTCAACATGCTGTTGAGCAGTTTTCCTTCCCCATCGTAGGCCGCGGCTGCAAATTCGAGCATGGCCGGCTTTCCGCCATGCGCAGCCAGCGATTTCAACTGCGGATCGAAAACACCATAATTGATGGCGTATTTCTGCAGCTTGACCGGAGTCAGCGGTTTCGGTGTGGTGTCCCTTTTCCGCGTCCGGAAGTACGCTGGCGAATCCTCAAGTTGCGCCATCTGTTCCGCAGTGGCCATCACCGGTTCGCCCTCGGCGGTCACGTGGGCGCTGAACAGCATGTCGTGCATCATGGGCGCGCCATGTTCAATATTCGCGTAGAGCGTGTCCGCGGATTTGGCTGCCAGGAAGCGAGCCTGCACCTCCTCTTTCTTGTGCTGGTTCTGCACGTCTTCGCTCGACACGGTGTAGTAGAGAGTACGGTAACTCACCGTATAGCCCATGCTCTTCGCGTTCGCCAGCGTTACCTCGATGGTCCGAGGGTTCTCGTCGAGTTTCTTGTTCGATGGATCATAGGTGAGCGTGTAGTAACTCTCGCCGTTTTCCACGGCCTGGTCCATCATCTGCTCTACCCGGTTGTTGCCGTAGTACGCACGGCCGCCTGTAGCGCCGGCGATGGCATCCATCTGCCGGCCGGCCATAACCGCATCTCCACCCTCGTTCTCCGCCTGGTTGCCTTTGAGGTCCACGGGATAAAGCGCAATCTGGCTGCGCATCAAGGCCGCGTAGGTCTGCTTGATCATTACCTTTTGCAGGTCTGTCAGATTCAGATAGTCGGTGCCCGCCACACTGGAAGAGCCCACTTGATTATTGCCCACAATGGTCGGGCCGACAGGTATGGGAAAGTAGCCGGAGAGCCAGATCAGATTCTTCCGTCCCGGGATTCCCGACAGATACTCCGCAAGAAAGGTGAGATTACTCATCACTGCGCCGGAGTCCTGGTATCCGAACACTCTTCCTTCAATAAAAACCTGGGGCAGGTGCGGACCGGGCCCCTTCGACAGAATGGCCTCGCGAAGCACCGCGCGGTCGCTCGTGAACCCCTGAATCATGTGCATGCCAGTCGCATTCATCCACAGCGAAAAACGGGTCCCGGGCGCCGCGTGGTCCACAAAGTCCAGCAACTGCTGGCGCACGTTCCCCTGGTCTTCCAAGTCCGTGTTGACCATGTCGTAATAGAGCACATAGAGCGGTCCCCGCTCCGCTTCGACGGGCTCGTTGACGAAGGTATTCGTTGGCAGCGGCGGCAGTTTTGCAGGAGTAAAGCTGGGCTGGGTCCCATCCATGTAATCGAAGGAGAGAATTTTCTGCGGCTTCTTGTCTTCCGTTACCGTGAAGTCGTCTTTGCTCAGGCCAAGCACCGGTTTTCCGTTCTTGTCGGTCACCACCACGTCCACTGGAACCCTGTTCACTTCCAGCCGGAGCAGCGGGACGGGCTGGTTGGAGCTGGAATTCCTCGTCCCCGAACCAGATCGGGACCCGCCTCTCTGTGCCGAAGCTTGATTGTGAACTGCCAACGCGAGCATCAGGGCGATGACTAATCCCCCAAAAGCTCTCCGCGAAATGACCATGATTCCTCCGTTTGCCTGCCTATTCAGTTTATCCCTGCCCGGGGCCGATTCGCGCTCAGCGCACCCCAGGGGCCAGGGAGTCTCCTTTAACATGGCGCACACTACCGGCGCTCAG
>Ga0302140_10004683_pt1 | contig 17403 bp, 16 predicted proteins | sample I_Bog_E1_1_FD_202095 | JGI IMG/M metagenome (GOLD analysis project Ga0302140, IMG submission 202095) | Peat permafrost microbial communities from Stordalen Mire near Abisko, Sweden - I_Bog_E1_1 | ecosystem: Environmental > Terrestrial > Soil > Wetlands > Peat | place: Sweden: Abisko, Stordalen... | reverse complement strand
GACTCAGGCGCTCTCTGCTACCTTGGTAAAGGTGGTTTTTTGTAAGGCATTCCTCAGTAGCTCAATGGCAGAGCATTCGGCTGTTAACCGAAGGGTTGTAGGTTCGAGTCCTACCTGAGGAGCCAAATAGAATCTTAGACTTACGACCTCTTTTCACCCCCCGATGATCCTCAGAAATGCCCGACTGTGGGGACTTTTGTGGGTACCCCACATCAAAATGCTGCGTATTTGTGGGTGTTTCTGAGTAAAGATTCTCCGCATTGTTGGCTGCGGGAATGTTTTCGTTCTTTGCCGCTGCCCGCTTCTTGCCTGCCTGTTTGCTCCCGTTTTGCAACCCATGTGGGGACTTTTGTGGGTACCCCTCGGCCTGCTCTGTCTGGCCGGATTCTTCCGTGGCCGGACGCACTGTGACGATGGACTCCAGAGCACGGCGCTTCGCTTCCATGCGGATGTGGCTGTAGTGCTTGAGCATCTGCTTGGAAACGTGTCCGGCGATGTCCATGATGGTCTGATCGCCCGCGCCGCTTTCCGCAAGATCGGTGATGAGCGTGTGCCGGTTATCGTGCCAGCGGCCTTTCACCTGGGCGTTCGCGCGCACATTGTTCCATGCCGTCTTGAGGGTGGTGACAGGGCGCGTAGGGTCACTCGGACTCGGCTTTCCGAAGGGAAAGACATACCACTCGGCGCGGGTCTCTCCGAACTTCTCCCTGTACCTCACGGTGTAGTCGGAAAGAACCTCGAAGAGGGAGGAGTTCAACGGAATGGTACGGCCTTCGCCGGCTTCCGTTTTGCTGCGTCCAACCGCGAGGAATTTCTTTGCGAAGTCGATCTGCTCCCAAGTTAAGGTTCTGATCTCTGCGTCGCGCATCCCGGCGTTGAGCGCCAGCGTCAAAGCGAGATAGATGTGTGGGGAGCGAGCCTTGCGGGCCTCCTCCAGCATCCTGTCCTTTTCCGCTGGCGTATAGGCTTTCCCGACTGTCTGTCGAACCTTCAGCTTGAGCATCTTTTTCTTGCGGAGCCGGATTCGGAGCAAGTCGCCAGGATCGCCCAGGATGCGAAGCAGAAAACCGACTTCTTCATTGACGCTCTTCGGAGCGGCACCTTCACTGAGACGGGCATTCTGGTACTGAATGACAGCCGTCTCATTGAAATCGACAAGCATCCTGCTGCCGACAAGCCGCTTCAAATGATTGATCGCGTACTCGGCAAAAACCACGGACTGAGGCAACCGCAATTTGTATGCAGCAAAGAACTCGTCGGCCATATCGCTGAATGTACGGATGCGTTCGTGGCGCAGGTCGGTGAAGTTGTTGAAGCCTGCCTCCAACTCGCGTTTGCGCTTCTGCTCGGCCCCTTTGGCAACGGTTTTCGAGGGAGATTTTGAAGATTCGCGGATGCGCCGTCCGGCGAACCAGAATTCGTACCACCAAACATCACCACGCCGGAAGAGACTCATGCGAATGGCTCCTATTTTCTTTCCGCAGAGGAAGATTCAGACGACAATGCGCGCCGAATCGTGCGCACATCGAGAAACATTTTTTGCGGGCTGGTTGCGGTTGTGCCTTCCAGCGGAAGGAAGCCGTAACGCGCGTACCATCCTGCTTTATCAGGATAAGCATCGGTGATGATGCAGCGGCAGCCAACTTCGTCTGCCACGCGCAGGGTGATCTTGAGCACCTCCGAAAGCAAAGCGTGGCCCAGCCCTCTGCCACTGAAACGCTTGTCCACCGCCAGGCGCGCCAGCAAGATCAACGGCAGGTCGTAGGGAGGCAAGCCACGCACGTACTTGTTGGGAAAGCGGTCGCGGGGCACACTGGATGTGGCCAACGTGAAGTAGCCCAGCACGGTGCGGCGAGCAGATTCGTCTACCGCGACATACGTTACGCCGATGGAGACCTTCTGCTGATTCGTCCATGCATGGCGCTTCAAATAATTGTTGAGCGGCTCATCTCCACAATCAAAGCCTTCTACTTCATCGGATTCTTCGAGACGACGGATCGTGACTGCCACGCTATTGCCTCATGGCCCGAATGAGGGCGTCGGTGGGATTCGCAGGCTGACCGGAGGCAAGCTCCGCGAGACTTTCCAGTTCCTTGTCTGTCCAGTGAATATCGACGTGCGGCAGGGTCACTTCCGGGGCTACCCGCTCCAAACGAGGAAAGAGCAGGATTTTGCGTTCCCCTGTCGAACTCTCACTGACGATGTGATGGCCGCGTTTCCGCTCCGAGACAGCCCAACGGAGCAGGGCGAGAGCATCCGTGAGAAAGTCCGTATTGCTCGTCATTTGCAACTCCGTCTTGAGTATCCGCACCATGCTGTCTTCAGAAGGCGCAAGGTCGGCTTGAAACTTCGATTTACGGGCCGTTGGAACTTTGGCCGGGAGCGCGACCGCTTTTTTCGATTTGACCGCTGGGGACATAGGAGTTCTCCTTCCTAAAGTATACTCTGAGCGCATCGTAAAATCGAGTATGTTTCGATTCATAGCGCAATCCTTCGGAATCCCGTTGACGTGGTTAAGGGCCTCTGCGGCGATCTGCGCATTTTCCTCATCGCGATTTTCCGACCGTCTCAATGCTTCTCACGGGTTGGGGCATGAATCGTTCGGCGATATTCTCGCCGCCGCTTGGCTGGGCCTGCTCCCACCGGGTCAGTTCCTCCTCGGCATAGCGAACAAGGGAACCGAATTTGCGGAATATCGGCCCACGGTTTTCCAGCCGCCACCGGCGCAGAGTGGCAAGGCTGATGTGCGTTCGTTGCGCCACTTCGACTTCAGTCAGGAATTGTGTGCTCATATTGATTGAACCCTCATTTTGCTTTCCTCTCCTACCGTCCATCCGGTTCCGCTTTTGCAGGACTACTCAAACCGGCCTTCGCCAACCCTGCTTGAACCGCGTCCGCCAACCAACTTTTCTCCAGAATGCCCTGCACGGTTATGATTTTGAGCCAGGTACGAGCGAAGCTCCTCCACTTGCGCTGGCAAGCATTTGCACTTTACGCCGCGCTTTTTCCATGCCTATTCCCCATTTCCGCTCTCACCAGCGGCATATACAGATAATACCATACATATGACACCATATCTATAATAAATCTGCATCATAATGGTCCTCCTGAGCCTTAACGTTCTCACCTACTGCAACTTGGCTACGGTCCACGGTGACATGAATCCACTATGATGATGAAGTCGGTAAACCACACGATGACGCCAAAGCCTTTGTTGCTGCGCCATCCCAATCCATCAGGTAAATGGCCCTATGAACGCAGTCGAGATCGAGGCCGCGGTATCAGCTCTGGCGCTCCAACCCTTTGATGGGGCTGAGTTTCCGTTTGCCTTCCTGGCTGCCTTTGGCAATAAAGAGACAACAATCAAGCGCCTGCGCAAGGGTGAGTCGAACGGCTCGGACCTGCCCGGCGGCGTGCTCCAGCGCAACCATATCCACATCACCACCTGCGAATCCGGGCGGGTTGGCGAGGCCCTGAAGGCGCTGCGCCTGAGTCCCAAGAATGCCGCAGCCAAAGCAAAGTTCATCCTGGCCACAGATGGCGAGACGCTGGAGGCCGAAGACCTTGCCAGCGGCGAGACGGTCGCCTCAGACTACCCGGACTTCGCCCGACACTTCGGCTTTTTCCTGCCCCTGGCCGGCATCTCCACCATCAAGGAGATCAAAGACAACCCCATTGATGTGCGGGCCACCGGGAGGCTCAACAAGCTCTATATCGAACTACAGAAGGAAAACCCGGAGTGGGCCACCGAGGCGCGGCGGCACGACATGAATCACTTCATGGCCCGTCTCATCTTCTGCTTTTTCGCCGAGGATACCGACATCTTCAACGGCGTGGGTCTGTTCACCCGGACCATCGAACAGATGAGCGAGCGCGACTCGTCCAACACCCACGAAATCATCGGTACACTCTTCCGAGCCATGAACATCAAGATCGCGGAGCGCGCCGTCGCGAAGCTACCGGGCTGGGCCAATTGCTTCCCCTACGTCAATGGCGGTCTCTTTTCCGGCAGCGCCGACGTGCCCCGCTTTACTCGCATGGCGCGAACCTATCTGCTACACGCTGGCGCTGAGAGCTGGCGTGAAATCAACCCGGACATCTTTGGGTCCATGATTCAAGCAGTAGCCGAAGAAGGTGAACGCGGCGCACTCGGTCTGCACTACACCAGCGTACCCAACATCCTCAAGGTCTTGAATCCGCTCTTCCTCGACGACCTGCGGGCGCAACTGGAGGCGGCTGGCGACAATCCGCGAATGCTGCTGAACCTACGAAAGCGCATGTCGAGAATCCGTGTGTTTGACCCGGCCTGCGGCTCGGGGAACTTTCTTGTCATCGCGTACAAGGAGATGCGCAAAATTGAGGCGGAGATCAACCGGCGTCGGGGCGAACTGCATTTGCCCACGGAGATCAGCAAGAAGAATTTTCGCGGCATAGAACTCCGCGACTTCCCTGCGGAGATTGCCCGACTTGCACTTGTGATTGCCGAGTATCAATGTGATGTCCTCTACCGTGGTCAGTTGGAAGCCAAAGCTGCATTCTTGCCCTTGGATGAGATGAACTGGATCACCTGCGGAAATGCTCTGCGCCTTGATTGGCTCAGCATCTGCCCGCCAACTGGAAGCACAGTAAAACTTGTAGCCGACGATCTTTTTTCTTCACCGCTCGACCAGGCACAAATCGATTTCGAGAACGAAGGAGGAGAGACATTTATCTGCGGGAACCCGCCGTACCTTGGCGGCAAGAAACAAAGTCAGGCGCAAAAGGAGGACATGGACTGGATATTTGGACGCAAAGAGAAGCACAAAAACCTAGACTACATTTGCGCATTCATCGTGAAGGCGTGCCAGTTTTTAGAACACGCCACCAAATCAGCGCTTGTGGCTACCGATTCGATTGCACAAGGAACTCACGTTCCTGTGCTTTGGCCGATTATTCAGCGCCTTGGCTGCCGGATAGAGTTTGCATACGAGTCATTCAAGTGGGCGAACAGCGCACAGCGTAATGCTGGCGTGTCCTGCACGATTATTGGTCTGACAAAAAAGCAGGTTGGCGCAAAGTACCTATACGGCGAATCAACACGTCGCCAGGTTTCAAATATTAGTCCCTATTTGGTTGAAGGCACCGACACCATCGTTGTGAACCAGTCTCAGAACACCAACTTTCTATCATCTATGATTACGGGAAACGCCCCTTATGACGGCGGTCACTTGTTTCTTGACACGAACGAGGCACGAGAGCTGCTCAAGAACGCTCCCTCGTTGCGGACAAAGCTCCGAAGAGTTTCCGGGACTAGCGAATTCATTGACGGAGTAACGAGATATTGCCTTTGGCTTGACGACGATGATCTACCTCTCGCGCGGAGTGTTTCCGAGGTCTCCGCTCGCATTGATAAGGTTCTCGAATATCGGCAAGGTGGCGGCGAAGTTGCCTCTACTCTGACTGACAGACCGCATCAATTTCGATATAGAAATACATGCAAGGTGTCACAATTACTTGTTCCGCAAACCTGCTCCGAAAGGCGAGAGTATCTTCCTGTTGGACTGCTGGATGCGGAAGTCATCATTACCCATGCAGCCCACGCAATATACGATCCGACTTTGGTGGATTTCTCCGTGCTAGCTTCCAGACTGCACCTAGTTTGGGCCACTACTATATGCGGAAAGCTGGAAGCGCGAATTCGATATTCGAGCAATCTTGGCTGGAACACCTTTCCCGTGCCGATGCTGACGGAGCAGAACAAGGTCGATCTCACTCGGTGCGCGGAGAACCTTCTGCTGGCCCGTGAGGCGCATTTCCCGGCGACCATTGCCGACCTCTACGACCCGGACAATATGCCCGAGAATCTGCGTCATGCGCATGAGCAGAATGACGAGGTACTGGAGCGCATCTATATTGGCCGCCGCTTTCGCAACGATACCGAGCGGCTGGAAAAGCTGTTTGAGATGTACACGAAGATGACGGCGGCGCAGACGCCAGCCAAGAAGACAAGGAAAACAGCGCAATGACTATGGCAGACAACCCAACCAACAAACGACGGATTCCCTCGGTCTCCATCACCACGGCCCGGACTGGAGTATCGAGCCGGGCGAATGTGTTGGGGATGCGACCGATGCAGGAACGCGCTTACGCGCAACGCGGCGAGCAGTACCTTGTCATCAAGTCCCCGCCATCGTCGGGCAAGTCACGCGCTCTGATGTTCATCGCGCTGGACAAGCTCCACAATCAGGGAATCAAACAGGCAATCGTAGTGGTGCCCGAGCGTTCCATCGGTGGCAGCTTCGCAAGCGAGCGACTGACCGAGAACGGATTCTGGGCCGATTGGACCGTCAAGCCGCAGTGGAACCTTTGCGATGCGCCTGGAGTTGACGAGCCTAAAGTGGCGCAGTCCAAGGTGAAGGCTGTCGGTGAGTTCCTGGCCAGCGGCGATCAAGTGCTGGTGTGTACCCATGCCACCTTCCGGTTTGCCGTGGATGAATTGGGCGTGGAAGCCTTCGACGGGCGGCTGATTGCCGTGGACGAGTTCCACCACGTGAGCAGCAACCCGGATAACAGGCTGGGAAGTCAGTTAGGCCAGTTCATCGCCCACGACAAGGCGCATATTGTCGCCATGACGGGCTCATACTTCCGTGGCGATGCGGTGGCTGTGCTGGCCCCGCAGGATGAAGATCGGTTTGCCAAGGTCACGTACACCTATTACGAGCAGCTTAATGGCTACGAGTATTTGAAATCGCTCGACATCGGATATTTCTTCTACACAGGGCGATACCTAGACGCCATCATGAAGGTGCTGGACCCCGCGCTGAAGACGATTGTCCACATCCCCAATGTGAACTCGCGCGAGAGCCTGAAGGACAAGCACAGAGAGGTTGAAGAGATCATGGACGCCCTGGGCGATTGGAAGGGTGTCGATCCCATCACCGGCTTCCACTTAATCGAATTGCCTGCGGGGCCACGCGGCAAACGGGTCATCAAGGTTGCTGACTTGGTGGACGACTCCGACCCCGCCAAACGTTCCAAGGTGCTTGCCGCTCTGAAAGACCCGGCGCAGCGCAACAACCGCGATCACGTGGACATCATTATCGCCCTGGGCATGGCTAAGGAAGGCTTTGACTGGATTTGGTGCGAGCACGCGCTGACGATTGGATACCGCAGCAGCTTGACGGAGATTGTACAGATTATTGGCCGCTCGACGCGCGATGCGCCCGGCAAAGAACGGGCGCGGTTTACGAACCTGATAGCGGAGCCTGACGCTGCCGAGGCTGTTGTCGTGGATGCCATCAACGACACGCTGAAGGCGATTGCGGCCAGCCTACTGATGGAGCAGGTATTGGCTCCGCGCTTCGAGTTCACGCCCAAGAATGCGGGAGCCATCGAAGGCTTCGATTATGGCCCCAGCGGGTACGTGGAAGGCGGCAAGAATGTCGGCGTTAATGAGACGACGGGCCAGATCCATTTCGAGATCAATGGGCTTGTCGAGCCGAAGACTCCCGAGGCCAGCCGTATCTGCCGTGAAGATTTGAACGAGGTCATTACCGCATTCGTCCAAGACAAGACGGCGCTGGAGCGCGGCCTGTTTGACCACGAAAACACTCTTCCCGAGGAATTGACGCAATTACGCATGGGCAAAATTGTGCGTGACCGCTATCCCGATCTGGGCGAAGAGGATCAGGAAGCGGTTCGCCAGCACGCTATCGCTGCCCTCAACCTGACGCAGCAGGCTAAACTGCCTACGGCTGGCGCTGGAGGCAATGCTGAGAGCGAGGCGAGGGCGAATACGGCGCTGATCGATGGTATCCGCAGGTATGCAATGGATGTGCGTGAACTCGACATTGACCTTATCGACCGCATCAATCCATTCGAGGCTGCGTATGCGGTTCTGGCGAAGGCGATGGATGAAAGAACGCTGCGACAGGTCCAGATGACCATTGCAGCAAAGAAGATCAGCATCTCGGTAGAAGAGGCGCGTGAATTGGCGGAGCGTGCGTTGCTGTTTAAGCGGGAGCGTGGCCGGGTGCCAGACATCAACTCGCAAGATGCCTGGGAGAAACGAATGGCCGAAGGTGTTGCGGCCTTTGCCCGCTACCGTGCCCAGCAGAAAACGGATGTTTCCAACGGAAGGGGTTGATTGGGGTTCAAATGAAGGCGACTACGGCTACGAATCAACTTTCCGATGACGAACTGCTTGCCGAACTTGGTGTGAGCGCCGATCCGCCAAAGACGGGCGGTCGAACTCCGCGCGAGGAACGCATCATCGCGGGATTTGAGGATGTTCAACGATTCTTCGAGGCGAATGGCCGAGTGCCTCAGCATGGCGAGGAACTCGATATTTTCGAGCGGCTGTACGCCGTGCGCCTGGATCGGCTGCGGTCGATGCCCGAGGCGCGAGCCCTGCTCGCTGGGCGAGACTCATACGGACTGCTCGCGGTGCCTGAGGGGCAAGAACTGCCCGAGTTGGATGAACTCAATGACGAGGCGCTTCTAGCCGAGTTGGGAGTGGGCGAAAAGGGCGAGAGCGACATCACCGTCTTGAAGCATGTCAGTCCGCGCAGTGAACGGCAGGCAGCCGAGGAGATTGCAAACCGCAGCGCTTGCCGGGACTTTGAACGCTTCAAGCCGTTTTTCGAGCAGGCTGAGAGTGATCTGCAAGCTGGGCGTCGGGAGTCGCGGCGGTTTGGAAAAGATGCAAGCGTTGCCGAGGGCGATTTCTTTATTCTCGGCGGCCAACTCGTTTATGTCGTTGAAGTGGGCGAGACGATCAAGGCTCCGAATGGAGAAAGCGATGCGAGGCTGCGAGTGATCTACTCCAACGGCACCGAGAGCAATCTACTGCGACGGTCGCTACAACGGGCGCTCTACAAGGATGAGGCAGGTCGCAGACTCACGGAGCCGAATGCCGGGCCGCTATTCGCCGAGAAGTGGGAAGAAGATGACATCGCCAGCGGTACGATCTATGTGCTCCGCAGCCTGTCGAATCTGCCCTATGTTGCCGAGCACCGGGAGTTGATTCACAAGATCGGCGTCACCGGCGGCTCGCTGGAAGCCCGCATCGCCCATGCGGCCCATGACGCGACGTACCTGCTGGCCGACGTGGAAGTTGTCGCAACCTACAAACTGGCGGACATCAGCCGCACAAAGCTTGAAGAGATCATCCACCGCGTCTTCGCGTATGCTCAGCTTGACCTGACCATCGCGGATCGCTTTGGAAACCCGGTACGCCCACGAGAGTGGTTTCTCGTTCCACTGCATGTGATTGACCAAGCGGTTCAGCACATCCGCGATGGTTCCATTACAAATATGATGTACGACCCGAGGAGTGCTCGCTTGGTCGGAAAGTAATCCTACAGCGTTTTCAATTGAGACCTAAGAAGAATCTGTTTGACTCTAGCGGCATCCGATACCAAGGTGTGCATCCTCGATGGCGCATGTCCGATTGCCCGCCATCGCCGTAGCTACAACCGGCAGCAACTGGTTCCCTTCAGTTGTGCCGCCATAAAACGACTTGCCTCGTTTTCCCAGGAGCCTATGGGACGTACCAGCCAGAAACAAAACCATTGCTGGCAGGACGCACAATGCACAGCTTATGCTTGCCATCCTGGCTCCGCTGCACGGTCCAACCATCGCGGTCACATCGAATCAAAGACCGCAAATCGCCGTCCTGATCCAGATTATATGCAGCCTGCCCTGCACTTGACGCGGCCCAGGCAGACACTGTTTTTACATCGAGCGAACGGGCATATCCATTTGTGTTCCCGATGTCATATCCCCAATAGAAGATCCCACCCATCAAAAGCATTCCCACAACCGTTGCGCCGCCGAGCCACTGAAGCCAGGATTTGCGGGCCGTGATTTGCGCAACAGTCTGAGCGGCCTGCGCGATCTCTCTTTGCGCAGACGTTACGACCGCTTGTCCCACAGTTTCTTCTATGCGTGCCTTCGTTGCCGCAAGATCAGTTTCAGCCAGCCTGCGAGCAGTATCGAGCGAAGATGCGTACTTGGCAAGCGATTGCGAAATCAGTTTGTCGATTTGTTCCGGCATCTGTTTCGCCAGATCAAGATGGTGGCCAAGTAAAAAGGCAATGGCCCATATCGCATCGTTGTCCCGAATACCTAGCTCTTTACCGATGCGATTGAAGCGGTTCGTTTCCTCAGGACTCGGAGCACGGCCATAGATTGAGAGAAAGGCTGTATCGAGATTCATGCAACAACCCCATCAAAGACCGATGCACACTCCTTTACCCAGCGGTTTACCTCAGCACGATTTCCGATGGGCGCGACCTCGATTACTTTTTCAATCGTCAGCCGCTCGCTGTGTAACAGATCAGAGATACGGTCTGCCACCTCTGGAAAATTGAAAGTCTTACCCTGAGCCTCTACCGTTGCCCTGATCTTTGAAGTGTTGTACAACTCGAATTTACGCTCCGGACCGTGGTAAAGATTGCGAAGAACATGGGTCGTGTGGCTACCCGCTGTGTCCAGATATTCCTTCAAGAGTTGGAGGCTATCTCGCTGTGAATTTATTACCCACAGCGTTACCAACTCGCGCCCCAGTTCTTGCATGGACTCCGTGAGCAGCGTTCCGTAAAGTTTTACGCCCACTCCACTGCGAGCGGGTGTGTTGACGACCACGGTTTCGTCGGGCTGCACGGCCAGACGATTCACGAGGTCCATCCATCCGTCCTTTTCGTCCAGGTTGATGTAGACGGTTTCGACTGTCTTTGAATACGCCTTGCCGACATCTGGATTTGCAGTATCCGCGTCAATCAGCAACAGTTTCTCGCCGCGTTTCGAGAGGTAATGAATCAGAGACATCGAGACGATGCTCTTGCCGACGCCACCCTTTGAACCGCTGACCATGTACACAGGCTTTCCCATTCTTCCTCCTCATATTTCCTTGTCGTCTTCGATTACCGTGAATGTTCCCTTTTTCGTTGCAACTGTGTTTACCGGGGCAGCACATGATTTTGCGGGCGCAGCCGGAGCAGTCTTCGCAAGCAGCTTCTCTTGGGTTTCCAGTCGAACACCATTGCGCCCCTTGCTTGTTTTTCTTCCGGGTTTCAGATATTGCCGCGCGGTCGAAATTGTCATGCCGAGGCCGACACCCTTGAGATCATCAAGCACCGTTTCGAGAGTGTGTCCGGCAGCGAGTGCTTCCTTGGCCTTTCCGCGCAACTTTGCAAATGCTTCTCTGCGCGAATATCTTTTCTCCGCAGGCAAAAAAGGCATCGCAATTCGTTTATCCAATGCCGCGATGGCAGCTTGTAGCATTGCCTCAGTGATTACTTCTCTTTGTGTCATCAAGTTCCTCCGGAGATTCTCCTGCAACGAGGACTAAATGCAAAATAGCACGAGAGGAGATCGGAGGAAAAATGTCAAAATCCTTTATTTATAGGGTGATGAGCAGTTATTCCAACGAGTGAGTAATGGATCATAATAGTGCGTAACAAAAATATTTCTGCGAAGATTACCGCGTGCGATGTGGCCTTGCGTAAAAGAAGTTTCTCGGATAAGTTGTGAGTGTACCGCGCTATGTGTTGGAAGAGCGGTACAGGATGCGGGTTATCCGTACACATGGCTTCGCCCTGTGTCGTCTAACCCGTCGCCTGCGATGCTCCGCGCTACGCTTGTCTCATCGAGGCTCATCCTGAAAGCAACCGCGCACGCTACGCGTAGAGAAAACAGTATGCCGTTCACTCCACGAAACAATGATCGCGCCTCCACACGATTCGAAATGCGTTTGACGGCAGCAGAGCGTCAACAGCTTATCGAGGAGGCCGACCTTGCCGGGATGTGCATAAGCGAGTTGGTTCGCAAGCGCACTTTTGGCAAAACGATTCACGCGGCGACTGACCTGATGATGATTCGCGAGCTTCGCCGCTTGGGCGGCCTTCAGAAATATGCAATGAACAAGTTCGCCCAGCACGTCGAAGTGGTGGACGAGTGCATCGCGACAATCTGCGCAATACACGCGGCTATCGAACGAGTTGCCAACCATGATCGTTAAGTACATCGCCAATCCGAAGGCGCAATCGAGCAAGGCATCGCGTATTGGCAGCCTGCTCGACTACATCGAGGCCGATGGACGCGCCGACGCACAGAAGGCAGAGTACATAGGCGCAAGCGGGAACTTCTATTCGGACTCGCAGCAAGGGCAGCGAGCCGAAATGGTTGCTCTTGCAATTGAGGCCACTCGCAGTAAAGACCCCGTCGATCATTGGTTGTTGAGCTGGAAGGAAGGCGAGCAGCCAACGCAAGCGCAATGCAATGAAGCTGTAGAAATCCTGAAACAGCATCTCGGTATGAGCAGCGACCATCTTGCCGTTTTTGCATTGCACCGCAACACTGAGAACTATCATCTTCATGTAGTTCTCAATCGCGTTCATCCCGATACGTTGCGCGTAGAAGACAAGGGATGGTGCATCGACAAAGCGCACAAGGCCATCGCAGAGATTATCCAGGTGCAGGGATGGGAGGCAGAGAGAAACGCTCGCTATCTAGCCGACCGCAACGGCCAGGTCACACGAGCCAGCGGTGTGCGCGAGCCTCAGCCTCGGTCGAAAGCGCGGGATCATGAGAATGCAACCGGAGAGAAATCCTGCGAGCGAATCGCGATGGAAAAGGCTGCGCCGATTTTGCTCAATGCGCAGTCGTGGGCGCAGGTGCATGAAGGGCTGGCCCAGGTTAATATGCGCTATGAGCGGAAAGGCAGTGGCGCAATGCTTTGGGTGGGCGACCAGCCGCTGAAAGCCTCTTGCATCGGTCGTGAATTCAGCAGGCTTCGGATGGAAGAGCGGTTGGGTGAATATCAGCCTGATACTCGCAGCAATACAATGGTGCCCCTGCCGCGCACAGCCGAGCCTCTTCGCCCGGATATGCCAGCGAACTGGGCTGAGTATCGGAAGACCCTCGGAGCGAACCGCAAACAAAAGGACGCTGTCCAACTCCAGCAGCGTATGGATCATCGTGCAGCGCGTGATATGCAGTCTGCGGAGTTCCGCAAAGAGCGGTCCGCGCTTTACCAGGGCGGGAAGTGGTCTGGCGATGCCTTGAATGTTGCCAGGAGCCTCTTGGCCGCCGACCACGCCAAGCGCAAAGCCGAGCTGATGGAGCGGCAAAAGCGCGAGCGCGACAGTCTCCGCATGAGGTTTGGTCGGCGGAAGACCTTCGAGCAGTTTCTTGTCGAGCAGGGAGAGCCACAGCTCGTGGAGCAATGGCGGTATCGGGATACGGAAACGCCGGGTGCGGCAATTCTTGGAGACGGTGACGAGATCCCACGCAAGCGCGACATCCGCGACTTCACCGCGCAGGTGCGCCAGTCTGCGCACACGCGGTTGGCTGAAATTCACTATTCATCGCGCTCCGATCCAAGCCGCGTCAGCTTTACAGATCGTGGCAAGCGCATTGATGTCTGGCAAGCGCAGGATGAGGCCGCTGTACTGGCCGCGCTCCAGTTGGCCGCGCAGAAGTGGGGAGCGCTGACCATCACCGGCCCCGACGAGTTCAAGCAACTGTGTGCGCAACTCGCCGCGCAGCATGGATTCAAAATCAACAATCCTGAGTTGCGGCGGGAGATCGTTCGCGATCACAGAGAGGGCGGGCCGGTTCCGGTAATGCCGTCTGGAATGCCGTTGCCAAGCGCGGCATATCAGTTGCACAAGGCTGACATTCTCAATCGGATCGAGGTACGGAACGCCTCGCAGCTTGATTGGATGATTGCGGTAAGGATGCGCGTAACGGGCCACGATCAACAGACCGTAGCGCAAGCTCTGAAGGAAAACGCCAGCCAGGGGCGCGAGGCAGAGAACCGCAACTGGACCAACTACGCGGAGCGCACCGCCGAGGCCGTCATTGGCCCACGCGGCGACCGGGAGTGCGCCAGGAGCGCACAGCGCGCCGAAGCATGGGCGCGGGTTGAAGGCAGAGACCTTGCGCACGAACGCCAGGTCCTGCCCAGCCAGCGCCGCAAGATTCCAGAGCGCCGCCGGGAAGACTTTGAGATCGAATGAAAATGGCCACTTCCACTATCGCCTACTGCATTCGTCGCAAATGCCTGCATCTCAGTTCAAACGCATCTATCGAAACGGCTTCTGGCCAAAAGTTGTCTGGACAATACAAATCATCTCGTTGGCGCAGCTTTGCCGTTGTTTCGGAGGAAGAACCGCACATGGTGAAAATTTAGTTCGATTCCGCGGCAGAACCCGGAGAATCGAGCAACCTGCGCCGCATTGATTGATCTTGCCCCCAGGAGCGAAGGATCTTTATGATAGTTTCTGATTATGACCGCTTCTCGCCTAGCCGATGTCCGACATGTGAGAATAGAATCTCATGTGGTCAGCTTTACGCTTGCAAACCTTCAGAAATATGGGGCTAAGGGCCTTGAGGGCCTCGTTTTGTGGCTTGGGGAAGTCGAGGGTGACGTCGCGCACGTATCACGAGCGATTGTTCCAGAGCAAAAATCGATTTCCAGGGAATCGGGAGTCGGGTATTTTGTCGAGGGCAACACACTTTTTCAACTCAATAGAGCACTTGCGCAAACTGGACTTCGATTGATAGCTCAAGTCCATAGCCACCCGAACGAAGCTTATCACTCTGAAGCAGACGACCAGTATGCAATCGTGACCGCAGAGGGTGGATTGTCCTTCGTGGTTCCCAACTTTGGCAAGGCTCCTCTGGACCCAACGATCTGGGCAATTTACAGGTTGACCCAAGGCGAGTGGCGGGGACTAAACATGAATGAAGCCAAACTGCTTATCAGTATGAGTGAGTGACACATGAGTCTTGAAGCTATTAGGTTGGAGAATTTTCGAGGTTTTAGCGACGCTTCCATCGAGTTAAAGCCGCTGACTGTCCTTTTAGGAGCGAACAGTTCTGGAAAGTCTTCATTTGGGCATGCGTTGGCGGCTATGGCCCATGCACATTCGCGTGACGAGGGTACGCTCCAAGCATCATTGACTCCGCATTCCGATCCCGCTGAGTGGCCTGTCGATCTAGGAACCTTGGACGATCTACGTACACAAGGAGCCTTAGGCCCAGTTTACATTGAGCTTGTAACTTCAAAAGGCACGGTTAAATGGGGCTTTGGACTCGATTCCGTCAAGTCGGAGACTCGCGACCTCATTGTAAGCTACATCGAGTGGCCAAAAGCGCTGGAATTCAGTGGGACTAAGCCTGCTGATACTCTTCCACCCCCGATACCACAACCAGAAGAAGCGAAAATAACAATCCCTACTGGCAATTTGGTCTTACACCAAGGAGCTACCGCTCATCTCAAGAATAAGAGCCATCGAACCTTCGATCGTCTTAACCTACAACAATGGCGTGAAGTTCCTGGGGATACACAAACTACGGTGGTTCTGCGTGGCTTGATACTCAATACCGCCATGCATGCGGCAGGTACTAGCGTCGAGTTGAACAATGAGGTTCTCAATGAGACTCGAAAAATTTTCGATTCTCTGACCTACCTGCGAGCAATCCGAAACCGGCCCATCAGGGCCTATGACGAATCTAGAATTCGGTCACGTCAGGCTATTGGATACGCTGGAGAGAAAACTGCACTGGTATTGCATAAACGAGGCAATGAACAACTAATAGTGAAGTTGCCACCTCCAATTCCCAATCATTCCTCTGAAGTAACGGATTTGATGGACAAGGCATGGGAAGAGCGTTCATTCACATTGAATGAAGCAGCAGGTGCTTGGCTTCAACACCTACAACTTGCGAATTCGATAACAACAGTGCAAAGCGAGATTGATAGTTCAATACATAAAGTTAGGATCACTCTTCCTGGCCAACAATCGCACGACATCACAGAGGTTGGATTCGGCGTTAGTCAAGTACTTCCAGTACTTGTCGCAGGACTGCTTCAGCCAAAGGACAGCTTATTCATCGTCGATTTACCAGAAGCGCATCTCCATCCAAGGCCACAAGCTGAACTGGCAGATTTCTTTTGTTCGCTTGCCTTATCGGATAGATCTGTACTGGTAGAGACCCATTCGGAAATGTTTATCAATCAACTCCGATTGCGCGCTGAAATGACACCTGGACTGATGGACAAAATAGCAGTGTATTTTATTGATCCCCCAGAAAATGGACGCTGCTCTCAGCCCCGTCCCATAGACCTAAGTTCAGAAGGCGAACTGCGCTGGCCAGCCGGATTCCTGCAAGAATCATGGGAAATAGAGACGAGGATTAGCTCTGTACGGGAAGCCAGACGAAAGGCTGCCAAATGATTCGAGCGTTATTAGATTGCCCCGGATCTTTAACCGAAATACTTGCCACCTCTCATGGGTCTCAGGTTCTGTTGGATTTCGACAATCTTCTCAAGAATGAGAGGTTAGACCCCGTTGCATTTCTGACACCCGAAGAACATAATGCTTGGCGCATGAACCCTCCTCCAGGACTGCGAACCGCGCGGGGAGCGATTGAACGATTGCTAATGCGAATTGTGCGCTGGGAAGGCGGAACTTGTCAGGCCACACCCACCTCGGGTCCGGGAGACCTTTCCACAATCTGGAAATGCGGTCTGCGTGATGCTATGTCCCAGACGAATGATTGGCGGAGTCCGCAGATTATTGTCCCATCCAGTCGTCGTAGAGACTGGCCAAATGGTTCAGAGGTGGAGATATGGATTGAGGCGTGTAGCAGCGCGGTGCCATCTGGTCCACACAGTCGGGTTATAGCTGAGCTAGAAACGTATCCAGATCATCCACACACGAGAGCGGATGTAGACCCTTGGGATCTACGCCATGCTCACCCTCCACAGCAAATTAATTGCAATCAGAACCCTTGCAAGTTGCCCAAACCGCCAGAACTTAAGTACGTCGCCTTGAATGACATTCCTGCTAAATTGAACAGCGTTAACAGGAGCGAAAAAGATAAATGGTATTACATTCCTTCATCGAATTGGGATGCCAATTCAATCAGCAAGACAAGCTGGCGAAGGGGGCGTGCATTTCCCTATGGGGAAAAGAACGGTAGATCTGGATGGATTGACGAACGCCAATTTGTTTGGCATTGGGATCTGGATCACGTAAGCGGCCATTGGGATGTGCAATTAGATAATGGCGGTCATGTGAACGTGAGTTATACGGGAGAGGTATTCAGATAGGTCTTAGACGAGCCATTTTTCCCGATAGACAGATTGATAAACCTGATCACCACAAATGCATCCGTTTTCTCTCGGACGCGGTTTTTTCCAGTTCTTTGGTGCCGGACGAAGAATATCGTCCCATGAAATAAGCGTTTCTGGCTGTGAGATGGAAGCGAGTTCGGGCTGGCATCTTTTTAGCAATTCAACAGCCATTAGAATTCCAGCCAGCACCGATTGATGTGCAAGCGGAACTACCTCCACACGACCAGCACCCCCAATATCCAAAGGCACCGCACCGCACACAACATCTGTATAAA
>Ga0302140_10004675_pt1 | contig 17411 bp, 18 predicted proteins | sample I_Bog_E1_1_FD_202095 | JGI IMG/M metagenome (GOLD analysis project Ga0302140, IMG submission 202095) | Peat permafrost microbial communities from Stordalen Mire near Abisko, Sweden - I_Bog_E1_1 | ecosystem: Environmental > Terrestrial > Soil > Wetlands > Peat | place: Sweden: Abisko, Stordalen... | reverse complement strand
GCGATCCTTATACCGAGAAAGTTGAATTTTCGGATCTGTTCCAGGAATTATAAGATTAGATACCTGCAGAAAAGGTAGATGAAGCCATTTCTTACTTCCACTGGCCTAAGCCGAGGTGATCTGTGGTACAACAGATGTCGGTAAAATTTAATTGCATCATTTTTGTCTTTGTGGCCACCATTGTGAACCAATCTTGAGATAGACTAAAGTATATATTCAGAGGCAGAGCTTGGTATCAGCGGAACACTCTTCCTGAATATCACGTGCCTTGCATCAAAGATCGATAAAATCAACTTAAAGGAGAGGAAAACAATTTTAAGAGACCCAATAAATATTTATTTGTTCGAACAGAGCGCCACAAAACAAACTAACAACTATAGATAAGTTTTGACTGATCAATCCTAGCAGAAAGGGTGGGGCTCAGACTGCCACCGGCAATATTGCCGACAGATCGGATGCAAACTTAAAAGATTCCGCCAGAAGCCGGCTCGGAGAAGGTAGTAGGAGTTCGTTGGGAGCACTTGCGGTTTCCCGCCTCCGTCGTCAATAGAAGCTTCCATTGACGTATTTTCATCCTTTATTATCTATTTATCCCTAGGCTCGATATCTTATCTCGATCTGGTACACAGTAGAAGACCTTTCAAGTGTTTGGAGGGTCTTGTGCGTCAAGCGATTTCTTTTCAAGTTGTGCAGCTCGAGACGTGCATAGTTGCTCTCGGAAAACAACAAGCAGGGTCTAAGAAAAGAATATTTTCTCCTCGAAGTAATTAATATTTTGCTTGCTCATAGCGATTGCGTCTCATCTAGTAGAACTGTAGAAGCTGCCCGTCAATATCAAGGCCGATGTCGAAGTTCACATTTATTGATCTGTGAAGGAATGTTTCTGTTCCATAATTCGAAATCGGTTGCCCAAGCTCAAGAGGCGAAACGTTGCCCAATACGTCGTTAGTTCTATTCATAACCTCTGTCATTCCTAGATTGAGAAAGGAAGCGCGTTTCATGGCGTCCTAGAAGTACCCAAAATGATTAGCCCAAGCCCTTGAATCCAAGGGGTCAAATTTGCGGTCAATAAGAATCTAATAGGTCTTGAACCTATGCACTCACAGCTTCTATCGACTTAATTGCCTGACTCTCAAGTTGCATCGGGCAAGCAATTTTACGTAGGGCTTCCAGCCAGCGTGAAGCAATAGGCCAATGCGGCAGAAGACCGTGTAGAGCTTCAAGAGATTTGTTCACAATGGTTTCAGCACGCGATGCCACTACTGGGCAAACTACAATCTCATCAACTTCTAGGCCCATAAATGGGACTTGATAACGCATATTGAGGACACTTCCAGAGATGTGCTGCAAGTGATCCGCAAACATAAATGCAGAATACCTTCAAATGAGCATTAGTATGTCCAGTTGTAGAATAAAAAATCAGGAACCACTTACGAGGATAGCTGGAGTGCCTTCGTTCTCTACCCTTAGAGTGAAGTATGTGTCGATGATCTCGTGCATCGTGCACACATTAATAAACAACTCCGTTGCCATATCTATCCAGAACTCTGGATTTGGGCAACCACTGGTAGAAGTGCCGGTGAGAGATTCCCAGATATTTATGACAAGTTAGTTCTGTTGTTGCTTTTAAAGCATGGAGATAGGATCATTGACGTACTCATGCAGATAAACACGGCGAATGATGATGTTGCTGAGTCTTGTGACTATGACTTCAGACAAATAAGCTCTCCCAAGGAACTTCGCTTTGTAGCCGCGAAAGTTCCATTCCGACCACCTGTGTTGCGGCGGCATATTCTCCTCCCAGCTTTTTAGAGTCAGGGTAAGCTTCAAGTACTCGCTGTGGTGTTCCCATGGCTTATTGCCAATCGAGTCATCCTTTCTACGCTCGCTCCTGGCGGCACGTCCTGCGCGCCGAGCAACTTGGCCCCACAGATTGTGAGCTTGTACCACTGTTGCAAAAAGAGACGTTGATGGAAGTGACAGAAGTTCTGGATGATCGTATGCAGCCTGTGAATCTGCCAGGGCTGGTCGTTGCGGGGGAACAAGGCCAAACGCGAAATCATTCTCGCTCGACGGGAGAAGCGTAGTAATATCTTTTATTGCAAATGGATACGCAGCGCTATACTCTGCATAAAGATGTTCTTGACCTAGAACATTCAATGACCAGTCAAGTTTGAAATGAAGTGTGGGACATCGCGTACTTTCTAAAAGCCAAAAAGTCCGTCTCTTGCTCTCAGACTCAATGATGTCTTCAACGGTTGCATTTCCCGGCAAAGAATAGCTTTCTTCGCGATGTAAATGCATTATACTCGCCACTGTCGAGTTTTAGAACAGAGTAACTTTCAGCGAGGTGGATTCATACTTCTTACAGCAATCCCCATATGCATCTAAAAGAAACAGTCAGTCTCATGCGATTAAGACTGGCTTGAGAATTTCGGGGAAACGTACAGCGCTACGCGTTCCCTTGCCTTGAACCCATTCTGAAACTCCTAACATCAAAAATGCTTGCATTCTTTCCAGGTTAGGCTCATATATTTCATTCGCAATTAATCTACTCGCGCACTCAATGAAGTAATTGGTTGCCTTCAAGGAGTCGCCATAACGGTGACATATGCTTGGTGTGTGACGTGCCGATATACTTAGGAGACTCAGCAACAGGAAGACGCTGATCGATTTCCGATCCTTCGTGAGACGTTCTAGAAACAAGGCTTTGGGAATAAAACCTGTCTAACATCAGAAAGCAGACCCCAGCCGTAATATTAATAGTGAAGTACCAACCTATTTGAAAACATTCTGTTGTATAGGCTCTGCAACCTTCCATCACCTCTGTAAAAGGTGGCAACAAGTCCCACTGGTCATCTGGCGTAAGTGAAGGCGAGCATGGCTCCGAAGGCAGAGTGTTCGATGACCTTTTGCAAAGTTTTAGTCACAAATGTCTTCAGATTATGTCATTATATATACCCATTTTGAAAGGAACTGTGGTTGTTGTTTTCATCATCCAGCAATGTAGGGCCGGCTGACCCATTTCTCTCTGCCGCGTCAAATACCTGTGACCGTCTTCGCCGACGACTCTATGTGTGCTTCCATCAGTACGGTAGAGCAAATAATACGTGCAAGAGTATAAGTACCTCTCGGTCAGGATCTCTATGCGTTCGAATTACAAAAACACTGCCGATGTGTGAGGTCCAAGGTAGCTTTGACAATGTTCCTCTCGCTCACCATGCTGATGCAATTTCAGCTCCAGCGCAACTACAGCGCTCGCACGGGACTGTGGCATTGTCATGAATGCACTTTGTTCTAAGACGTCGACATCTAATTCGATGGAAAGTGTCAATGTTGGCTCCCTAGTCAATTGATACGATGACTTACCGTCTACATGCCACTGTGGCTCTTCTCCGCTTGACAGGGGGCGAATCCCGTTGTGCTGAATCTTCTTGATGCTGTATAAGCTGTGGAAACAACGGACCACTAGATTCTTGGTCCGGTGTCCATTCGCCCAGACCTCTGAGTTGCAGCATCTGCGTCTATTTCTCTGTATCTTCCGCCGGCTGAGTGACTCGGTTTCGTGCGATGCAAGGACTCTTGCCGCGTGTTCGGGTTGAAGTATAGTTCTCCGCCGGAGGAGCAATAGCTACCAATACGTGAATAGTGTTTTGGTCTTCTTATCGCGAAGTCCCCACCTTCGCAGTGGGGATGACAATACAGGGGATGGTCTGCACTAAGCGAAAATAAGCGAGAAGATAGGGGAGGTGGCTTCGCCTCCGCTCAACTACATCTCATATTCATCTGCCCTCTACCTCGCTCGATCCTTGTATCTGAATACCTCCGATCTCTTCGCATAAAAAGGGAGTCCTGAGCCAACATTGGCAAACTGCTCAGTTCGTGACAGATTTCTTTCGCAACCTGTGTTGGTTGACGCTCCGCTGCTCAAAAGTGGGGGAGCGCACCGAGCTAGCCTTATCTTTTGGCGGGAACACGATCCGCCAAAGAATTCTACTCGGGAGGCCATATTCGTTGCCGCTTCTTGCTATTCTCTTCTCCCCACTTCTCCACCACTGTGGACATTAGGGTAATCTTAGCTCATCGCTTTCGGAACCCGTGATCCCGTCGTTAATCAATTACTTGTATTTGTCTCCCTATCATCACATCATCTTGTCCAAACTGTGAGAAAGGCGCTTACCGCACCATTTATGCGAGCTAGTTATCTAAGTAGATACGACCTGGAAGCTTAACATGAGATAGAGCAAAACTTCTGTCATGAACAGAAAAGTAGCCCAATTCAAGGAATACCGAGAAAAAATTGAATGCTCGTGTGCTTGGAATATTCTTGTTCTTATCGTCTACTGGATGGCTGCTCCAGTTATCACTATGAAACATTACCATTATCATCATCAGGTGCCCCACGAACAAATGAACTCGTCTCTAGAATAGGAGGTTTGAAAATGAACATTAATTGGTCACTTGAGAGTTCTGGCCGCGCGTTCAATGGACTTTCTCTTGTGTGTCGTTATGATCAAGTAGGTAACCATCATACATTTAATCATATTACAGCTGCGCTGGGATCATAAATGTCATAGCAAAATTCCGCTCCCAGAATCAACCCTACTGGACATCGTGATCAATAGAATTCTACCTAAGTCCATCTGTAACTAGCTGCAGGGTGAATAAATGGAAGCAGACTCTCCCCAGGAGTCTGCTGCATGTTCTCTCGGAATGTTCCGCCAGGTACCGGATAGTCCGTCCTGTAGATTCCGCGCCTTTGAAGCTCGGGAATGAGAAGTTCGACAACGTCTTCAAAACTTCCTGGATTAGAAATACCTTTGGTTCCAGAAGTCAGTGGGATGTTCATAGAAAGTATTCCACCGAGATTATGCAGCATTGCTCACATTGAACGTTAAATCCGTCCACATCTGCCCCCACTATCCACTTTTCCATGAAGTCTGCCACCATCTCAGGGGTTCCCACTGGCATTGGATTAACATGCTCCAGGAATGCCGTTTCTTCTCCCACCATCCGTGGAGTCCATGGTGTGTCCTTTTTAATGCCCTTGAAGTTCTTGAACACCCCTTGTATGGATGCGGCCCCCTCAGCATCATCGTCAATTGAGAAAGGCTCGTCCAAATCCCATTTTGAAAGATCAATACCAGTGAAGTCGCAGAAGAGAGCTAGACCTGCTATTGCACTCACTTTAGACTTTGCAAGCTTGTACTTGGCGATAGCTTCTTCTTGAGTTCTTCCAAGGATGGGTGAAATACCAGCAAAGAGCTTGATGTCACTAGGATCTCGCCCATGCTGTCTGGCAGCTTGGCGAATAGATTGTGAATATTTGAGGACGTGGGGAATATTCGGACCACCACAGTAAATGCCTTCTGCATGTTTGCCTGCGAATTTGATCCCTGCGCTCGACGATCCGGCTTGAAATAATGTAGGTGTTCTTTGTGGAGACGGATGGGTCTGAGCATAGCCTGAGAACCTGTGATATTTGCCTATCATTTTGAGAGAATTAGTGTTTTTAGGGTTGATAGAAAGTATGATCAACAGACCTTCAAACTCGATGCGATGTATCTTGCTTGGATCATACTGTAGGCGAAACGATCAGCATAACAAGAGGCAGAGATGCGTTTGGAAGACTTACTGCCATCTCCGGCTCTTCTCTCCATACCTGAGCACCATCTTCCCATGACCTTTCCCATAGTCTACACAGAATTAGTCTTGTGATTGCGGACACTAGTACTCAACTAGCGATGTGTTGCTTCGGAAGCACTCACTGGTATACTATATCCATATATTCTTGTGCAGCTATGTATCGTTCATCATGGGCGAGGACATCATCCTTTCCCATACATCTTGCTGCCGACTTCCCAAACCCTGTGACAACATTCCAGCCCATTCGACCATTTGTCACGTGGTCAAGTGTCGCCCAAGTTCGAGCGAGAATATAAGGACCTTGTTGATAATGAGACTTTAATTTCCCTTGTAGCAGCAAATATCATACGTTTCAGGGTGAACTGATACTTTATGATGACTTACTTATGTAGCTCGTATTTCCAGTCACCCCGAAACAAACCGATTTAGTGACTTGAGCCATCGCGGAGATAAGAACAACGGGGTCGAGGTGTGCGACATGCGCACCACCCAGGTAAGTGGCATTTGGGTTTCCCCCATATGTCTCCGGATTTCCATAGACATCAGCAAAGAATATCGAGGTAATCTTTCCTTTCTCGGCAAGCTTAGCCATCCAGATGTAGTAGTCGAGCCGGTCTTTGTACCGCGAATTATCGGATGGATTTCTAATAAAATTTTAATAAGCTGAAAATGAAACAATGACTCGGAATGGTACTTACTTCCATTGTCCGAGAAACATGTGACTTGATGTGCAAGTCATATCCATGAAATTAAGCTGCATCATCTTCTTAGGTGGTGATGTTGTCGCCATAGCGAGTAAAAATATTCAGATACGACGAGAAACGATAGATCGGGGCATACGGGAAGATGATAAAGCATTAAAAATTTGCAAACAACACATTATCAACGGAGTCAAAGTCCAAGAATCACGGAGTAGGCAAAATTTCTGTCCGGGACTCCGCAAACCGCACAAAATCATTTTCCGGCAAGTTTGCCGGGAAACGTGGGAATTATCCTTGGACATCAGGGTGGTGGGCACGGATCCGACTGAATCGGTAAACGAGCGAGGCGAGTTATCAATAGAGGAGAACAGATAACCCCAGAATCTGGAGAAGCCAGTGCGCTCGTGCATGAACGCTTACCATTGACAAGGCAATATTCAACCCAGGAAATTCGTTATCCCTTTCCCAATCCTGGTTCCCTTGACAATCATAGTCTGAAGATAGATAAGACTCGCATTATACACTAGAGAGATAACCTGGAACATTATGGGGTTAATCTGCTCCGAAGAAGTAAACACTGCCAGAAAATGTAATGATACAAAGCCAAGCAGATCCACGTAGGCATCACAAATGTGAATCCCTGGGTAAAGTTGACTTTAACTCACAAGTTCTCAAGTTCTTAGCCGCCTTGACATCGATATGTCTAAATACTTCCGCTGGCTCGAATTGACGCCAAGGGAAGACGTGTACGCCCATATCGGCACGACAAGATGGGGAAACCATGATATGTACCCCATCCCGAAGAAAGAGCGGACATACACAACTCTATCCTTCTTCGCTTACTGGCTCTCCGGTGGCATTGGCATAGTTGCCCTCACGTTTGGCAGCTCGTTCATTGCTTCTGGCTTAAATGCCGCTGAAACTATTTGCGCCATTCTTGTCGGTTCCTGCCTTGCCTCTTCTATGGCTCTCTTGAACTGCCGTTCTGGTACAGATATGGGTCTCGTATGTGTGAGTTACGTTCCCACCAAATGAGTCTCGCAGCTGTGTCTTCCCCTTGGTCGGTTTGGAATGAAGGAAACTGACGAAAAGCAGACCATGCAAACAAGGGCCACTTGTGGCCTTTGGGGAATGATGCTTCCTGGATTCTTCAGCATGTTAGCTAGCGTTATGTTCGTACGTGCTCGAATCCTATTCTATTAATTTGTCTGACCGGAACTGAAATGTGCTCATAGGGAGGCATTCAAGCATTCTATGGAGGTGAGCGAAGCCAAGACCAATTTTCACCTCCAATCCAAGTTGCAAGGGAACCTTGTTGTTTGGCAATTCCATTTCAAGTGCTGACAACATATAGGCCAAGCTGTGTGCCTAGTCATTGGAGCAGTTATTCCACAATTCGCTTTCATGAGGAACACTCTACCCGTCTCGTAAGTTCCCACTGGTAGAAAAATTGCTTGTATTCTCGGCCTAACACAGACAGTGCTGCTATCACAACTCAGTACCTTGTTGGCTTCGTGATCTATTTCGTCATCTACACCGGTTTTATCTGGTTCGTGAGACCGCATCAGATGAACAAATTCTTCGTGCCAAATGTCGTCATTGCAACAGTCACCGTCTTTGGGCTTCTGGGTTGGGCAGTCCATCAAAATGGCGGTTCTGCTGGTGCTCTTGTTTCGCCAACAGTCCATCTTTCAACTAAAAACAAGGCTTTCTACTTCATTCAATGTGTTTCGTCGGTAGGGGCCACCTTTACTGGAGCTGCTGAACGTGTGTCTGACTGGAGTCGCTTCTCAAAAACGAGAAATGCTGCTTTCCCCGCCATGATTATTACTCTGCCTATCTGCCTAACCATCAGCGCCGTGATCGGTGTCTACATGACGAGTGCTTTCTACGAGGCGTACGGTCTTGTCGATGACACCGTGGTCTGGAGTCCTCTCGTCATGCTGCAATACGTCCAGACACTCGATTACACGCCAGATTGCCGCGCAGGGACTTTCTTCGCAGGTGTCGGCATCCTAAGTACGCAGATATTTGTCAATCTCACAAACAACACTGTTCCGTTCGGCATGGACTTCGCCGCGTACTTTCCAAGATATATTGACATGAAACGAGGATGCATGATAGGCTGCATTCTTGGGTTTGCATGCAATCCTTGGAGATTCTTGTCCCAAGCAATCATTTTTGTCGAGATCATGTCAGGGTTCTCAAGTAAGTGTATTGAGCAACTGCTCTCTTTTCTCCTCTACTTCTCGCAAGCTTACTCTTTTCTCGCCTTAGTCTTCAGCTGCGCTGGTGCGGCCATCTTAGTCGCCGACTTCTGGATAATCCGAAAGAGAATGTGGAAAATTCCCGATCTCTACAAGGCAGGAAACGGTTTCATATACTGGTATACCAAAGGATGGAATCTTAGAGCTCTTGCAGCTTGGCTTATTGCAATTACTCCATCCATGCGTGAGTAGACCTAAATATATTCCCAAAAATCAGGAATTGTACCTGCTGATCCGCAATCAACAGCTGGCTTCGGGAGAGCAGTTGCAGGTTACGACCCGAATAACGCTGATATCCAAATCTATCAAATCACTTACTTTGTCAGCTGGCCCCTCGCATTCATTACATTTTTGACTATCAACCATTTTTGGCCTCCGGAAGGACTCGGAATCGCTGAAGGGTTGGAGGAACAAGCGCATGACGGAACGAGAACTCCGAGCAGCAATCCAGAGGAGTCTGGTTTAGATAAAACTGTGGTGGTGTCTGAAAAAATGACTAGCGTTTAGGTGAGGATGGATATTCGACGGCTGAGAGTTTCTCCTTTGTATTGTAGCGCTGGAACCAGTCAAAACTTTCCTATGGGGTGGATATTTCTGCGATATAGAATTTGGCGGTGATTTCCAATTGGCGGCAGATAAATGTGTATTTGGATCATAGGCACGCCCAAAGCTTGGTGATTGATGATTTTCCTATCTAAAAGAACTAGAGTCCACGTGATTGAGACGCCTCCATTTACATATTTCACACAATACACCGCCACCGCCTTAGAATATCAGTCTCTACTTAAAGCAGAGTATCTTGATAATAGCAGTAAGATAGGATTATAGGATCAATAAAGCTTGCGTTGGTTTCAATAAGCTTTGTGATACTGTTATTGCAGTCCTTTCAGGTGATTTGAGTGAAAATGGGGGATTTGAAATTTGATTGTCCCTTGTAACATCGAAGTCACTTAACAATACACAGACAGACAGGTTCGAATTATAGGGAATCATGAAGATATATCCCTTCAATGATGCTATGTACACTACAATGAGCCAAGTTTCAAGGCATACATCGTTCACGTATGTCCGTTTGTGGCTACCTCCCCATCGGTCTTGGGCACATTCCATTTGAACTTGAAGCCTGGGTGGTCTGCAGCAAGCTGAGGTTCTCCAGGCTTTTCTCCCATATTTTCTCTCAAGGTGCCACCTGGTGCAGGATAGTCTTCCCAGTACAGTCCTCTCTTCTGTAGTTCAGGAACCAGCAGCTCCACAATATCCTCCCAGCTGCTTGGGTTAGAAACAGCTAGCACTAACATTAGCTCCTAAATTCACAAAATAAAAGAGTACAAGTCAGACTCACGCGATAGATTGAACCCATCAACGTCTCCCTCGATCGCCCACTTTTCCAGCTCGTCTGCCACTACTTGTGCTGTACCGACCGGTCTCGGTCCTTGTCCACCAAAGGCAAGTATCTCTCCGATATCTCTTGGAGTCGTCTTTTCATCCAAGTTTTGCATGCTGTGAATAAATCCTTGAATGGTATTCTCCTTTAATTCGCCTTTGAACTTGAACGGCTCATCCACTGGATAAACACTCATGTCTATGTTGGCAAAGCCACTGAAGCGAGTGAGTCCTCCTTGAATGCTCGCTCGCTTTCTGGCTGCTTCAAACTTTTCTTCGGCTTCCTCTTGCGTGCGGCCAAGGAACGGCATCGTGACCAGAAAGAATTTTATGGATTGCGGATCTCGACCCTGAGCTTTGGCTGCGTCCCGGACGTTTTTTGTATATTTCTTGCAGTCTGCAATTGTGCTGTAAGAGCAGAAGATTGCCTCTGCGTGCTTAGATCCGAACTCGATGCCAGATTTTGATGCCCCAGCTTGGAAGATTAAAGGAGTACGCTGGGGTGATGGGTGTGTTTGGCCATATCCTTTGAACTTGTGATATTTTCCTTGGTAGCTGATTTTGTGAATCTTGCTTGGGTCGTAAGCCATCTCCGGTTCCTCCTGGAAAACCTGACAGCCATCCTCCCATGACCTTTCCCAAAGCCTGCAAATTTGGTTAGCGTTATTTACGGTGGATGACTCTGGGTCGATTATAATTCAAAAGAATTAAATGCAAAATGTAGTGCTCTATTTACTAGGAGGTTTACTTACTGATAAACAATATCCATGTACTCTTCTGCTGCCAAATATCTCTCATCATGGGGCAGCAAGTTGTCCAAGCCAAAAACCTCAGCAGATGACTTGCTAAAGGAGGTCACTATATTCCAAGCTGGTTTGTGTCACCGACTGAGGTATCAATATCATCATTTCGAGATTCACTCACCAATTCTGCCATTTGTAATATGGTCTAAGGTTGACCAATTCCGTGCCAGAATATATGGTGCTATGGAATCAAAGTCAACAGACCCTCCTCGTCAATCACTGGTCTTTGCGGCTTACGTATGTAACTCGTGCTTCCAGTGATACCGAACCCCAAAGACTTTGTTACTGTGGCCATTGCTGCGACAAGTAAGGTAGGCTCCAGTTTTGCCACGTGAGATCCTCCTTTAAATTGAGCATCTGCATTTCCTTCATAGACCTCGTGATTGCCATAGCTGTCAGCAAAGAAGATGGAGCTGATTTTTCCCTTCTCGGCAATCTTGGCCAGCCAAAGATAGTATTCGAGCCTGTCTTTCTCTTTTGTGTTATCCTTTGGATCTCTTGGAAGCATCAGTAGAATTCGATAAGTCACGGGATGTGTGGGGGGAGCTGCAGCTTACTTCCACTGCCCAATGGCGTTTGTACTTCCCGCACACGCAACTTCATAGAAGTTGAGTTGAAATTTCTTTTTCGGGGGAGTGGCCGCCATCCTCAAAACAGAGGAATGAATGTTTTGTCAGATTTTAAGAGCTGGTAGACAATTGAATGAAGAACGTATTAGAAAGAATGTAACTAAGATACAAGAAGAAAAAAAATCCCAGTTCTAGTTCATGATGGGTTCTTTCAGTAACGACAGCGCGGTAACAGCTCTCCGGCCCCTTATCTCCAACCCGAATTTCTGGGTTACTGCTGTAGATTTTGCGTAATTAGCACTAGTCCCAGATTCTTCAGATCGAGCGTGGTCTTGCGGCAATTTTGCCGTGATGTGGGCCCTGTTATCGGGAGACATGACAAGTTGCCGATCTCCACAGTCCCTTTTCCTTGGCGCTTGTCGTGTTCCGTGGTTCGATGCGAACAGCAGTGGGATGGCATACCTAAGGTGCCCGACAACTAGGAAGCTATTTTGGCCCGCATGTGGGTTTCGTCAATAATGGTCCGCAAACCGTGAAGTGTTGTTCTTGAACTCTCTATCTTGGAATGAATCGGCAAACCACACTATTAGCTAGTACCTCGAGAATCAAGAGTACTTTTGCCTAAAGCCTAAGCAATCATGGCACCAATCAAGCAGATCCATTTCAACTTCTTTGACATGTGCTGCACCGGCAGTCACATGGGTATTGGAGAATGGAAAGACCCCAATGACAACTCGCGTACGAAGGACTCAATAGAGTATTATTTGTGGCTAGCGAAGCTTGCAGAGAAGGGAAAGATCACTTCTATCTTCTTTGCCGACACTTACGCAGGTAAGTCACTTCCATAATCCAGTCCAACAATAAACCGTGGGATTGTTTTCTAACACTCGATAGTACATGATACGTATGAAGGAAAGGCTGATGCAAGTTTCAAGGGTGGTCATGCTGCGGGGCAACTTGACCCAGTTGTCATGGTTTCTGCTATGGCATCTGTGACGAAGTCGGTGTCGTTTGGGCTCACTGGTTCCACAACCTACATTCCGGTAAGACTGAAGTCTGCAGACTATTCTCTCGGACCTTGCTCTACTTTATGAACAACTCTGACTAACCTCAACCCAAGCCTTATCTACTGGCTCGCACCTGGGGGACTATGGATCACATGGCCAAAGGTAGAGTTGCATGGAACATCGTGACCAGCTATAGCAACAACGCTGCAAAGGCTATGGGTCAAGACAAGGTCACTACACATGACAAGAGATATGATGAGGCCCATGAATATATGGACATCATGTACTCGTAAGTTCCCCCCTCTAAACGTGATGAAATATCCTCATGCTTCACACACTTAAACAATGTCGGTCAACGCTTACATATCTCCAGATTCTGGGAAGCCTCGTGGGAAGACGGTTTCCAACCATGGTCAGCCGAGAAAGGTGCCTACGACCCTTCCAAGATTCATAAGATCACCTTCAAGGGCGAGTACTATACAACTGAAGCTTTCTGCCAATCTCACCCTTCTCCTCAACGCACGCCCGTCTTATTCCAAGCTGGATCTTCCAAAGCAGGCTCAGTATTTGCCGCTCGCCACGCTGAGGCTATCTTCTGCGGCGGTGGCAAGCCTTCCCACTTGACGGAAACAATCAAGCAAATGCGCGCCATGGCCATCAAAGAAGGCCGAGATCCGTACGATGTCAAGTTCTTCCCACAAATAACACCGATTCTCGGTCGTACGCTTGAGGAGGCTCAAGCTAAGTATGAGCACGCCAAGTCATTCGCGGATTGGGAAGGAGGGATTGCGTGTGTCAGTGGCTTCACTGGACTCGATCTCAGTCAATTTCCGCTCGACGAGCCATTGAACTTTGAGGGCAAGCTAACTGATAATTCCGTTCATACCATGATCGAAGCTGTGCAGCGTGTTATGACGCCTGGAATGACCCCACGGCAACTCGGAGCCGAGTTTGCATTCTGCGGCTTCGCGTGCATGCCTGTGGGAACTCCAGACATGGTGGCTGATCAGATTGAGGAGTGGATCACGGTTGCTGATATCGATGGCTTTAATGTTGCGTGTAAGTCCACAATTTCTTTGAGCTCAAAAAGGAACCGAGAATTGACGCCATTGTAGATGTCTCAAATCCCGGTTCCTACGAAGATTTCGTGGAACTCTTAGTACCAGTTCTGCAAGAACGTGGTATCATGCAAAAGGACTATTCTGTTCCAGGGGGAACTTTCCGTGAGAACTTAAGGCGTCAGCCGGGCCAAAAGCTCCTCCCCTCAAACCATCATGCAGCGAAATACAGATATGCTGAGCTCAAGAAGCAATACGCAGATAAGGACGGTCATATTGTTATTGATAGAACAAAAAAGAACTGAATATCTTGGTCCGCGCCAGTTCATAGAATAAAATTTCAAGAGCGATGTTGTTTGCATGATCAGGAGCAGTGAAGTGGTCAGCACGGGAGAGTACTGTACGGAACAAGGAAACTATTAGAACTGCGAGATACTGCCATTCGACTTCGTCTCACCTGTCATCTAAGACTCACTTAAACTACGGTAGCAAGTAAAGTAGTTTATCATCGAGGTTTCTGGTCCTCCAGATCCCAGTCTTTCCGGACTTCAGAGTAGATGACTTACAGCTAACAAGCAAAACTGCAGCCTTTGGTCTAGGATTTACAGTCAGACCGAGCACCCATGAAAGATCTGAATGAATATCTTTAATTTCGATTTCCCTACTTATTTACCCGCTATGCGGTGAAGTGAAGAGCGCATTCCGCACTCAAGCATAAAGCCTTTTTAAAATTTTTACAAAGAAGCGAAGCCGAGATCGTACAGAATAATATATCACGTCTCAGCAAATATACCCTTGCTCGTATGTATCATCCAACCGTCACAGTTAAATAGATCGTACTCCCGCCACCAGCTCCTGCAGTAGAACTTGCTGCTGCAGGCTGGACAGTGCTTGGTCCCAGGCAGGTCGCGGTGTTGGTGACGATGGGCTGGGCTTCGATGTAGGTGGGGCAGTTTGGCAGGAAGTTGCCTTGTACGTCGAGGGGCTCGTAGCCGATGGAGCCGCCGATGCCAAAGGATTGCACGGGGATGGCGAAGTTGACTGTGTTCTGGGAACAATCGATGGTATTTCCGCTGGTTTTTCTTAAAAATTAGTTCGGCGGGCGTGCGAGAGGGGGACTTACTTGTCGTCTTGGTCGCAATCCAGGGTGTCGTCGCCGAAAGTTGTGTAGTTTGCAGCTGCCTCCAGAACTGGGTCGCCTGTTGTTGTTGGGCTGTTTGGTTGTTAGTTTTTCGTTGTGCTCATATAGAAATTGAAACTCACATCGCGCCGCACCAGGACCATTGGGAGATCCAGATCCAAGAAAAGCCATCGGTAAGAACTCTCACGAGCCCGTCGTCATCGCAGTACATATCATAGATGCCATTATAGGTGATTATATTAGCGGCATTGTTAGGGCACAGGAAAGTTCCGTTGTTGTAGCTGACTGTCAGTATTACAGTGTTGTTATTGAAACTGAAGTTGTTCACGTAAAATGTGGTCGGTACCGGGCAATCGGCTTGCCATGGATTGACAGCTCCACCTGTTGCCACCGCAGCTGGAATTCAGGTCAGAAAGGTGCTATTCAGAGAGCGACGGGGTTCTTACTGGCTGTGGCTTGTGTGGCAGTTGGTGCGACATATGTTTGGTACACATATTGCGTTGAAGTGCTAGTCGACTGTGGTTGGACATATATGGGAACGTAGTATGTTGTAGCGGGGGCATATATGGTGGTGTAAGAATTCTCAGATCTGTGATAAGTGATATGGGGTGGCTGGACAGTTGGCGGTGGTTGATAATAAGTGACAACTGTAGTGGGACGATAAAATGTTGTGTACACTACCGTAGTAGCGATGTAGGTCGTTGAACGAGGTGGTGGGGGCCGGTCGGTGCGATAGCTAGTCGTGTAGGCAGTTCTCGACCAGTAAGTTGACGTTCTTTGTTGAGTATACTGCGTCGTATACTGAGTGGGGAGTTGTGTCGTGTACGGAGGAGGGTTTCCTTAATTATTTATATAAGTAGAGGATCGCTGCTGGGTTATATAGGGGGACTTACCTCCGCTGACTGTTACCGTCTGGGTGTATATTGTTGGAGGAGGCTGATCTCGTGTCTGGGTGTATGTATTGCCACGATCAGTTGTTACATAGGTGACGACAGTCTGAGTATACGGCTGAGTTTGCCTTGTTGGAGGAGGCTGATCTCGGGTCTGCGTGTAAGTGTTGCCGCGATCCGTTGTGACATAGGTAATGTAAGTTTGAGTTGGCTGCTGGGTCTGTCTCGTCGGAGGAGGCTGATCTCTAGTCTGCGTGTAAGTGTTGCCGCGATCCGTTGTGACATAGGTAATGTAAGTTTGAGTTGGCTGCTGGGTCTGTCTCGTCGGAGGAGGCTGATCTCTAGTCTGCGTGTAAGTGTTGCCGCGATCAGTTGTGACATAAGTGATAAAAGTTTGAGTTGGCTGCTCCGTATATCTGGTGGGAGGTTGATCGGTCCGGGTTGTAGGTTGCTGCTGGGTCTGGACCGGTGGCGTATACGTCGATACGTCAGTCTCACCTCGATCAGTTGTAGGACGATAAGTGTTCCGAGTTGGCTGCTGAGTCTCTCTAGTTGGTGGTTGATCAGTCCTTGTTGGCGCTGCTGACTGTTCGGTCTGCGTATAACGCGTTGGCTGCTCTGTCTCTCTCGTAGGAGGCTGGTCAGTGCGGGTAGGTTGTTGCTGTGTCTCTCTTGTTGGCTGCTCGGTTTGCCGAGTGGGTGGCTGGTCAGTCCGAGTGGGCTGTTGTTGAGTCTGTCTTGTAGGTTCCTGGGTCTGTCTCGTTGGAGCTTCGTCAGTACGGCTCGGACGCTCGGATTGACGGGTTGGCTGTTGATCTTGGGTGGTCTGGGGGTCTCTTGTTGGAGCTCTGTCTGTTTGACGCGTCTGACTGACCTGTTGCTGGGTATCCCTCGTTGGAGCCTGCTGGGTCTGTCGTGTTGGCTGTTGATCTTGGGTTTGGGGATCTCGCGTTGGAGCTCTATCTGTTTGACGTGTTTGACTGACCTGTTGCTGTGTCTCTCTGGTCGGAGCTTGTTCCGTCTGTCGAGTTGGAGCCTGCTGGGTCTGTCGTGTTGGCTGTTGATCTTGGGTTTGGGGATCTCGCGTTGGAGCTCTATCTGTTTGACGTGTTTGACTGACCTGTTGTTGGGTCTCTCTAGTCGGAGCTTGTTCCGTCTGTCGAGTTGGTGCCTGCTGAGTTTGCCGTGTTGGCTGCTGCTCTTGTGTTTGGGGATCTCTCGTGGATGCTCTGTCTGTTTGACGCTGTTGACTAACCTGTTGCTGAGTCTCCCTTGTCGGAGCCTGTTCAGTCTGCCGGACGGGCGCAGCTTGCGTCTCTTGGGTCTGGCGAACAGGTTGTGTCTCGCGTACAGGCGCTGCTTGGGTCTCTTGAGTCTGGCGTACGGGTTGGGTCTCTCGTACAGGTGCTGCTTGCGTCTGTTCGCGTTGTGTATTAGCAGGTGGTGCTTGTTGAGTTTGGCGTTCTGGGGCGGCTTGAGTTTCTCGCACTGGTGCTGCCTGAGTTTCTCTGACAGGAGCAGCTTGAGTTTCGCGCACAGGAGCCGCTTGGGTCTGGCGCTCAGGTGCTGCTTGAGTCTCGCGCACAGGTGCTGCTTCAGTCTGGCGAACAGGGGCAGCTTGAGTCTCACGGACTGGAGCTGCTTGTGTCTGACGTACAGGAGCTTCTTGTGTCTGGCGTACTGGAGCCGCTTGGGTCTGTCGAACAGGAGCTGCTTGAGTCTCACGGACTGGAGCTGCTTGAGTTTGACGTACAGGCGCTGCTTGAGTCTCACGGACTGGAGCTGCTTGTGTTTGACGTACGGGGGCTGCTTCTGTCTGACGCACTGGAGCCGCTTGCGTTTGCCGTACGGGAGCTGCTTGGGTTTGTCGTACCGGTGGAGCAGATGCATCAACTGAGTCCACAATATCAACCCCCGGCGCAATATTGACTGCTAGTAACTCTTCC
>Ga0302140_10004665_pt1 | contig 17437 bp, 9 predicted proteins | sample I_Bog_E1_1_FD_202095 | JGI IMG/M metagenome (GOLD analysis project Ga0302140, IMG submission 202095) | Peat permafrost microbial communities from Stordalen Mire near Abisko, Sweden - I_Bog_E1_1 | ecosystem: Environmental > Terrestrial > Soil > Wetlands > Peat | place: Sweden: Abisko, Stordalen... | reverse complement strand
GTAACTATCATCACCCGCAGACTGTAACAGGGCCGCACAAGAGGCTACTCCCGGTTCGCCCTTGCCTCTTGTTCTACCTCATGCTCTTCCCTAAGCTCATCGCCTTCCTGTAATTCCGCAACGCTGTCTTGCAGCGAGTTGCCGGAGCCATGCAAGGGAATTGGCCTTAAGGGATCCTCACAATAGCCGAGGGGGGCATTGACCTCCATACAGCTCATGGCTATCTCTGCATCGCTGGCCAGCTTCGATGCAGAGCCCTGGTCTTCACCTAGCTCGCTGTCTTGTTGTGGTTGCTGTTGTAGTTGCTTGTGAGTTTCCATGATAGTTCTCCTTATCCGTCTACGAATAGAAGCGAGTCTTGAAAGCCCACATGTTCATCGCTCTCATAGATTCCCGCTGACCTCTAGAGCATTGAGTCTTCCAGCTTGCTTACGATTTCATCTGAGCATTCCGACTCAGACTCGCCCGCGATAGATACTGACAATCGTCGTACGCCCGACATTGATCCACGATCGTTCAATGCAGGGCATAGCCAGCTAACCAGGCGTTGAGGGTTTCGAGATCAAAGCAGCTATCTATGATTCGACTAAGAGCGAGAAGAATCTATACCTCCGCGTAGAAGATGTGCCTAAACCAGAGATTCGGCCAGGACATCTTCTCCTTCGCGTTCTCGCCTGCGGCGTATGTCGTACCGACCTGCATATTGTTGAGCGTGATCTCCCGACGCTCTGCGCCCGGCTCATTCCAGGCCATCAAATTGTCGGGGTTGTAGTAGAGGGTGGAACGCCTGCATTACCATCCGGATCGCGTGTAGGCGTCTCTTGGATGGGCGGTGTTGATGGCGATTGCTGGTACTGTCGGCATAGCATGGAAAACCTGTGCGACAACCCGGTCTTTACCGGTTATTCGGTGAATGGGGGCTTTTCTGAATATGTTCTCGTGCGTTCGGATTTCGCTTTTCGATTGCCGGACGGCCTCAATGACCAGCAAATCGCTCCGTTGCTTTGTGCAGGCATCATTGGTTTTCGAAGCCTGCGAATCGCCGGTGTGATGTGCAATGAAAAAGTCGGGCTCTTCGGATTTGGAAGTTCGGCAAGCCTTGCAGTCCCGGTCTTGCAATCATGGGGTTGCGCAACCTATGTGGTAACCCGGGGAGAGTCGCATCGGCAGATGGCGAAGTCCCTGGGTGCAACGTGGATTGGCCGCGAAGAAGATAAGCCCCCTGTTGCTTTAGACCGTGCAATCACCTTTGCGCCGAGTGGAAAGGTTGTTATAAGCGCCTTGGCCAGCCTACGCAAAGGCGGCATCGTAGCTATCAACGCGATACATCTCGACCAGATGCCGTCGTTCGATTACGACAAATTGCTTTGGGGAGAACGACAACTACGCAGTGTCACGAATATGACTCGTGAGGATTCGCGTGATTTTCTGAAAATTGCAGCCGATCTCAAGATTCAGCCTCAAGTCACTGTGTTTTCTCTCGACGACGCGAATAAGGCGATACTTGCCGTGAGGGATGAGAACGATCGCGGATCAATCGTTATTGTTCCTTAATCTGTAACGGTTCCTTGATCTATAGCTGTGACTTTGAAACAAGGATGCCTGCTTGCGCAGTTGCCTGGACTTTCTGGAAAGTGATTGGATCTCTATGGCTGGATTGCGCTCGCACCGTCTTGACGATGGCATGGAAGGTTCATCACCAGCGACGAATGGGACCTACGTCGACATGGACAAAAGCGGACTTCTGGTAATAGCCGACTCCACCCCGCTCTAACGAAAGAGCAGCATTACGCAGGCTTTCCGTCGACACTCCTTGAACACGGATGTCGATTGCCTTTGCCTCCATATGCTGACTGTGGAGAGCAACACCGTGCCCGTGCTGGCGCAGGTAGTTGTTGCTCCAGGGCGTCCGGTAGCCACAGACAATATCGATCTCCGCGTCAGGGTCCTTGAGCTTCACAAGCAAGTCATGGAGCAGATCAAATTCCCGAACATCGTAGTTCTTGACTTCACCAGTGCGGTGATCTCGCAGGAAATGGTTCAACTGCGCGACCGCGTCTGGAATGTATCGATCTCCAACTCTGTAAACCACATGAATGCTCTCGCCAGTATGCAGGTGATACAGGTTCAAACGATATGGAACGGGCGCAGCCACACTGGAAGTATTCGCACCTGCAGAAGTAGCCGCGTGCAACAGCAATATCGCAGAAATACAGGCGCTGGCGACAAATCTAAATTGCATAAAATCTCTCTTGCTTTTTCAATATTGCTCTTTTCTTTGGTAGGAACCTATAAGGGTGGACTTGAGTAAGTGCAAAAGGTCACCAATGAACCCATAATAGTTGACACCCAGACATTGCAAGCGATCGCCCCAAACAGCCATTTGCGCAATTCTGTGTATCTTCAGTCTCTTTAAATCCTGTGACATACATCACCGAATAAGAATGAGCCTTCCACTAATGTGGCCTTGACATTTCTTGTTCGGTCGCTCGATATCGGGTCTGCCGGGCAAGCGCAGCATTGTAGGAGACACAATGACAGTCAGAGATGTAATGACCAAGACACCCTATTGCTGCATGATTACGGATACCGTGCAACATGCAGCTGGGCTCATGAAGTGGAATCATGTGGCCTCTATTCCTGTAGTCAACAATTTCAAAGAACGCAAGCTCCTCGGAATTGTGACGGATCGTGACATCTGTCTCAAGATCGTAGCGGCGGGAAAACAAAGCACGAGCAAGGTATCCGATGCTATGACAAAGACGGTTGCCACCAGTCATGTCGACGACACAATCGAGTCGTGCGAGGCAAAGATGGAGCGCCATCGCGTCAAGCGTGTTCCAGTCGTAGATTCACAGGGCGTCTGCGTAGGAATCGTCACTTAGACGGACATCACCTTACTGAATTCCACTGCGCATGTCGATCAAGTCCGGCAAGGTCTCAGCCAGATTAACAACGGTGTTCTTGAACCTTATACAACCGTGCCTGAATCTCGCCGGTAAGGCGTTGGCATACAGCGTATGCGTTGACCTTACCGGCTGACCCAAGTTTACGGATTGATTATGTAGGAAGCAGCAGCAACCGCGCTCGTTGTATAACTCGCAGCCACTGCCACGGCTTTGATCGTTTCGGACTTCGTGACCGCAATCGCACCGGCATATTTAGAGGAAGCGGTAGTTGGAGTTGTCCCGTTGAGCGTGTAATAGATCGTTGCCCCAGAAGTCGCGTCGTAGATGGAGACATTCTTCGTAGTCGTGTATGTACCCGCAGCGACGGAGAAGGTTGGCGTGGCTGCTGCGGTCTCAATGACGTAGGCGGCCGAGGCAACTGTACTGTTGGTATAGCCAGTTTTCACCGCGATTGCTTTGATGGTTTCTGACTTCGTTACTGCAACCGCGCCCGTGTACTTGGTGGAGGCAGTTGTCGGCGTCGTTCCATTCAGAGTGTAGTAAATGGTTGCTCCCGAAGTCGCGTCATAGATAGAGACATTCTTCGAGGTCGTGTATGTACCCGCAGCAACGGAGAAAGTCGGTGTAGCAACTGCGGTCTCAATGACGTATGCAGCAGAGGCAACTGCGCTATTGGTGTCGCCAGCTTTTACTGCGATTGCTTTGATGGTTTCTGAGTTTGTCACTGCAATCGCACCAGTGTATTTGGTCGAACTAGTCGTCGGTGTCGATCCATTGAGTGTGTAATAGATGGTTGCGCCAGTAGTGGAGTCATAGACGGAAACATTCTTGGCAACAGTGTAGGTGCCCGCGGCAACCGAGAAGGTTGGCGTGGCAACAGTAGTCGCCCCTGTGCTGATGGTGTAGGTCGCAGTCGCAACGGAGCTGTTGGTATAGCCAGTGGCGACAGCGATTGCTTTGATCGTTTCCGTTGCAGAGACGGTAATCGCGGTCGTGTATTTCGTTGATGCCGTGGTGGGTGTGGTGCCGTTAGTGGTGTAGTAGATCGTGGCTCCCGAGGTCGCATCTGTAATCTTGACCAACTGCGTCGTGCTATACGTTCCAGGGACAGGTGTAAACACCGGCGTCGCTGTGGAGCTTACGCCGCTAATCGTCTGAATAAGAGAAGCCGATGAGCTTCCCGTGTAATTTGAGTCGCCGCCGTAAGTAGCCACGATGGTATGGCTTCCTACCGCCAGGGCATCAGAAGAGAAGGTTGCGGCGCCGCCACTCAGCGTCAGTGTAGGTCCCGCCGCCCCGTCGACTGTACTGGTTATGAGGCCAGTTGGAACTCCATCGCCGGATTCAGGCTTGACCGCAATATCGAAGACAACGAGCTTGCTTACCACCTGCGGATTCGGACTCGAAGTTAGCGTCGTTGTTGTAGCGATCTTAGTCGTCGATCCATTGAGATCGAGTTTAGATACGAATCCAGTGGAGACGTAGGACGCATGGTTCGTAGTTTGAAAGGCTCCAGCAGTCACGGGAAAATTCGTCGAGGCTGTGACCCCTGCAACATAAACATTCTGCGAAGCGTCAAGCGCAATACCGTGCACAATCTCACCATTGTTCCCGCCAAAATAGCTGGAGTAGAGCAGCGCAGTTCCTGTCGGATTCAGCTTGGTGACAAAGCCGGTCCCAAAGCTGCTTGTCGTCGGATTGGTAACTTGAAATGCGCCGGTTGTAACAGGAAAGTTCGTTGACTGCGTGTTCCCTGCGACATAGGCATCCCCTGAACTATCGACTTGAATTCCATATGGGTCGGTAAGGTAGTTTCCACCTAAATAGGTTGAATAAATCAGTGACGTGCCAGTCGAATTCAAGAGACTAACGAAACCTGTTCCGAGTGAACTGCCACTCTCGTTGGTGGACTGGAAAGCATTCTTGGTCACCGGAAAGCTGGAAGAATAGGTTTGGCCGGTAACGTAGGCTTCTCCTGAACCATTTACCGCTATCGCGTTCGCCTGATCTGAATATATCGAGCCACTTGATCCGCCAAGGAAAGTGGAATAAATGAGGGCCGTTCCAGTGGGATTAAGCTCGGTCACAAAAGCGGCTGGACCAGGCATCGTTGTCTGAACGGCTCCGCTCGTCACCGGAAAACTGGAACTTCCGGTGAATCCAACGGTATACGCGTTCCCTGAGGCATCGACGGCGACGGCATTCGCCTGGCTCCCCCCTGGGCTTCCACCCAGGAATGTGGCGTAGATTAATCCTGTGCCAGTCGCATTCAGCTCAGCGACAAACGCTGCGCCGTCAAAATTTGAGATCGATGTCTGAAATGCTCCTGATGTAACGGGAAAATCGGATGAGACCGTAATGCCTACTACATAAGCCTGTCCCGTAGAATTTACCGCGATGCCTAACGCTGGCTCGGCGTTACTGTATTCGTTTGGATTGGTTCCACCGAGGTACGTAGAGTAGGTCAACTCAGTGCCTGCTGAATTGAGCTTGGATACAAAAGCTGTATAGTTTCCGCCACCATTCGGATTCGTGCTCTGGAACGATCCGGACGTAGTAGGAAAATCAACCGATTCCGTCTGGCCGGCAATATAGGCATTGCCACCGCTGTCAACGGCAATGGCATTTGCCTCATCGCTGGTGCTCCCGCCCAGATAAGTGGCATAGATAAGACCCGTCCCAGTTGAGTTGAGCTTGGCAACGAATGCAGTCAACGCAGTGTTGCTCTTGTCATCGCCAGTCTGGAAGGCTCCCTTCGTCACCGGGAAGTCTGAGGAGTAAGAGAGACCCGCGACGTATGCGTCTCCTGAGCTGTCAATGGTCATAGCCTGAGCTGCGTCCTCTAAACTTCCGCCGAGATAAGTGGAATATACGAGAACAGGATCAATTACCAGGGGAAACGCGGAGTTGTACTCCCCCACCCTGAAGCCAACCGTGTTATTGCGCTGCATTGTAAACGCTCCCTCAACATATCTACGCTGACCAGAGATCTCCTGATAGATCACCGGTTTGTGAAAGGCGACCTGGCCATTGTGGGCGATCACTTCAAGATCGCCGTTGGGCTGCAATTTCAGCTTTTTCGCTCGATCAAACTGCACACGAACAGGCTTCGGATCAGCATTGGGAGCAACGATTAAATCGTATTCGAGTTGCTTCTGGTTACCGTAGTAGACGAGATCTATACCGGGGTAGAGGTTCTGATACTTAACCTTGCCGTAGGTTGGAACTGCCCTGTGCCATTTCGCTGGGTCGTTACCGATAAAGTAGTTGGCAGATCCGGCAAGTTTGTCCATGCCGCTGACGCTTGCGTTCGGATTAGCTCCCGCAAAGCTCATACGCACCACGTCGGTCGCGAACGAACCCGACTGGTTTTGCCTGCGCTTTTCTGACAAGAGGGCGCTTCTCTTTCCTTCCGCGATTGGCTTCCCGAGAAACAGTACGGCGTTCTGGCCGGTGAGGAAAAGTGAGTACCCGTTGCCGCGTGACAGAAAGCGCACCTGCGAATCTACCTGTCCTTGGTTTGCCTCAAAGCTCAGTGGGAGCTTGCCGTAATTAGTGGCAATTGCAGCACGGTCAGGCACGGACGGTGGCGGAGTAGCAGCATTTCCAACTGTCCCCTGCTGAGCGCTCAGATGAAGACAGGCTTCCAGACAAAAAAGCACACAAAAGCTTAGCGAGCGGCTTGCCGCCATCAGTTCCTTGAATGAGGAATGGTGGAAGCAAAGAGCCGAAACGGTCTTAGAATCTGGCAGATATTTAAAATCTCGCATGGAGCCTCCTTCGTGCTTCGTTGCCGGTTGAGTTGTGATTGGGCCTGTCACAGATGGACGGGGATATTGCACACTTTGGGCCCTATACTCTAGCTCTCGCGAGAACCTTGACTCAGCGCCACACTATTTCAGAAAAATCTTGCAGATTGCCTTCGTGAGAAGAAGCCAGATGCCGGTGCGGGAACATCACTCTGAAAAATCTCACAAGCTATTCCCACAAAATTCATCTTGGACCGCCGAATTGCATTGAGAGACAGACAGTTTTTCCGGTAAAGTTGTCGCCATGCATCCGAGCAGCCCATCATTAACCGGCCAACTACGTCTCTATGCAAGCGGGAACAAGGAGTACGGGAATTCCATGCTGGATGAGATGTTTCCCAGGCTGAGGCAAATCGCAGCCAGACGGCTCGCAAGCGAGCGGCATGCTTCGTTCACTCCGACAGAACTGATCGGCGAGACCTGGCTGACCCGTCTTCATCGAGGAGGATGGGCAATCGATGACCGGGAGCATTTCTTTGGTATTGCGAGCCGCGCGATGAAGTTTGTTCTGGCTGACACTGCGCGCAAGCGATTGACTCGTCTGCGAGGCGAGGGAGCGGAGCATATTTCCACGGAAGATGCCTCATCCGAGTTACGGTCAAATGTACCCAGTGTCGAGGAAGTGCTGGCGATCGGGATGCTGATGGAAGAACTGCGCAGGGTCAATCCCGAGATCGCTGCCATTGTGCACCTGCACTACATCGTTGGTTTTCAACTCGAAGAGATCTCCGCAGAAACAGGATTAACTCTGCGCCAGGTACGGCACCGGTGGCACAAGGGCAAGATCTGGCTGGCAACCCGGTTGCTCTCCAAGCGTCGGTAGGTCAAGAGTTCTACTCCAGATCGCGAACGATTGGCGCGACAAATAGATTCACATCTTTTGGCCTATGTGCGGGGTCGAAAAGGATAGCCGAAGCGATCTGATCAACGGCATCTGGTTTAAGAATGCCTGCATGTCTCGCAAAGTAGTCTCGGATCTGTTCGGAAAGATCGAGACTTACCTCCGGAAACAGGTCGATCCAGCGCAGACCGGTCAGCATCTCCATGAAGATTTTGGCCAGTGCATAGATGTCGGTCGATGCGTCTGCGATACCGATCACCTGTTCGGGAGCCATGTAATCAAGGGTTCCGGCCACGCGAGAAATTCCATGAAAAGTCTGGTCGCGAGATTTAACGATCGCAATCGAAAAATCAATCAGGATAATTTCTGGCTGGCCTTCAGCATCTGAACGGATCATTAAATTTTCCGGCTTCAGATCGCGGTGAAAAATAGCCCTCTGATGCAGGGATTGGAGTGCGCTGGCGATCTGACGAAGAAAAAGGCCAACGTCGCGTCGAGGCACACTGCCCTGATCCAATATCTCGCGCAAACTTTGTCCATGGATAAATTCCATCACCAGGTAAGGTGCGCCGGTATCGATCGAGCCGTGTCCTGTAATCCGAACAATATTCGGATGCGACAATTGTTCGAGCGCCAGTATTTCCTGCTCAAACCGGTGACGGATCCATGCCCGGTCTCCGAACTCATAGTGGAATATCTTCACTGCGCAAAGTTGGTTGCCCTGATGAAGATCGCGCGCCCTGACAACCGTTGCAAATCCCCCGACAGAAAGAATATGGCCAATCTCATAGCGGTCATCAATGCAAGTACCAATGAGTGATTCCGTAGCCGGAGAAAGAGCACTCATGCGCCAGGTTGATAAATCGGGCAGAGTGAGTTCGCGCTGAAAACGTCGGTGCTTAGCCCACTGAACCGCACCAGCTCCGATCCCGGTCACGCCCAGCGAATAGACCAGAAGGACGGGCCAGGAGAGCCATATCGGCCACGGAACATCAAGGTTTTGCTCCGCAATCGGAGACCATGGCCCCGTCGCTAATTTCGCCTGAACCTGCAAAGTATGCCTCCCCCACGGCAACACGCCAAGGGCGAGGTCGAAACTGCTTGTTTCAGTCCATGACTCTCTTTGAGGCAAAAGCCGGTACCGGATCCGGAGAGCATTTCTGCGGTCGAACTGCAACGAACCAACATGAGCAAGCAGGTCTGTATTTCGCGGAATATCTCCGACTGCATCGGACAGTATTTCGTGGCCTTCTCCAAGTGAGAACCCAGCTAGAAAAACCGGCGGCGCCGGAAAGCGCGTCGCAAATCCCTCCGGAGGCGAAAAGTGCGAGATTCCGGAGATAGTTCCGATCCAGACGGAATTGTCCTCATCTGTCGCGAAAGGGTGGCCCGTCACCTCTGTCGGTGGCAGCCCGTCCCGCTCGTCCAATTGAATCCACTCATCAGACCTTGCATCTTCAGATGAAGCAACGCGCATTACCTCGCTTCCTGTCCTCCATAACCACCCGCGATGGTCGACCGAGAGAATACCGGTGCTACTGTTTGGCTCGGGACGATTCAGTCTCTGCGTGTAGTTATGAATGACCGGGTGACCCGATGCTGGATTCCTGATACTGGCAACTGCATCCGCCCCGTATCCCACCCACAGATCTCCATTCGGCTCAATGCCGATCGTCGAGCAACCTACATCCAGCAATCCATCTTGCCGTGTTATGCGGCCCCAGGTCCCGTGCCTAAAATAAAAAACCTCTTTCCCCTCACAAGCCCAAAGCGTTTCGTGCGCCGCGTCATAGCGAATGTCAGCGATGATTTGCTTCGGAACATCTTCAGGGAAAACCGAAATCTTCTGTCCGTTGCGGACCATCCTGCTGATGCCGTTATGCCCAAGCCACATCTCCCCACCGGGCGATCTGGCGAGAACAAAATCGGGACTATAGCTGTCGGGCAGCTTGGCGCGTGCGATGAAGCGTCCTTCTCCCGAAAGCTGAAAGACGTATTCTGGAGTTGCGGTGACGATAGTTCCGCCCGGCCCCGCAATCAACGAACCACCCAACGTCTCCGTTCCCGGCAAAACGTTCCATTGCTGGCTCTCCCTTGCAAGCTTACGTATCCCTTGCGATGTCGCAAGAATATCCGCCCCATTACGCACAATTGAGAACGGGATTCCTAGCCCGTTTTTCTGATTCCATGATTCAAGTTGAAACGGATACATGAACCTGTAAAGTCCATTCGGTGCTCCAATCCAGATAGTTCCGTCCTTGGCCACCGAGGCGGTATTCATGGTTTCCGGTAGCCCGTTGCTTGAGGTCGCGATCTGAAATGCCCCTGGGCGCCCCAGGGCGAGATATACCAACATGAAGATCGAGCCGTCGGCTGTCTCCTCCAGATGTGCGCTGCTGTCATATTGAGAAACAGTTTGCGGAATAAGAATTGGCTGAGCATCGGCCGGGCATTGATAGCTGGCGAAAGCCTCCGCGCGAAACCACAAGCACCCAAATCGGTCTCGCAATACCTTTTCAATCAAAGGGCTACCTTCATGCCGCTGCACATCCAGCTGGCTTTCAATGCCACGCCAGTCAAGCAGTCTCTGCCGGGAGAGTTCACACCACCCGCCGAGGCACGGGAAAAGCACATTCCCCTGGTGATCGACAGTAAGGTGATTGGCCTGCTTTTCAAGCAGCTTCGATGGTGTCCAGACATTGCCTGACTTGCGAAACAAGACCAGGTCCCCGAACGCAGGTTTCCCTGAAAGTTCAGTGGCAACAGACGTAAGCATGATCTCCGGCGAGACCGCCACAATCGACAGACCGTCTCCTGAAAACTCCTTGCTTACATGACCTGCCTGATAGCGGTACAAACCTCCGCGTCCAGTTCCGCCGCTTACATCCGTTCCTTGTGTAGCGATCCAGATCCCACCATCCCCATCCTCAGCAAAACTGTTTGGAGTTTCCTTTGGGAAGCCATACGGGCGCAGCGAATAGAAGTGTTCGCCGTCGAAGCGGTACACATCATCAATAGTTCCCAGCCACAATCCAGAATGGCTATCCTGCATCATGGTGAAGATGCCGTGTGGCGAATTTGCGACTGGCAGAATCGGATAGTTCTGCGCACAGACGAGTGGAGGTGCCGCCATCGCCAGCCACCACAGCCACCAGCCTATTGGGACCCATCGACACGCTTGCCGCATATTCATACTTGCGCGAATTTTGCCCTTCAGCGCCCGCTAGAACAGTAGTCGCAGGGCTATACCCTGCGAACGCACAGCGAGACTAGATTTTTAACAAGAAAAAATCCTACCTCGCGGGATCTGGACCGGGCACCTTTGCGAATGCTTATCTAAATATCCTCGCAGATGCTATTTCGTCCACCGATGCAAAAAACATCCCCAGCAACATGTCTCTGACTTTGCTCTTAGTTTTGGATGACTGCCTGGCGATCGCGTGCCATCGCCGGTTTAAAGGTCATGCGGATTCCGTGTTTCGGCCGCAGAATCACCATCGCGCGCGGTTCAATCTTCTGACCCGGCGTGAGCTCGAAATCATATTTTCTGAGAACGGCGCTCAGGATCATCAGGATCTGCAGCATCGCGTAGTTGCCGCCGATGCAGCCGCGCGGGCCGCCGCCGAAAGGCAGATATGTGAAAGGTTGCTGCAGCTTCTGGTTGGCAGGGGTGAACCGCTCAGGATCAAAACGTTCTGGATCCTGCCACGACTGCGGCGCATGATGTGCCCCATACACAAACACGATGACCGTCGATCCGCGCGGAATGGCGATATCGCCCACATGATCATCCGCGACTGCCATTCGATCAACCATCCAGAACGGCGGATAAAGGCGTAGCGCCTCCTGGATGACCTGAGTTGCAAACACGAACTTGGAGACGTCGCCGAAACTCAGTGGCTCGTCACCAAGGACTGCATCGAATTCCTGCCGCACTCTTTCCAGGCAATCTGGCCGCGAACTGAGAAGATAGAGAATCCACGACAACGCGTTCGACGAAGTTTCGTGGCCGGCGACGAGAAGCTGCATACTCTCACTCAGAACCAGCTCATCGCTCATGCCTTCGCCATCACTGTATCGCGCATCCATCAGAGTCTGAAGCAGGTCGTGGCCAGGAGCCTGGTGGCGACGCTCCTTGATGTATTCCAGCAAAATGCCATCGGCGCGAACTCGCATCTCTTCGTGCCTGCGCAGCTCGCCCGACACTTCAAACCACGGATTGAGATACGGCTGCAAAGTCTGCCGAACGATAAACTCCTGGACGGTACAAATAGTGTGGCTGACCAGGTCTATGTCTCCGTCCTTGAGGCTCGCCCCAAACAGAGATTTCGCTACCATTGCGAAGGTCATCTTCATCAGGTGGGGATAGATATCCACCGGCCCCGAACCGATCTGTCCATCAAACTGCCGCAGTGACTCGGCAAGCGAGCCTTGCATGATTGCCGAGAGCGCTTCCAGTTGCTTTCGATCAAAGCCTTTCTGGATAAGCCGCCGTTGTGTGCGCCAGGCCTCGCCGTGGGTGGTTAGCAGGCCTTTCCCCAGGAAGTGCCCCATGCGCTTAACTTGAATTTCGGATTTCTGATAATTCTCCGCGTTAGTCTTTAGAACATGCTGACTGACTACGGGATTGGTCGTGACGATCGCTTCTTTAATGCCACCCAGATAAAAACGGAATGTATCGCCAAACTCCTCGCCATACTTCGACAAAACCTGCACGGGGTTGCGAACCATGGCGAGTGAATCCGTAAAAGAACGAGATCGGGAGACAGCGGGTATAAGTGTCGTCAAGGTCACAGCTCGTAACTCGGATGGCTAGCCGGATGCAGGCGCAAGGCCGTCAGGATGTTGAAATAAAGTGCATGAAACGGTTGGGCAGCCCTCAATTGCGGGATCGGAAAAACGGCCGCTCAAAATCAGTTCTCATTACCAAGTTGCTTCAAAAGTATCAGATGATGCCAAATTGCCCGGGTCATAGTGGGGTGCTGACGGTAAGGAACCCCAAATTCCTCTGCTGTTTCCTGAACGATTCGCGTCAGGGGAGCGTAGTGGGTGTGGCATACAAAAGGGCAAAGATGATGGACGATGTGATGGTTCAGCCCACCCACCAGCCAGCCTACGAGCGGGTTGGTCGTCGCATAATCGGCGGTCGTCGCGAAGATGTGATAAACCCCGTTATCAAACTCACTACGATCCGCAGGGAAATACGTGCTGTCGATGGTATGGGTGGTCTGAAACACCAGTGTGACAGTCAGACCGACGACCAAATGGACCAGCAAAAAAGCTCCTGCCACAAGAAGAGGCGATTTCCCAAGTACGAGCACGGGTAAAACCAGCATGTACGTGAGATAAAAGGCTTTCCCGGCAAAAAGGATGACGTACTCTTTGAGCGAATGCTTGGTGCGCTTCAGATATCCGTGAGCTGGGAAGAAAAAGGACTCAAAGTCCCTCACAAAAACATAGTCGAGAGAGAACATTGCGTAAAAAAACAGTGCATAGACGTGCTGGAACCTGTGCCAACGGGCGCGTGGCTCATGGGGCGTAAATCTAAAAATGCCTCGTCCGGTAAGCGCGTCGTCTTCGCCGTGGAGATTAATGCAGGAGTGGTGGCCGCGATGATGCAGGATGCGCCACATGTACGAATTGATCCCACAGACATCAAAAACATAGTTCAGAAGCTTATTTACAGACGGCACCGATGAAATCGCGTTGTGATTGCTGTCATGGGCAATGTTCAGCAAAAGGAAAGTCTGGGCAACGCCGCTCAGGAAGTATAGGGCGACAAACCTCCAGGAATCCGGTCTGAGCGCATAAATCGCGATCCAACTGCCCAGAAGTACAGTCAGACCTGCGGAGATCTTGACCCACATCATGCGATCTGCCTTGGGAGAAATGTTCCCTTCGGCAAAGAACCGGTCAAGACGGCGACGCAGTACTTTGGGGAAGGAAGTTGCTCCAACAAGGTCGGTGGCTGCCTGCCGAGGTGATATCTCTGGTGCTACAAGGTCATCTACGTCCGGTTCGAACGTGATGGTCGATTGGATGTTGGACGCCACCTGCACCTCCACGCTCATTGTATGCCGACCTGGTGAATTGCAATCGTCCGGCTCAAATTTGCTGACAGAACCCAGGCGTTTGTTTCAACCCAGGGGTGGCAAAGCCGGAACGAAACCCAAAATTACTGGGAATGTTGACGAATCCAGTCACGTTGAACAGCCATCGCGCCGCGCGACCGGAAGCGAGAATACGTTGCATTGCTTCACGTCTCTGCTAACATTAACCGATTGATCGTATCCAAAGAAGACGCTTTGAACGGGGCGAATGACGCCCGAAGGGCCCCGCAGAACTCCCCGCTTTGTGCATTCGGCCATTCTGCCGCACATGTTTCTGAGCGAGGTATAGGCACAAAGCTGCTGCACTGAACGGTCATGGCTTTGCTCTCAAAGTCGGCCTACACAATAGTTCGGCACCCCGAGACTCAGTCGTATCTCACCTCACCAGGGCACCGGGAGGAGCAAGAAGTTTCATGTTTCTTACTGTACTGAGTTTTCCCAGTCCACCTTGGAGGGTATGACTAATCAACTATGGCGTCGATCTTGGACCAACTGGATAAGCTGGGCGATGAGCACCCGCACAAGCTCTTGTACTCGTACCTTGACCTGAATGGCAATCCGCTCGAAAGCTACACCTACGCTTCGTTCCTGCAGCGGACGAAGGAGATTGCCAGCCACCTGCGCAGAGAGCATCATTTCGCAGCCGAGGATCGGCTTCTACTGGCGTACCCTCCAGGATTGGAGATGATCTGCGCGTTCTATGGTTGCGTGCGCGCCGGCCTGATTCCCGTACCCGTCTATCCGCCAGGTTCGCGCGGTTTTCAGAGCGCCCTCTATAAAATGGTCCACATTGCCAAGGATTGCCAGGCAGCTGGAATTCTAACCAGCAAGGACTATCACGCCTCTCTCAAGACCAATCTCGCCCGGAGCGGAGTGGCGGCATCTGGCGTCGACGTAGATTACATTTCCGCACTTCCCTGGATAGTCACAGAAGGATTCACGAACTCAGTCCTCGAAGAACCATTTGAAGATACATCCATTGAACCGTCCAAAGTGCTGTTCCTTCAATACACCTCGGGATCGACGATGGAGCCCAAGGGCGTGATCGTTACCCACGAAAACATCCTGGACACCTATGCAATCGTCATCGATCATCCGGAGCCGGTAGTCGTATCCTGGCTGCCTCAGTACCACGACATGGGACTGATCGGCTGCTACCTCTATCCCGCACTCAAGGGTGGAACGACCTACGGATTCGCCCCAATGGACTTCATCCAGCGCCCAGCCCTCTGGTTCGAGACGATACACACCTACCGGGCGACCGCGACCGCTGCTCCCAACTTTGCCTACGACTACTGCCTGCGCGCCGGGAGACTTTCCAAAGAGATTCTCGAAGCCTGCGATCTAAGTTCCCTGCTGATCTTGATGTGCGCCGCGGAACCCGTAAAATCCGAGACCTACACGCGCTTCCTCGAGACGTTCCAGCCCTACGGCCTCAAATGCGAGAGCTTCTACGCCGCATACGGCCTGGCTGAGAACACACTCGCGGTCTCGCTCGGCGGCCGCAAAATTGTCTCAGTCAACAAACGCGCCCTGGCCCTGGGCAAAGCCCGGATGACCACCGAGGTCTCCGAAATCGACGGCGCTACCCAGATTGTCAGTTGCGGAGTTCCCCTGCCAGGCCTCAACGTCAAGATCGTCGACGCAGAGCAGCACGTCGCTCTGCAAGACGGCCTGATCGGCGAAATCTGGATCTCCGGAAGCGGCAAATGCCAGGGCTACTGGAAGAATCCAGAGCTCACCCTTAAGCAGTTTCACGCACGCCTGGTAGACGATAGCCCTTATGATGACGGCTATCTTCGTACCGGCGACATGGGATTTTTCCACGACGGCGAACTCTTCGTCTGCGGCCGCATCAAGGACATGATCATCCTTCGCGGGCAGAATTATTATCCGCAGGATATCGAGAATGTCGTAGAGCGGGCCTCCGGCCTGATCCGCGCGAATTGCGTCGCCGCGTTCCAGGTTCACGAGGACAGCGAGCCCGCGTTAGCCATCGTCGCCGAAGTGAAAAACCCCAAGGCTCTTCCGGATGCGCGAAAGATTGCCGCCGCCGTTCGTAGCTATCTCAACGTCGAAGTGGCCCTAATCTCCTTCATTGCGCCCCGTGCGATACCCCGAACCAGTTCCGGCAAGATCATGCGCCACCGCGCCAAGCAAATGTGGCTCGATGGACAATTCACCGTCCTATCAGACTTTTCGCGGGAAAAGGATGCAGGCTCCTCCGAGTCCGATTCCGGCATCCAGTCGCCCTTCGACGCACTGAAAGCCAAATACAACTTGACCGGCATGGAGTCCTACAACCTCGTCGAGGCCGGACTGGATTCGCTCGATCTCGTCGTCTTCATGCACGAGCTCAAAGAGCTCTTAAAAGACAAGGGCGCAGAAATGCTGGCCCGGCAGGTCGATATCGGTGTAATTCAGCGCGTAAGCGTAGCCGATCTCTTCCGACTGGCTGAGCAGCTCGAGAGTGCTCCCGAAGAAGCCCTAGAAATGCTTCGTCATTCTCTGGCCGCATTCCGCGAAGAACAACGCGCTGCGGAAAAAGAAATGATGAGCAAGGATCGCAAGCTCGTCTTCGAGCCTGAAATTCCCGCTCCTCTACCTTTGGTGCCGACCCTGAACCACGTGCTGCTCACCGGCGGCACGGGCTTCATCGGCCCATTCCTCATCAAGAGCCTGCTGGAACAGACCCGCGCCAAGATCTACGTGCTCGTACGCGCTTCCGACGACGAGCAGGGCAGGCAGAGGCTCAAGGCCGCAATGGACTCCATGGGACCCTGCGGAACCGGCCTCATGCAGATGTTCGAGTCACGCGTAATTCCGATCTGCGGCGACCTTGGACAGGCAAACCTCGGGCTTTCACAAGACGTCTGGGATTTTCTGGCCAACGAAGTCGACTCCGTTTATCACAACGGTGCCACCGTGAACTACCTGTTCAACTACGACAGGATGCGCGACGCAAACGTGATGGGAACGAACGAAGTCCTGCGCCTCGCCTTCGAAGGACGGCCGAAGGACCTCAACTACGTTTCAACCACCTTTATCTTTGGCTGGGCAGTTAAGAGCGTTCTAAACGAAACCGACGGTAACCAGAACATGGAGCTCCTCGACTTCGGATACAGCCAGTCCAAATGGGTCGCCGAGAAAGTAGTGGAAGACGCCCGCGACAAGGGTCTCTCAGTACGAATCTTCCGCCCCGCTCTCGTCAGCCCCTCTGTTGACGGAGGCGGCAACAACTTCGATATCGCAGTCCGCCTCGTTGCCTTCATGGTCAACCACGGCATTGGCGTCGACGCTTTGAATCAGGTCAGCTTCGTCCCGGCTGACATCGTCGCAAACAATATCGTGGCAATCTCCACCACTGCCGGTACAGAAAACAAGACCTACCACGTAGTGCGCGACGATTACGCCAACATGCTGGACATCACCAGCCTCATTACCAAATCGACTGGGCGTGAGTTTGAAATCTTCGGTATCTCCGATTTCGTTCCTGAACTTATCCGAAGATGCCGCAAAGAAGACCTGCTCTTCCCGCTGCTCGATTTCCTGGTGGGCTCCGTCGACAACATCTCCGCCATGGAGTTCAAGCGCTACGACAGCTCCTCTTACCAGGAGGCAAGGGACGCCTCCGCATGGGGAATACCGGATCCAACGCTGGAGGATACGGTCAATGGCATTTTGAAATTCATGCACCGCAAGGGAATCATCTCCGTCGCAGCTCGCGAACGCGAGATCGCCGCCCCGGTCCCGTCCAGCCCCACTCTG
>Ga0302140_10004662_pt1 | contig 17443 bp, 19 predicted proteins | sample I_Bog_E1_1_FD_202095 | JGI IMG/M metagenome (GOLD analysis project Ga0302140, IMG submission 202095) | Peat permafrost microbial communities from Stordalen Mire near Abisko, Sweden - I_Bog_E1_1 | ecosystem: Environmental > Terrestrial > Soil > Wetlands > Peat | place: Sweden: Abisko, Stordalen... | reverse complement strand
GGCACCTCTTCACCAAGTCGGAGACCGTGGTTCAGGCTCTCTGGAACCTGCGTGACACCCTGAAGCCCACGGCGGCTACGCTGGTCGTTCTCTGCCCCGCGCTCTCCGTTCCCACGGAGTTGTCCCACGATATCGTGGTGATCACGGAGCCGCTTCCGAACGCTGCTGAGGTGTCCATCATCGTTGACGGCGTGTGCAAGGATGCGGGTCTCACCACCGTCTCCGATAAGGACAAGGTGGTGGACACCCTCCTCGGTATGAGTGCCTTCGCCATCGAACAGGTGCTCGCCATGAGCATTGAGCAGGGCGAGGACGGCACCGTCGTTCTCAACCGTGACGAACTTTGGGACCGCAAGCGGAAGATGGTCGAACAGACGCCGGGTCTGAGCGTCTTCCGTGGCGACGACTCCTTCAGCGATGTCGGCGGTCTGGAGAACATCAAGTTCTTCCTCAACCGCATTCTCAACAGTGGCAACAACCCCGTCCGCTGCATCGGCTTCATCGACGAGATTGAGAAGATGTTCGGGGCGAACACGGGGGGCGACCTCTCTGGCGTCTCGCAGGATCAACTCAAGGTGTTCCTCACCGAGATGCAGGACAGCAACATTCCTGGTTTGATCCTCATTGGACCTCCGGGTACGGGCAAGAGCATCATCGCCAAGGGCGCTGGAGCCGTCGCTGACGCTGAGGTGCTGACCATCGACACGGGTGCAATGACAGGGAGCCTCGTAGGTCAGTCTCAGGGGATGATTCGCCACGCCATGGCCACCTTCAAGGCGGTCTCTCAGGGCAAGGGGCTCTTCATCGCCACCTGCAATCAGATTTCCGCCCTGCCCCCCGAGCTACGCCGTCGCTTCACCCTCGGCACGTTCTTCGTTGACCTGCCGTCTGCGGTGGAGCGGAAGGCAATCTGGGCGCTCAAGCTGAAGGAGTATGCCGCCAAGAGTGGCAGCAGCCTGACGCTCAAGAGCGAACTGCCGTCCGATGAGGGGTGGACGGGAGCCGAAATCAGGGCGTGCTGCGATGTCGCCTACAGGTCCAACATCGGTCTGAAGGAGGCTGCTGAGTTCATCGTTCCGGTGAGCATCGCCGCCGCTGCCCAGATCGACGCTCTCCGCAAGATGGCTTCCGACAAGTTCATCTCGGCAAACACCAAGGGCATCTACCACTACGACCCGACTGCCGTGCCCGCTCCGCTTCCTGACACGCCGTCCCGCCCCACCCGGCGGTTCTCCAACGAAAAAGGAGGGGCAAACTAGCCCACTTTTTTGTTTACAAACTCACCCAAACCCTTAGTATTACCTATATGAGCCATCTAGAACACAGCACGGTGACCATCACCGACCTCAAAGCCTTGGAGGCTGCCTGTAAGACGCTGGGAATCACCTTCGTGGAGGGCAAGAAGTCCTTCACTTCGTACGGCAATGCCCAGCACCCCTGCAACCATGCCATCACGGGATTTCCTGGAACGAACTGGGAGGTCGGGCTGCTCTCGGCTGACACGAATACGAACAAGATCAGCTACTCGCTCGCCTACGACCCGTACTCGTACGGCACCAACAACGGTCATCCGATCACCACGAAGCTGTGCAAGCAGCAGGCTGACGGCAACTACACGAAGGACGGCAAGCACCAGTACGAGCACCTGATGAACCAGTACTCGCTGGAGGTGCTTAAGGCCAAGGCTCGCCTCAAGGGCTACCAGTTCCAGACGACCACCGTTGGTGGCAAGCTGAAGTTGGAAGTCTTCGCCAAGTAAACCCCCACCTCAACACACTTCCTACCATGTCATTCGGCACACAGAAAAAGTCCATCGTCTTCACCATTGAGGACGGTCAGGTTCATGTCGAAGCCAAGGGCTTCGTCGGTTCCGCCTGCGAGGCGGCTACCAAGGAGTTCACGGATGCCCTCGGTGGCACCCTGTCAGGCAAGGTCAAGAAACCCGAGTACTTCAAGAAGGCTGAGCACGCCTTAACCCAGAGGGCTTAACCATGGAACCCACCGCCACTGTTTTCTCGATCGAAGATGGTATCGTCACCGCAGTGGCGGGGGGTCCCATCTCGATAGCCGACCTCGGTCCCCGCACCACGGAGCGTGCCTCACACCTTGAGTTCAACGGTTCCACCAACAAGTGGGATGTCACCGACCACAAAACCCAAGTCCTCCTCTACAGCCACTCGGACTACGATGTCGCTCTGGCGTGGGAAGGGGCTTACTACAACCAAAGGATTCTGGAGTCATGACTATCCAAAAATGGCAGCCCGGCGACATTTCCATCACCGAGGGTGGGGAGTACAAGGGTAGGGAGATTTCCCGCAAGTGGGGCTTCCCTTCCCGCACGAACCCTAATGCCAGCTACGAATGCCTCGCCTTCGTTGATGGCAGCATTACCTGCAATTGTCCGGGTTGGACCCGGCGGTGCAAGAATGGCATCCGTGAATGCAAGCACACCCAGATAGTGGAGAACGTTCTCCTTGCCCTTCAGGACACCGAGTTGAACACCCTTACTGAGGTCCAGAGGACCGGTCTCACCAAGGCACGCGAGAACGTGCGGCGTCGGTTCAACTTCTCGGAGTGATTTGCGCTAGGACCGCGAACACTGGGATCAACTACGCAATAGTTGCCGACATCACCTGAACGATGGTGTTCGGCGCAGCCACTATGGTGGGAAGAGGTACACCCATAGTGGCTGTTGAGGCGACGAACGTGGTCACCTGAGTTGTGGTTACAACGCCACCCGGCACCGTGGTTACGGACATCGTGACCGTTATCGTATACGTGGTTCCTGTGGAAAGGTTCGTGGCCCAAACCGTGAGCGTTACCGACTGGCTGTTATAGCCACCTCCAGGTCCTGCATTCAACAGGCTGTAAGCCGAGAAGGAGTCGCCCTCTGGCAAGCCCACTATCGAGTCAACGCTGGTGAGGTTTGTGATGCTCACGCCACCCACAAGAGGATTGATTATTGTGTAGGTGAAATTGGGCGCAACGAGCACAGCGCCCGTCTGCTGAGCGGCCGCCCGTGTGAGCGTCGGCCAGAAATCCGGACCAGCAACCAGACATCCAAAATCAATCATCCAGGGCTGACACACCCGAAGATAAGGAGTGAGGAGGGGCGTGGCGTTTGTTGCCAGTATTGTCCCTGTTCCGTCCGATGATGGCACTAACCCATCAGGAATGAGTGCGGGTCTGCCAAGATCGCCGGGTCCCGCTACCTGAAAAGCTAAGGAGAGCCGCGGCTGGGCGATGGTGAGAGCGTTTATCCACCGCTGGTTGGCACTGGTGTCCCAGACGTACCCGTAGTTGGAACTGGGCGTTCGAACCTCGGACAGCAGAGGTGCCACCTCGATCCAGGATTGGGTTACCGAGTCGAGGGCTTGCTCAAGGAGAGCTCTTTTGTGGCTCTCATAGAGCGGGGCATTTTGGATGAGCGTCATGCCCTGATACCAACGGAGGTCGAAGGCGTAGACGTAGAGAGCTATTCCGGCTGACCCAAACCAGTTTATGGCAATCTTGGGGAGCACCTGCTGAGAGGTGTTGAAGACATCCAGCCAGATACAGTCCAGTCTCTCCGGTATCCCGTAAAACTGCGTGGTAGGGCTGGCGATGGTGCCCACTGACGCACTGATATCGTAGGTGACAGGCGTGTTAACAGGAAGCACCGTGGTGACCTGTACCTCATTGATCGTGAGTTGACCACTGGTTCCGAACCAGTTCACAGTGAGAGTAGCATTCTGCCCACTGGTCGTCAATTGGACGGGAGGTGTGAGAACCGCTGTGCCGGGTACCTGACCGAAAGCCCATGCGCCAGAGTATACGAGGCTGGGGCTGGTGCTGTTTCCACTGTCTTGGTAGGAGACAGATACTTGGAAGGCCGGTGTGGGATTTACCAAGTCGGTGAAACTGAAGGATACCAGTATTCCGCCAGAGGGGGCTGCAAAGGACCAACTGATGCTTCCTGCTGAGGTTAAGGTGGCTGCCGTACTGTTGAATGTGGAGATACCTGCTGTATTTTGGTAACCAAAAATGTTCAGGACACGGCTGGGCTTCACCAAAAGTCCTATCCGGAGAGGGCCCGGAGGGACCACCGAGGGCACGGAGAGCTGGACTATTCCCGGGGTGGTGATGAGGACGGAGTTGGGCTGCCAGAGACCTCCAGAAATGATGTTATTTTCTGGGGTAACCGTGTTGTATATCAGGTTGTCTCTCCAAGGGCGCACCACAAGTCTCGCACTCTTCTGGCGGTAAAACTCCGCATCGGGATCATCTGGTACCTGGTACTGAAGTTGAACAATTCCCCCATCAGGCGTGGTGAATGTAGGCTGGGCAGGCACCCCACTGGTGGAGGGACCTACGGACTCATCCTGCCAAGTGACGGTGTTGAGCGCCTTGTTGTACACAACCTGACCTGCTTGACCTGCTTGGCCTGCCTGACCTGCTGCTAGGAGAGGCCAGGATGCCCAGATGCGCTGACTCACCGTGTCACTTATGAGCTGGTACACCTCGGGCTCTGCCACATTGGATTCGGGGCTCACGGACTGGAGCAACAGGCGGTTAGCCTGGGACCAAATCCTGTCCAAGGTGTAGCGGATATTGGCAACGTAGGATGCGAGTGTGTTATCCCTATCCGCTAGGGCTTGGTCGGGTGTCTTGAACAGGGATACGTTGAGAGGGTACCCTTGGCTCACCGTTTGCTTAGAAAAAGAGCCAGCGGCCAACGACCACGCTTCGTTCAAAACAAGGGGAGGCAGGGGGAGTTCCGCGAGTACGACAGGGCTAAGTTCGCTCGCTGCCTGGTATAACCAGGTATAAATGATTAAATCTCGGGCGTACAAACCTTCATCGGATATACCGGCATCGGTAGGAACCGACTGGTTATCCACATGGGTTACAACTCCAGGGCTCCCATAGGAGATACCAACCATGTCCACAGACATGTCTTGCAACGTTCCGATAGGATCACCAGGCACTGAGGGATAGGGAACTGTCACCCCCCACACATCACCCATGGCACTGGCAACCTGAGCAATAGTAACTGCAAGAATAAGATCACGATAAGCCAAGTTACCATCTCTCGCAGCAAATACCCCAGACACGAAATCAGCCGTTGGATTTACAGCAGGAAGCGTGCTGCCGGGCGGCTGTGCATTGTACCACGACAATGACGGGTATTTCGATAGTGGATAGGCAGAATACATTATAGATGCACAAGCCACGCCCCAGACACACTGGCGTAGGCGGGGGGATTGGTGAGATTGTTTACAACGAACACGCCGTAGGTGTCGGGCTGGTCTAGGGGCCATGCCTGGGCAGGCGGGAACACACTAACGGTACCTGGAATATCCGCACCCACGTAGGCGAGAGCTTCTCCCGGTGGACCTGAGAGAAGGTCAGCCCTGCTTCCGTAGAGACCTGCGTAAACAGAATTATAGGTTGGGTTTGCCTTCACTGGGATGGCGGTGAGAACCAGCACTCGAATAAGGTGGATGCTCAACCAAGCGAGGGTGGCTCGCTGTCCCTGTGCGAGTTGAAGCATGCTCACCGTCTGCTCAATCCCGGGGTTGAGCAGAGTTTCAGGCAAGTTAAAGGGCACCCACAGGTATCTGCCCAAATCGTCACTGGTGACAAATACGGAAGACATTAGGAGGGGGGAGGACCAAGATTCACCACGTACTGACCGCTCACAGTTAGCCGAAGCGCCCAACTGGTGGTATTGTTGCAGATGACAAAGCTGTAGGGGCCTGTTTCAGCGTACACTGCGGGTGTCGTAGTGCGGGCGGCAAATACAGGTGGAATGCTCGTGGCTGTGCCAAGGATGAGGGGGTTCTCCTGAGCAGGTTGGGTATTGGGTGACACCAGCGCGTTGAAGCTGGAGTACAAACCAACGTAAGCTAAGCCGTAGCCCGGAGTCACAAGCGTGGCCGAGCCGCTGGGAAACACGCACACGCCATCTGCGGTGGGGTTGACGTTTAGGGTGTCTGCCCCGCTTGTGGTATCTACGTAACTTAACAAATTGACCTGCAACCAACTTAGGGAGAATGACTGATTCCCCGAGAGCACTGTTGAACTTATAACCAGCCACTCCTCTGGCTCCAATTCCGTGAGCGGCAGGCTAACAGCAAGAGGTATTAGGCTTTGAAACTGACTGCTGGTAACGTAGCTCATGATTATCGGTTTAATCCGTTGGGAGAGAAGCGAAGTTGGGTTCCCATCTGAAATTGAAGAAGTGGATCGACCATCTGGGTGAGGTCAGCAATGAGCCACCACAGCGCGGGGTCACCCTGATAGAAGGCGCTGATAGTGTCCGGTCTGTTTTCCGTAGCCATCGTCACAGTTACCAGGCGATCATTGTCCTGAGGAGCGAGTTGAATCCTGAGACCAAATACTAGGTTTCCATCCTCGGGGTTGGTGTAGACGGGGGTTAGTTGGTAGGCAGAGTCACTCGCCAGGGAAACCGTGTCAGAGTTTGGTGTGGGAACTGACTGGAGAACCGTGTTGCTGTTGTGGGTGGAGGAGTTGGTTTTCATGCCTCTATCCTTAGTTACCGTCGCGGCCTAGGCACAAAATTCTGGCGTCTCTGCGATTTTGTTGTTTACACGCGGTATGTTCATGTTGTTCTTTTAGCCATTGGATTTTGGGAGGCTACCTCCCCTTTGCGTATCCCGCACCCCGATGCCAAACTTTATACCGCCTGCACGTATTAGACAGGAAGACGAACTTTTCATCAACTCCCTCGCTCATGAGTACCAGGATAAAAATTGGTCCTACGAGACCCTTTGTAGCATAACAGCGGATGCAATGCGGATGGTGAGACACCTCTCCTCCCGGTACTCTGACCCCACATGCATGGAGTTGAATGCTGAGGAACTGGAAGCTGAGGGCAGACGAAAGTTCATCGAGCAGATAACCTGCGTGAAAGTTCTCACCGGGCTGCCCCAAAAACTTCACGAAGGTGACTTGGTTGTGTCGTTCAATGGGATTGCCCTCTCTGGAGTCGAACAACTCATGGGCGAGCTAGCCCAGTGCTCTCCTGGGGATTCCGCAGTGATAGAGTACCTTCGGTGGCCCAAGCCCCTGAAAAAGGAGGAGCCAAAAGATGCAGTTGAAAAACCCAAGCGCATGAAGCAAGGCACGATGAGGTTCATACTTGGGGGGAGTTGCGAGGCAAAGATAGCGGGAGTGGAATTTTCGGAAATGACCGATGAACTGCGGGGGAAGGGTGTCCTTTTCGAAGGCTTTAATCCCTTATCCATAGTGGTTAAGGAGGTAGACTCAGACGAGCCCCTGATAAGAGGGAGAGCCCCCGAGCCTCCGAGTCGGGTGGAACTTTTTAGCTGGCTCAAGTGCTGCGCAAACAACCACATTCGGGGCATAGTGCACCGTTGCAGGTTTACCGTACGGCGCACAGGACGTAAGGTCCCCTCCAAGGATAGCAAAACCGAATGGAACCGCTCCTTTAAACCTGAGGTGAGCCTAGAGGCGGCTTCAGAGGACGACCATCTCAATCGGGCTGTGGAGCGGGCAGCAAGCATTTGGGACTCCCATGCTGTCAGTGAGTTTGATGAGGATATGGGGGCTTCCCGTTACTCACACTATTTTTCAGAAAGGGATACCTTATCCCTAGCCGATATCAGCGTCAACCTTCGTATCTCAAAACATGATCCAGACTCCAGAAAGTGCGTCTACCTCAACCTCCTTGCGAACCGTTACCGGAGCCGGGGGTGCACGATCAAGTACGTCTACGCCGCCGAAAACCCGGAGGTCTGACACGCCCTCGGATGCTTTGCTCAGTCCCCAGGAGTTCTTGGTCTATCGACAGTTGACCAATCCGAATCCGGAAGCCCAGACGCTTGCAGAGATTGAAAGCTACCGCGGCAGGGGTGCCAAGGGTCCCATAAAGGTGGACATCACCGCTGCTAACCTAGCCGATGGAATCGGCATGCCTCTGAGTTTGTTTGAGCAAGTTCACACAGGAATCAAAGAGAAAGTCGCCCACCATATGACACTACAACCTCACGAACAAGCCCACCACTCTGCGGTGTTGGCCTTGGAGAAGCTTTTTGAGGTACATATTCCTCGTACAGCGGAGCCCGTTGTAGTGCGAAGGATTTTTACCCTGAAAGCCAGGGCCGACTACAAGAAAATTATCAACGGCTGGACCGACCCCAGCACCCACATCCATCTCAGTTATGATCAGATTGTGGGAATGCTGCATTCCGTAGGGGCGAAGGCTCCCACGCTTGATGCGAACCAGGTGAGCCTCACCTGCTACGGAATCCTCTGGGAAAGCAACAACCAGGTGTGTAGGAACTGCGACCTTAACCGGAGGTGCTTTGAGGAGACCAGCAACGTTGGGTTTACGGGTGTTTCCGTATCTCCGAAACTTCTGCCTGCTACGGCGAAAGTGCGCACAGCCCACAAGACGGATGAGGGCATCAAAAAGATCGAGCCCACCCCGACCACCCCCGTGACATCTTCCCTAGTGGAGGAGGAGTTGGTCAACTACATGAAGAGCAACTTCCAAGGATTCAGTTGCTTCAAGAACACCTACTACACGCACAAAGGCACTACAAACTTGGGTAGTGGTGTGAGTTATCTCTTTTGGCTAGGGCGCATTCTGGAGGGCAGGCGCATCCCCGGTAACCAACAGGGAGGACATATCCGCCTCGCCTTCATCGGTCCCCGGGGAGGACCTCCGTCACCTAGCATAAAGGCGAAGATGGAAAAGATTGCGGGTAGCTGGTACCTTCCGCTGGACGCGAAGTATCGTACCCTCGTGGAACTTACGGAACAGCACGCCAACGAGAGACCCCCCGTCTACGTGTCACCGCGCAAAAAACCGCAAAAGGACTTATGTCTGAAACCAGCATCCTCGATCTAACTGACAGCGACCTCCTCTCCCGGGGTATCATCCGTCTCCGTGACGTGATCCCCACCCAGTTTTGGGTAGCCCTCCTCGGGGGCTTCAGCAGTCTCATCGGCATAGGCATCATCCTTACCCCGCACCTAGGCTGGGCACTCTCTTGGCTCATTGTGGCCTTGGTCCTATTCTTTTCTGCGGCTCTTGTCCTAGTCACGATAAGAGTGCTCTTCCTTCATGCTAGGAGTCAACTGGAGGTGCGCATTTTGGCGACCCAACTCCCACATCAGGCTGCATCTCTGGTAGTGTCCCACATGAGCCCTCCCGGTCTTCGGTAGTCGGGTGATGTTCTGCGAAGTGGTGGTAAGCTTGAGAAAGCCACTCTGCAAATTCTTGCACACTCATCTTGTGTTTTGCGATATTACACTTGTGACAGCAAGGCACACAATTTTCTTTACTGTAACCCTCCGAAGAATCAGCCCTGTCGATACCGTTGCATGGCACTGTTTCATTGTAAACGCGCCTTGCCCAACGGGTAGAGGGGTTTCTTGGCATCTCAGGTATTTGACCACAGTAATGACAATTTTGTGCAGTGATGCTCTTAAAATCTTCAAGAGAAAGCTGGAATGTATGGCGAGCAATCTCAGCGTTTCTTCGGTAGTATGAAAATTTGTATCGGATATAGGAACTCCCGGGCTCTTTTCTTCCTATAGGGTGAGCCGACATTTCTTTACGCCGCAAGCAGCCACAACTCCTGGTGCGGCCACTCAGAAGTTCGTCCTGACGAGAGTGGGTTTGACCACCGCAAGTACACCGGCAAAGCCACCTACGTTTTATCTGAGTCTTCCCCGCAGGACTACTCTTGATCGTAAATTCGTCGGGTTCTATCTCCCGTATGACGGTAAGCTCAAAAAATTTTTTGCCTCTTAAGTCAAGAAGTCTTGGGTGTCTTGGATTTTGTGCCATACCCTAACTACTATGAATAGCTGCATAGCTTGCATCACCTATCGCCGCCTTGAACCGTTGAGAAGTCTTTTGGCCTCGATCGAGACGCACTGCCCCTCCTACCCCCTAGCTGTATTTGAGGACTGTGCCACCTATGATGGTACGGCCGCTTTTCTCATGCGGGGTGCTGTACCTCTCGGGTACGATGCGGAACTCGACTCCGATGGTTACGAGCACACCACAGGTACGGGGAGGAAATGGACTGCTTGGTTAGCTCGCAGAAATGAAGGTGTGGCGGGCCAGTCGAATAAAGCGATACGTTGGATGGAGCGCAACAAGTTCGACCATCTCTGTTTGTGCAATGATGACCTGCTAGCCCAGGGGGACTTTCCTGCGGCTTACGCAGCAGCCCACGCCAAGCTAGGTGTAGGACTGCTTACGTTTTGCGACCTTAAGAACACAGCCCATGCTACCTATGAAGGTCCTGTGGTGCCCATGAAGGGGCTGAGGGTTAAGATACTGCCCCGCATGGTGGGCTTGATGATGAGCATCACGGGAAAACTCGTGGAGACCATCGGGTATTTCGACGCCACTTTTGGGAGATTTGGAAATGAGCACTCGCTTTTACCTGGTACCAAGTTACTGATGCGAAATCACTCATGGAAAAACGTCGAGGACGTACGCGAGGGTGACGAGGTTATTGGCATCGGCAAGCAGGAGGGTTTCTGCAAGAAGTACGCTGGCAACCGCAAGGTGTACAAGGACGGTCAGAAGCCGCAGTTTAACGCCTCGCGCTTGGTACCAGCCATGGTGCTCAAGACCCACGTACACGAGGACGAATGCGTGCGCGTGGGTCTTGAGTCCGGCGAGGAGATCGTGTGCACCGCCGACCACGAGTGGCTTGACCCGCTCTTCCACGCCAAGGCCGCCGACCGCGCCCGCGCCAACCTGCCGCTCTACATTCCGGCCACGGTAGGTCGCAGTCTGTCGCGCATCTACCCAGAATATACGCCGTGCGAGATGGACGATGGGTACAAGCACGGCTACGTGGATGGGGCGATGTGCGGCGATGGCACGCTTAGCCAAAAACAGGGTTCATTACGTGTTACCGACGATGACTTTAACGAGCGGTTCATCGCCTTCTGCAAAGATTTAGAGATACCAACCCGCGTTGGAAAGATTTCCTACCCTGTTAAGACTACAGGTGAGGTCTATACCGGCGAGTATCGTGAGTGTAACCGTGTAGGCTTGTCCGCCAAGACCGCTCGCGATATGATGACTTGGGGCTACCCGGTCACCGATAGTGAGATGCGCGGTTGGATCGGAGGCATGTACGACGCTGAGGGTAGCGGCTATTGCATCGCCCAGGACCGCGACATCAACCCAGAAAACTGCGCTGAGATCGCCCGTATCCTCACCCACTTCAACTTCAAGTTCAAGCAGTCTAGGAAGGAGTTTAAGCTCGCAGGTGGCCGGTACGAGTTGATGCGGTTCATGAATACCTTCACCCCGGCGTGCTCGTACAAGATGGACCGGTTCCTCGTAGACACTCGGATGTTCATAAAGCGCGACCGGATAGTCAGCGTTGAGCCCATCGGTAAGCGTATCGTTCACTGCATCACCACCACAATGGGTAACTTCATCGCCAACGGATACGTGTCCAGAAATTGCGACTTCAACAACAGGGCTCGGCTCCAGGGCTTCATAAGCGTGGGCAACCAGTCCCAACTCGCCTTGGACATTGAAACGACCACTCTGGCCAGTCAGCCCCTGCCCAGCACTATAATGAACGTAGAGCGCCCTGCTCTGGATGCTCGGGCTAACCAGGATATCAATCGGGTTGACCAGCTTTATCGCTTTGAGAGTCTCTACAGACCCTACCGTCTGCCCCACCCGCGTTACGCCCATGCCTTCGGTATGCCCACCTCGGGAATCCCTGGGCATGATCTGGACAATTTGGGCTACACCTTCGTATCAGACCGTCTAGCGTAGATAATATATGCCAATCAGCGCCCCCGTCCTCAAGCTTCTGGGAGAAACCTGCACAACCTCGGGCGTTGGCACAGGAGCATCATCGCCCCCTCCAGTAGGTCTCACGAACTCGGTTCCAAATCCAAAATTCAGGCGCAAGCGGAGAGGTCCCGTTCCGCCCAGAACACCTTAACACCATGGCTTGGAGAGATTATTACGAAGCGCCCAAGGAGACGAACTCTCTTGTAGAGTCCAAGATCACTGAGGCTGAAGCCCTAGCCTCCCTCCCGCTTGCTCCAGTCATTATGCCGCCCCTGGAGGAGTTGGTAGCCCCTGAGGTGTCCACACCTGCTATTGAACTCGTGACCGAGAGCGGAGTTGCTTGTCGGATCGAGGGTAGTGCGATGCCCCCTCCCAAGTATTCGGACGGCGTTCGCATGTGCGCCAATGTGCGGAAATTCCTGGGATGATACTGCCGATACCTGGTGCGAGTGAGGTAACCCAGTTTGAGCAGGATTATCTTCTAGCTGTAGGAAAACCCGCCCCGAAACCCGCGGGTCATCCTGTTGGGGTTGCGCCTGTTACATCGACAGGGTTGCGGGTGGACATCTCACATGAATTTTTCACCGACATCCTGGTGATAACTTGGGAGGGTCAGTCTGAGGAAAAGACTCATGTGGAACTGCTCCAATGGTTAAGAGAGCATGGAGCCAAGGACGAGGAGAAGATGAATGAGTCCATCAACTGTGCCCTCAATTTTGGGCGCTCGGTATTTACCATCAAGGACGCCAAGAAGCCTCAGTATAAGCAGGACCCTGCGGACCCCGTCATTTAAGGTTTCATATCTGGTAAAATGTAGGGTTCCATAAGCGTCTTACACCTAAGAGGGGCGGGAAGTTACGTGTTTTTGTTGGACAAGGGACTGGTTAGTTCATGTCCAAGATACTCCTCCTTGAGGACACATGTGAGTTCACCCCCAGCCCTTCCTCCCTGCGTGCAGTGCAGGAGAGCTCGGCCAAGGGTTTGCTCAAGTATCCGGTAGAAGTCGAGGGCAGGATGTCGGTGGTAGGTGTCCGGAACGAGAATAACCGCAGGTACACTTTACCTGTTTGGCAAAAGCAACTTAAGGAAGATTCTCAGCTTCGCCAACTCATCAAGGCTCGCAGGTCCGTAGGACTGCTGGAGCACCCCGGTGATGGCAATGTGTCCCTCAACAGCCCCATCAGCCACGTGCTGATTGATGTGCGTTTGGAAGGTACGGAGATTTTCGGCAAAATCGGTTTCATCAACACTGCCGAGGGCAACAAGATGCTCGCCCTCATCGAGGCGGGCTACAACCCCCTGGTATCCAGCCGCGGCTACGGAAGCGTGGTAAAAGCCTCTGACGGTGTAGATGAGGTTCAAGAGGATTACGTGTGTGAAGGCTGGGATGTCGTTTGGAACCCCTCCTTCAAGACAGCCGAATTGGACGGATCAAAGGTTCGTTTCGCCCGGGAGAGCATCTCCGAGAAGAAAGTCGAGCCCGTCAAACAGTCCGAGGTTACCCCCATTCACGAGTCAAAAACAGATCAGACTACAAATAACATGAACGACCAGCTCAAGGCTATCAGGGAGTCACTGACTCCCCTTGCGAGCGCAAATGTGGCTATTCTGACGCCGCAGCGCATCGCAGAATCACTCGTCCGCTGTGGCGAGCTCCATCGTCGGGCAGCTAGTGTGACCGACCCAACCCTGTCCTGGGACGTTCAGGAGACTCATTCTGAAATCACAGAGCAGGAGAACCGCCTCAAGGAGGCGATGGGCGAACCCGCTAGGAAAGTTACCGCCCTCACTGAACAGAGCACCAAGATGCTCAAAACCCTGAAGGTCATTGCCGAGACGGCACTGAAATTCAAGACCTCAGCCGCCAAGTATCTCAAGGAGAACGAGGCAAAGTCTGCGAAGCTGAAGGAGACGGTCGAGCGGGGTCACGGCTGGGTGAAACGCGCCCGCATTGCCGAGGCCCAGATCAAGAAACTGGACGCCAAGTACCAGTTCGCCTGCGAGGCTGTCGATGAAATCGAGGCCCGTTACAAGGCTGACACAACTGAGCTGGGTCGCCGGGTGCTCCAGCTTGAGTTCAAGGAGAAGTTTACGGATGCCGACCTGCTCAAGCAGCTCAACGAGGCAACCACGCTCAAGGACCTCATCGCCATCCGCGAGAAGTTCACGGAGCCCGATGGCAAGGAAATCCCCGCGAAGGGCAGCAAGGGTCCTGGTGAGGAAAAGGGCAAGGAGTCTGCTACGAAGGACGCTGCCAAGGGTCCCGGCAAGGGCGAAACCCTCGCTGACAAGAAGGACGACAAGGATGAGGAGCAGAAAAAGGAGGACAAGGACGGTGCCAAGAAGGAGTCCGTGGATTCCAAGGCCGGTCCTGGTGAGGAAAAGGGTAAGGAAAAGCCCGAGAAGGACGCTGCCAAGGGTCCCGGCAAGGGCGAAACCCTCGCTGACAAGAAGGACGACAAGGATGAGGAAGGCAAGAAGGGCGCTGACGACAAGAAGGAGTCTGCCCCCACCCGCCTCCGTACCACGGAACTCACAGAGGCTGCCATCATCGGCGGTCGCGAGTTCAACATCTCGGAACTCTCAGGCAGCATTCGCCGCCTTTCGGAATCTCGCAAGTAATCGGCCTAAAGCCACTTCACTGAACACAAACTAAAGGAAAACCAAACATGTCAGTCGTTGCACAAAATGGTAGGCCGATGCTCGTCACGGACGGCGGCCAGCCCGCAAAGTTCGCGGAGATTCTTGAGTGGGGTTATCACCTCGCCAAGACGCCGCTCGGTATCGCCGCTGGCGGTAACCACAAAGCAATCTGGGAGGCCAAGGGATGGAAGGAATTTGTCGAGGGCATGCCCGAGCACAAGCAGGCGACCACCGCCATCATGCTGGAGAACTGTCGCAAGACGTTCGGCCGCCTCGATGAGGTGACCCGCACGCAGGCTCTCGGCAGCTTCGACAAGTGGATTTTCCCTGTCATCGCCAACATGGCCGAGAACGATGTCATCGACCAGATCGTTGCTCTCCAGCCTATGTCCGGCCCGACCTCACAGGTCGTGTACATGGACATCGTGACGGAAGCTTCGAAGGGTCAGATTCCCGGTGGTACGCCCTTCTGGCGTGCAATCCAGGGTGCTGCTGACCGCTTTGGTGATTCGGACGAACTCGTGCAGAACGAGACGTACACCACGGACGCCTCCGGCAACTTGGGCAACTCGCCCACGGTTAACTTGCAGTGGCTGCCCGTCAGGGCGGGTACGGTGCAGGTGACCCTTAACGGTGTGACGACGATGGACGACGGCAACGGTGTCATCCTCCAGAATGGTGCAACGTTCGGCGGTGCAGGCTCCATCAACTACAACACGGGTGCCATCGTCGTGACGGGCTCGGGTGCCAACGCCAACACCACCATCACGGTGACGTATGCGTTCAACTCGGAAGCCAATCAGACCATCCAGGGCTATGAGATGCGCCTCTCCGCAGTGCCGGTGACAGCCAAGGTGCTGAAGCTCCGCACGCTGTGGTCTGAGGAAGCAGATCAGAACTTGCAGGCGATGTTCAACATCAAGATGGAGAGCACGATGATCAATGCTCTGACCGCTGGTCTCCAGTATCAGAAGCATCGCTCGGTCATTGCCGACATCCGCGCAAGGGCACAGGCAGGTACGGTTTCGTGGGATGCCACGCCGCCCTCCGCTGTCAACTACCAGACCCACAAGTTCAGCTTCATCGACGCGATCGTAACGGCCTCCAACCTCATCTTGGGTGCCACGAACATGGTGTCGGGTAACTGGATTATCCTCGGACTTCAGGCAGCCACGGTCGTACAGACGCTGCCCCAGTTCCAGGCTAAGGGCAACTTGCAGGAAACGCAGGGCATCTCGTACATCGGTGATCTTGCCGGGTTCAAGTGCTTCCGCGATCCTCACTACCCGCAGTCGGAGTTCCTGGTCGGCTACAAGGGTGACCAGTTCGTCCGCACGGGCTATGTGCTCGCAGAGTGGCAGAAGCTCTACACGACGCCGGATGTCATCCTGACGGACTTCGTCCATCGTCGCGGGTTCGCCACCAGCTTTGCCAAGCACTGCATCAATGCTGGCATGTATTGCCGCGGTTCCGTTTTGAATGCCCCGGTAGCATTCGGCCAAATCTTCGGATAGGCATTTGGTTAATAGTAACCAAGTTCAACTTCAAGTCCTCCGAGTGGAAACGCTCGGAGGATTTTTATTTTCATGTTTTGTGCTCATGGGATAGTTAAGCACTGTTCTATCACGAGTATGATAACCAAATACACCCGTGAGGCCATCTTAGCCGACGCCGCTAGGTTCACCGTGAAGCGCGATTGGAAGCAACAATCCTATCGCTTCTACAAAGCTGCCCGCCTGTTCGGCGCGGATTTTTATGCTCAATGCATGAGGCACATGAAACGTGCCAAGCGTCTCGTAGGTCCAACCAAGGGCAAGTTCCGCTACACCGACGCTGAGATTGAGCGCGTCGCCAAGGACTACCGGCAGCGCAACCATTTCAAGCGTGGTGCCAGGCCCTACTATCAGGCCGCGCTCACCAGGTACGGCGGCAGCCAGTCTGACTTCTTCACGTGCATCACGGCGCACATGGACGCGCCCAGCAACCCGTACAGCGACTCGGTGTACGCCTACGTGGTTGAGTTTGATGACCGGCACGCCTACGTGGGCATCTCAGGTCGTGTTGAGGGCAGGCGCTGGGAGGATCACCAGCGGCGGGGGCCGGTGGCGAGGCACCTCAAGAAGCAGCCCGACGTGGGTGTCAAGTTCACCATCTTGGAGCGCGGCCTTAACGCCGCCTCGGCCAAGGCCCGTGAGGCCTATTGGCAGGCTGATTACCTAGACAAGGAGTGGACACCCCTGTGGAAGATAAAGACCCCTGCTGGAAGCCTAGGCTCGGTGCCCACGGTGACCAGGGAGCAGTGCCGTGCCTGTGCTGCCCTGTGCAGGACCAGGAAGGAGTTCTTCGATCGTTACCAGTCCCGCTACCGCATCAGCAAGCGCCACGGCTGGTATGAGGAAATCACCCGGCACATGCCCACGGACTTGGAAGCACGGCAGGCGCAAGCCCGAAAGAACTCCTCCCGGCCGGTGTCAGATGCCACTAGGCAGAAGCAGCGACTGGCGAAGCTGGGGAAGAAGAAACCCTCTATTTTGAGTGCTCTGTAAACAACCTGTCCCACACCTCTGCCATCGTCATCTCGGTGCGCTCGCTCGGGATACCCAGGAGCTCATGGAACTCCTCCGAGGTGCATTCCAGCCACTCTGCGGGCCTACGAGCACCGATGTGGTGACCCTTGAAATAGCACAGGTAGGGGGCGCTCTTCATGTCCGGACGGCTAATGAAGAGGAACTCGCGCCCCGTGGGGTTGAGAAGAAGGGTGGTGGTTTTCCAGTTTTCGGTGTTATTCACGTCCATAAAGAACGGCTAGTTAGGGAGTGACCACCCGCCAACTTATAGACTCCCTATTTGAGGGGCCTGCCGATGTGGTGCTGGGTCATTCCACCCAAGAATCTATAGACTCTCTGTTTGAGGCTCCACAGGGGCTCAAACTCCTCGTGCAGATCACCTATGAGAGCGGAGATTCCGGAGTGTATCCAGCATTGG
>Ga0302140_10004660_pt1 | contig 17445 bp, 18 predicted proteins | sample I_Bog_E1_1_FD_202095 | JGI IMG/M metagenome (GOLD analysis project Ga0302140, IMG submission 202095) | Peat permafrost microbial communities from Stordalen Mire near Abisko, Sweden - I_Bog_E1_1 | ecosystem: Environmental > Terrestrial > Soil > Wetlands > Peat | place: Sweden: Abisko, Stordalen... | reverse complement strand
GCAATTAAGAATCGAGCAATCTCTTTTCTAATTTTCATATTAGTTTTTAGAATGTAGGAATGATACGTGGCAGGACCTCAATAATTTATCTGTAGGTCACTTAAGTTACCTTTTGATTCTCAAGAAAATATCTCAAGAATCACGAACCACGAGCTTTGATAAGCTGCTACCTTATTTTTTTTCATTCACTGCCGTAAAATCAGCGTCAATAATATCGTCTTTATTATCCTTCTTCTTTTCCTGATTCGCAGGATTAACAAAGTCAGAAGGCTCTTCAGAAGCACCTTGTTGTTTTGGAGCTGTTGCCTTATAGGCTTCTTCAGCTAACTTCTGCGCCATTTTCTCCAAAGATTCCATACCGCGCTTGATCTTATCAGCATCTTTACCCTTAATAGCTAATTTCAGACTGTTCAATTCCTGTTCTATGTTCCCACGATCAGTATTGGAGATCTTATCCCCATATGCCTTAAGTGAACTCTCAGTTGAATAAACAAGCGTGTTGGCCTGATTTGCCAACTCTACTTCTTCCTTCTTCTTTTTATCTTCTTCTGCATATTTTTCTGCTTGATCGACCATCCGTTCAATATCGTCACTAGACAGTTTTGTGGGTGCCGTGATCTTGATCGACTGTTCCTTGCCTGTCCCCATATCTTTAGCGGTCACATGAACAATACCATTCGTATCAATATCAAAGGTGACTTCGATCTGAGGCTTACCACGTGGTGCAGGTGGTATCCCGACCAAGTCAAAACGGCCTAATTCGATATTATCGTCAACCATTTGTCGTTCGCCTTGTAGGACACGAATTGTAACAGCAGACTGATTTTCATCGGCTGTTGAGAAAATCTGGCTCTTTTTGGTTGGGATAGTGGTATTGCGGTCTATCAATTTTGTAAAAACTCCACCCATCGTCTCTATGCCGAGCGACAAAGGTGTCACATCTAATAACAGTATTTCTTTAGCATCGCCGCTAATAATCCCTGCCTGAATGGCTGCACCTAATGCAACGCATTCCATGGGATCAACGCCACGTTCAATCTTTTGACCTACTTCTTTCTCTAAGAATTGTTGAACAATAGGCATACGTGTCGGTCCACCTACCAATATGACGCGGTCAATTTTAATATCAGATCCTTGTTTAGCACTCGCATCCTTTATGGCCTGGCGAATGGGAACCCGGCAACGTTCAATAATGGGAGCGACTAAACTTTCCAGTTTTGCCCGGTCAATGGTCAAGGTCAAATGCTTGGGGCCATTAGCATCAGCGGTAACAAACGGTAAATTGATGTCTGTCGAAATGGTGCTTGAAAGCTCAACCTTTGCTTTTTCCGCAGCTTCACGAAGACGTTGAAATGCCATTTTGTCATTCTTCAGGTCTATGCCTGTTTCTTTCTTAAATTCGTTAATGATGTAATCAATAAGCACATTGTCCATATCGGTGCCGCCTAATTGGTTTTCACCACAGGTCGCTAACACTTCAAATGTACTAGCCTTTTGTTCTTTATCCCAACCCATTTCAAGAATGGTAACGTCAAGCGTCCCTCCGCCAAGATCAAAAACCATGATCTTTTGTTCTTTGCCTACTTTATCAATGCCATATGCTAGGCATGCAGCCGTCGGCTCATTGATAATACGCAACACTTTTAAGCCCGCAATCTCACCCGCATCCTTGGTTGCCTGTCGCTGATTATCATTAAAATAAGCTGGCACTGTAATGACTGCTGAATCAATTGGTTCACCAAGATATTTCTCCGCATCTGCCTTAATCTTTTGGAGGATGAAAGCACTGATCTGTTGGGGAGTAAACTCCTTGCCCATAGCTTTAAATTTAAAATCAGTACCCATTTTGCGTTTGGCCGCATAAATCGTTCCTTCAGAGTTGATTGGTGCCTGGCGACGGGCTGGCTCCCCGACTAATCGTTGTCCGTCCTTGGTGAATGCCACAAATGATGGGAATGCTTTGCCTGAAGAAACCCCTGCACCTTCAGCAGATGGTATGATGACCGGACGACCACCTTCCATAACGGCAGCTGCAGAGTTAGACGTTCCTAAATCAATTCCAATTGCTTTTCCCATATAATTCTCCATTCTTTCAAAAAACATTATCTGTTCGGTTTAATATCAAATTTTTGGACCAGCTGCTTTAACATCATTCAATGTATCTTTTTCATACTCTTTAAAATTTTCATTAAACATTTTGGCCAATTCCCTCGCCTTTTTGTCATACGCATTAGGATCTTTCCACGTTTTACGAGGATTAAGAACTTGTGCAGCGACACCTGGACAGCTTAAAGGAATTCCTAAACCAAAAATTGGATCTGCCTCAGTTTTTATGTCCTTTAATCCTCCAGACAAAACTGCAGAGACCATCGCACGCGTTAATGAAAGGTCCATCCGCTTGCCTTCCCCGTAAGGTCCCCCGCTCCAACCTGTATTGACAAGCCACACATCCACCTTATGTTTGGTAATCTTTTCTCCCAAAAGTTTGGCATATGTCGTTGGGGGCAATGCCATAAATGGCGCACCAAAACAGGAACTGAATGTCGCTTGCGGCTCTTTTATGCCTGCTTCTGTTCCAGCAACCTTGGCAGTATAGCCGGAAAGAAAATGATACATGGCCTGCGCTGTTGTAAGCCTGGAAATTGGCGGCAAAACACCAAAGGCATCACATGTGAGCATAATAATATTCTTAGGATGCCCTCCTTTTCCTGTCAAAGTCATATTTGGAATATGCGAGATAGGATAGGCCGCACGGGTGTTCTCTGTTAATGAAGCATCATCAAGGTTCAAGTGGCGTGTTTGTGGATCAATCACGACATTCTCAAGAAGCGTTCCAAAACGTCTGGTTGTTTCATAAATTTCAGGTTCATCTTCCTCAGACAACCGGATCACCTTTGCATAGCAGCCGCCTTCAAAATTAAAAACCCCATCATCACTCCAACCATGCTCATCATCACCGATCAATGTCCTATCTGGTGTTGCGGATAAAGTAGTCTTACCAGTTCCTGACAAACCAAAGAATACGACTACATCATTCTCGTCTTTCCCATAATTTGCTGAAGAATGCATTGCCATCACACCTTTTTGGGGAAGAAGGTAATTCATCACTGTAAAAATAGATTTTTTGATTTCACCGGCATATGCTGTACCTCCAATAAGAATCAACTTCTTTGCAAAGTTCAAAAGAATAAAGGCCTCCGAATGTGTACCGTCTACTGCCGGTTCTGCATGAAAATTGGGCGCATGAATAACGGTAAATTCAGGGATATGAGGCCCAAGATTCTCGGTATCCAGCTCACGGATAAACATATTGCGGGCAAACAAAGCATAGGACGCTTTTTCCGTTATAATACGTATCGGAATTTGGTAACTGCTATCTGCTCCAGCATGGCAATCTTCAATAAAGATGTCCTTGCCCTTCAAATATGCTAAAACCTTTTGTTTTAAAGCATCAAATTTTGCAGGATCAATGGGTCGATTAACTTTCCCCCACCAGATTTTCGCTTCACAGGATGCCTCCTTAACAAAAAATTTATCTTGAGGCAGGCGACCGGTATAGCGTCCCGTATTGATTACAAACGGGCCCAAATGGGCCAATATGCCTTCGTGCCGTCTTATCGCTTCCTCATAAAGGGCTGGTGTGGATAAATTCCAATAAACCTGACCGGTGTTTTCAAAACCTATTTCTTTCAAACTTTCTTTCTTATCTATAAGCAGTGTATTCATCAATAATTTTCTCCTGTAATCAGGTAATAACTATTTAAGCTTATCCAATGTAGCTTTAATAAATGCTGGAATATCTGCAGGGCAACGGCTCGAAATTAAATTTCCATCTTCCACCACATCGGCATCGATATACTCAGCCCCGGCATTTTTAATGTCCTGGATAAGAGACTTCCATCCCGTAACCTTGCGACCTTTTAAAATATCCGCCGTAATAAGTAATTGAGCCCCATGACAAATGAAGAAAATCGGCTTACCTGTTGCGGCGAATTGTTTCACAAAAGTGACAACCTCATCATGGCTTCTCAGCTGATCCGGAGAATATCCACCAGGTATAAAAAGAGCATCAAAATAAACAACAGACACATCAGTAACAGCCTTTTCGACTTTGACCTTTAAGCCAGCTTTTTCTCCTGTAACCGTCCCCTTTTTAACACCAATAATCACAAGCTCATGTTTTGCTTTTTTATAAGCTGTAGCTGGTTTCTTATACTCTGAATCCTCAAATTTATTGTCAATTAAAACCGCTATTCTAGCCATTTTTGCCTCTTTCTTTCATTTATAAAGTAGCAATATCAATCACGAAACGATACTTGACATCATCTTTAACAACGCGTTCGTAAGCTTCGTTAATCTTGTCTATGGAAATTAATTCGATATCCGCAGTAATATTATGCTTACCACAAAAATTTAACATCTCTTGAGTTTCTTTTATTCCTCCAATTAAAGATCCAGCCAAACTACGTCGAGCACCAATTAAGGTAAATGCGTAAACTTGGGGAGCTTCGCTTGGAATACCTAAAAGCACCATAGAACCATCTCTTTTAAGTAATTCTAAATATTTATCCCAATCTATTTTGGCAGGAACGGTGTTAATGATCAGATCAAAATAACTAGATAATTTCTCAAATGTCTTAGGATCATTTGTTTCATAAGCATGATCAGCACCTAGACGAATGGCATCATCCTTTTTATCCAAACTTCTAGTTAATACAGTAACCTCTGCCTTCATGGCATGAGCGATCTTAACGGCCACATGGCCTAAACCACCTAATCCAATAATTGCCACCTTTTTACCTGGTCCAGTATTCCAATGACGTAATGGTGAATACGTGGTAATGCCGGCACACAATAATGGAGCCGTCTTATCAAGAGGCAGATTATCAGGGATGCGAAGGACAAAATCTTGATTCACAACGATCTTGGTCGAATATCCACCCTGGGTTATAGTCTTTTTGTCTTTTTCAAGACAACTGTATGTAAATACAGCGCCTTTACAGAACTGCTCTAAATTATCTTTACACTCAGAGCAATCGCGGCAAGAATCAACAAGACAACCAACGCCTACTTTATCGCCAACCTTGAAACCTCTCACTCCTGAACCAACATTCGTTACTAACCCAACTATTTCATGTCCTGGAACCATTGGAAAAATTGAAGTATCCCATTCATTACGCGCTTCATGGATATCAGAATGGCATACACCGCAATAAGCGATGTCGATGGCTACATCATTAGTCCCCACATCTCGACGACTAATTTGCATTGGGCCTAATTTTTCCTTGGCCTTTAAAACTCCAAAAGCTTTAACTTTCTGCATGCCAATTTCTCCTTAATCACTTATAATCGATTTTTCTTTCTTCCGGACGATTCCGAGCTTTAATACGTCCACCCAAACCCCTTAATCCTTGCTGCTGTGTTGATGGTCTGCTTTTTCTTTCTTGCTTTGCTTGTTTTTTCATATTACTCCCCGTTTTGTCGAGCTTCGGATAAAGCAATGGCAATGGCTTGTTTTCTGTCTTTTACAATTTTGCCATTGCTACCACTTTTTAATTTCCCGGATTTAAATTCATGCATAGCTTCTTCGACAATTTCTTTGAACCTTGGACTCTCTTTAGTCATATCAAAACCTTTCAATTCTTAATCTTCACTTTGTACAACGCGCAAATAATTATTTACATTGTCTTCTCCAGCCAATGCTGCTGTGAGATCACCGGCTGTCATTTTTTCATGATCACTATATACGTCACCATCTAACGTCACGATTCCATCTTCAACAGTGACTTGGATATTGTTAGCTACCAGCGTTAAAGTGCCATCTTGGCCAATAGCATCTTGAATATCTAGACCTAAATCATCATCTGTCCCTGTCGTATTCAATCTAAAATTATCCTTTAAAGCTCCTAATGCCTTTGTATCTTCTATTTCCTGCTCATTTAATTTTTTCATTTCTTTCTCCTGTCTATTAAAAACATGTGTAACCATATGAAGCAAATAATGATCAGCAAAGGGTTTTTGCAAAAACCCCACTGCACCTGCTTTTAAGGCCTTGTCCCTAAGATTTTCACCCTTATCCGCCGTAATCACAATAACTGGATGGTTATATCCTGCTTCTGTAAGCCTTTTTAATGCACCCCATCCATTTAATACCGGCATATGAATATCCAAAACCAAGCAACACTTGGCACTATTAGGGACGACTTTGAAATATTCTTCGGCTGAAGAAAATGTTTCCACTGCAAAGCCATAAGAAACCAAAAGTAATTTAAGTGAACGACGTAACGATTCATCGTCATCAACAATATAAATTTGTTTCTTATCGGAGAACATTGCATCTTTATTGTTGAGCATCAAATCCGCGAGTGTCATGAATGGTATTCTAGGGAAGGGGTAAAATGATTCAATTGTACTGGGGTATAATAAGAGGAATTACTTTAAGAAATTGGTAGCGTATATATTTTATTTACTTTGCGTAAAGGACTTTTAATACCGAAACCTTGGGAAATTCAGGATAAAATTCGCCTTGAGGACCGATAAACCCGTTTCCTGACTTTTTGATCAACACAGCCGAATATCCTCCCGTCTTATTAGGAATATTAAGTGTAATATCATCATCCACTGCTGTTGAAGTAATTTGAACAGGGCTTATTTCTGTATTTGAATATGTCGATGCAGTTGTGACAATTGTTGAAGGCTGTACTATAACCTCTGGGGTTTCAACGACCGGCGAAGATACAAGTACTCCCGTCTCATAATAAGATGGGTAATACGGATAGTAATAACCTAAATTATCGTAATATGGTGAATAGCTGAATCCTAATCCGAAATTACCATATCCTCTGCCTCCATATCCATGATATCCACCGCCTCCTCCATGATGCCCGCCACCCCCATGTCCATATGCAAAAGAGGGCGTTTGCCCAAAAGGCATCAAAAGAGTAAAAATCAGTGCTATTATTAAAATCTTGAATGTATTTAACATAGGATCATTCTATTGAGTTATTAAAGGGATTTCAGGATATAATTCTCCGGGTAGAACTATATACCTATTACCTGATTTTTGAAGCATCACGGTTGCGTATCCACCTTTATCATTGGAGATATTGGCCCTGAAAATATTTTTACTCACTTGATTTTGAATTATCACAGGTACTGACGAGATCATAAATTCAGCCCCAACAGGTGGCGATACCTCAACATTCTTTTGAGAAGGATAATCAGGATAAACACCATCGTTACCATATTTTTGGTGACCAGCAACCCAAAACGTCGAAGCGGAAGTTTCTAGAGCAACTATCCCCACAGCCGGCAATCCAAATTCGCTTACATAGGCCTTAGCTGGTTGTGTTAAAATTACCATACCTATAACCAAAGGAAATATTTTGCTCAATTGAATTTTGTTGATCATAATCCCCTCCTGAAAAAATCTATTTAATATCTTTAACAATTTCAAACGACCGTAACCGCGCCGCATGATCAAAAATATGACAAGTTACCATAAGTTCATCTATGCCAGTCTTCCTAACGAAAGCTGCAATCCCACTTTTAACTTTTTCTGGTGAACCAACGATTGACTCACGCATAATATGTTTAAAATCTTGTATTTCATTATCCGTCCATAGCCCTTTGGTTGATTCAAGAGGCCGATTGAGCGGGCCGGGATTTCCCCTATGCCTATTAATATATTGCTGTTGAAGCGAGGTAAAGAGTAAGGCGGCCTCATCATTAGTATCAGCCGCACAGACAGAAACACATGCCATCGCATAGGAGTGCTGTAACACTTCTGATGGTTGAAACTGGTCACGGTATAATACCAGTGCTTCCATCAGATAGTCTGGTGCAAAGTGACTTGCAAAGGCATACGGCAGACCCAATAATGCCGCCAATTGCGCACTAAAAAGACTTGAGCCCAAAAGCCAGATCGGGACTTTAAGCCCTGCACCTGGCACTGCACGAACTACTTGACCAGGTTTAACAGCCTTAAAATATCCCTGAAGTTCTAGAACATCCCGAGGAAATTGATCATCACTATTACCTCTATCTTGGCGTAGTGCGAAAGTCGTCTGCTGGTCAGTCCCTGGGGCACGTCCTAGTCCCAAATCAATTCGCCCTGGATAAAGCGATTCAAGAGTACCAAATTGCTCAGCTATTACGAGCGGTGCATGATTAGGCAACATAATGCCACCAGCCCCCACCCTGATTGTCGATGTGCCACCCGCCACATAACCAATGACAACTGCTGTGGCGGCACTAGCAATACCTGTCATATTGTGATGTTCTGCCAGCCAGTAGCGTTTATACCCCCACTTTTCAGCATGACGAGCAATATCCAGGGTATTTCTAAAAGCTTGAGCCGGTGTACTATCTTTTAAAATTGGGGCCAGATCTAAAATGGAGAATGGAATGTCTTTTCTCATAAGAAAACTGGCCCCAAAGGTCTATTTACTTTTTTCCATGGCCGATCCGCAACATTTCTTCGCTGTTTCAGATTTTGCACCACATGCTTTGCATTTAAAGCTTTGTTTCTTTTCAGTCATTGTTTTCATATTCATCTCCCTAGTTGATTAATAATTCAGTTGATTTATGTTGGTTAGCGTCTTTAATTTCATAAATAATTCTGATAAATTTTGGTTTATGAAACAGCTTCTTTGATTTCACTCTGCCCATTTCTTTGACCTCATGCTCCCAAGGTATTTCATCGGCTTTTTTAACAACACCAATCAAATTCCCTCGCTTTTCAATATCATAAAGTCCCTGACAATGAATGCAGTCAATCTCCCATAAATGCTCAATCCCCTCATTACCATTATCAAGAATTCTATAGGACACTTTTAATGTTCCTTTCCCACACATACAAGGACATTCACCTAAATATTTCTCATTGTTTTCCATAATCAGTTCCTTATTTTTTATGCTTGAAGTACTCCACTTGCCTCAATCTTTTCTGTGCTTCTTCCTTAGTTTTATACGGACCACCCAAATTCTTTCCTTTTTCTGAATGCACCAGATAACCTTTAGCAGTTTTAACAATCATATAAGTCCTTGAAAAATATGAAACCCCTGCCGTTGGACATATATAGCTTTTTTATTGTCTAATAATGGTAGCTATCGCGATTAGCAGAAGTTACATTAACATAGTTCTTCTTAACTTTTAAACTTACAGATTGCTCTTGTTTAGACTGTGACTGTTTATTCATTACTACCCTCTAGTTAATTCAGTAGTCCTTATTCCTGAATTATTGTATTTTAGGGATGGGCGTAAAATGAATCAATTGTACCGGGGTATAATCAAAGTGTTAAGACGGATGGTTATGCTTTGGAGGAAATTATGTCTGCTTTTTGAGCGAAATGGATGAGTTGGATTAAATTATTTGCATGCATCTTGAACATGACCCGACCACGGTGAACTTTGATTGTTTGAATGGAAGTCCCCCGTTTTAAGGCAATTTGTTTATTCAACATCCCATGGGCCACGAAATTAAAAACTTCCAGTTCTCTTGGTGAAAGCGTCTTAATATCCCGCTTGATTTTAGCTATTTCAGCTTGTTTTTTATTTTGAATTTTATTCTTAGCAATAGCGATCTCAATAGCATTTAGCAGCCTTTTTTCAGTGAATGGCTTAGGCAAAAAATCTATCGCCCCGGCTTTCATAGCTTTCACACTCATAGAGATTGTCCCAAAAGAAGTGATAAAAACAATGGGAATGATCAGTTGTCTTTCTATCATGACATCTTGTAGGGCAAGACCGCTGATACCTCCGGGCATACGGATATCCAAGACTAAGCAGGATGGCCTCTTATGATGCTTAAATGCTAAAAACTCTTTTGCACTTGTAAAAGTTTCAACACTAAAACCATGTTGCTTTAACAATAATTTCAACGCTCTACATACAGAAACATCGTCATCAACAACATAAATAATCTGTCTACGAATCTTCATATGGAATCTTTTACACCAACAAGGATTGTAAAATAAAAAGTTGCGCCACCATCAGGATTGTTCTCGACCTCCAAATAGGCCACTATTGACAAGCGGAAGATTATGATCCAATTCTATTTTAAGAACATTATTTCCTACATTAAGATCAGTAGTAATACCCTTGAGATAGCGGGGAACTTTGTACAGTTGAATCCTCCCAATGTAAAGATTGAAACTATAAAAAAATTGCTAAAGCCTTCAAAATGAGCCCTACACAATTATTAGATTTTTAAAGAATTCCCTATTCATATACAAATGTCCGATATGTCCGATAAATGTCCGATATCCTAAAGACTATATCGTCGCCCTTTTTTTTCTCCTTTTGGTTTCAAAACATTCTTGTCAACGAGGGTCTGTAAATCACGATTAAGCGTTCTTTCCGCAACACCCGGATACACTGCCTTAAAATCTGCCAGACTAATGTTGCCCTTCTCCTTAATCAACCTAACCGCTTGAACCTGTCGGTCATTCAGACCTAATTTGGCTAAGACAGTTTCTGTTAAAACATCCCTCGGCAGAATTGACCTAAACTCCTTGTTATTCCGGACAAGCACGAACTCCGGCTCCGGTGCTCCCTGTGCGCGGCACTGCTCAATCATCTCAAGCGTTCCGGTGCCAGCCCTCTGGGCATAGTCCGCAAGGTAAAAAACATTGGCAATAAGAGGATTCGCTGGGAATGATGTATGTGGCTTCCTCAGGTCAGCAACACTCAAATCCGAGGGCATAGTTCCAGAATTCCAAATTTCAACCCGGTCGGCAAAAACCATAACCTGAACGCCGGATGTGTCATTGTAATTTCTATGTGCGACTGCATTAACTATTCCCTCACGAATTGCAAATTCAGGGATTTCAAAAGGCCGGGCAAACTGAGATGAGCCTGCCTTCTGAATAACCGGAAACTTGATAGCATCAAGAACAAAAGCCACTGCCTTGTCAACCTGCTCAAACAGATTACCGTGATACGACTGATACGAAAGAAACGGCTTCTTGACTACTGTCCCTGAGAACTGAAGACACTTGACTTCAGCCTGCTTGAAAAACTTGTAAGGATTCTTTCCAAACAGAACTACCGCAGCATTTGTCAGTTTGCCATCCTGAAAAAGATCCAAATGGGTCAGGACATCCACCATTGGCGTGTCAATCTTCAAAGGATACTTACGTGAAGCCTTGGCAGTTTGCAGAAACCATCGAACCTTCTCCTCATCAATATCCTTGAGTGAAGCCCGGAGGCAAACTCGCTCATCAAAATCTCCTCGACCAACAACGCCCTGCTCCTTGAGGATTTCCAGCAGACTATCGAAAACTAAATCCCTCAACTCCTGATCGTTATTAAAGCGTTTGTAAATAACTCCGCACTTCTGATCTTTGATTTCAGCCACCAGCTTACGGACCCCCTCTTCGCGAGCCTTGTCATCTTTTCCCTTGAGGAAGACCAGTACCTGCTTCTTAGCCTTACGAGCCTCCCGGAACTCTGCTTCGGTCGGCGAAACCTCACTCTTCCCTTCACCGCCATACTGATTGCCCCAGATGCCAAGGTATATATCCGAACCCTTAGCTTCCCGAAGATACAAATCCTGCGACGCACGGCTTTTCGCCGGAACATCCTCAAAAAGGAACACCTCGAAGTAATCCCGGAATAAAGGATTACCGAGGACAAAGTCCTTCACGGCCCTTCGCTCAGTCTTGAGTTCTTTTTGAACACCGCTGATAAAAATTTTATTTTTCATAATACCTACTAGAACACAATTATACGCTCATGACATAAACACACAAAATTCTTTCCCTAGTTACAAATATACCCATTATTTCATTTTGATATTATCATATTCTACAAAAAAAGAAAGTGGGAGAGCCTTTAGATACTTTTCATGCCCTGCATGAGCTAATAACATGCGGTATACGGCGCTAGTACTATGGCCGGCGGGAGCTATCTTAGAACTAAGCTTTCCCTTTGTTCTAGCTACCCGCACTTCCTTATAAAACTCATTTCTTCGTTTCACAAATTTATTAATCGATATGTTCATTTTTTCTTTAGCTAAATCTATTTCGTTTATTAAATAATCAACTTGTGAAGGACTGCTTGGCTGTTCAGATTGCACTGCATTCCAAATATTTCTAAAGGCTACTCTCATATAACGTAATTCTCCATCCTTAAGAGCTAATGAAAAATCTTTAGGATCTAAATATTGAATGAAATCCATATCGAAATTTGTTATATGTGAAGCAATACGCTCCCATGGCGATTGATAATTTCCATAGAAATAGTTAACCGATGAACAAATTTCAGACCACCTGTACGGATGATTAGTTAACACAAAAGAGCCTGTTGCTTGAGCTAAGAACATTCCTAATTCAAGATTAGGACTCAGGTGGGACATTGTAATTTGACCACCGCTTTCTCCTGGACTCGATGGATGAAGCATTGCTAATGGATCTTCTTCATTTCTCTTTTTAATATACTCTAATGTCTGACCCAACTCTTCATCATTAATTTCTGGATTCTCCTTCTTAAGAAAAGACCTTAAACGTTCCTCCGAACCATTGAATATAAATCGCTTATAATCTTCCATCATCAATTTTCTCATTGGCTCTATTGACTTCTCATCCAATTTTACTTGGTCACGACGCTTTTGAGCTTCTGACATAATTTGCTCTCTTAAAGCAGGGTTAAAGTTCGATGGGTCAGGAATCATATTAAGCCGCCCTGACTCTATTAAAGAAAACAATGAAATTAATAAAACAGTATTCTTAAGTGTTTCCTGTCTGTATTGACCCGGATTATCTATTGGATTGTATTCCTTACGAATGATATTTGGATTAGGAAATGGATTGATAATTAATATTTCGTCTGCATATAATGAAAACGATGAGACATTTCCATATGCAACTCTTGGATCTAATAGTCCAGAGTAAAGAGCACGTGAGACTTTCGCATCTGGTCTAGGCAAAAGCGCCATCAAGTCTGTTTCAGGAGGCCAAAGTATTGCAATTGCTTTATGTATATCAGCTATTTTCTGATCAGTAAGAGCTCGCCTAATCTCCGCCCAATCTTGAGTCTTATTAAAACCAAGGATACGAATAAGAATATGAATAAATTGCAAATTCCTTTCACGTATACTTCGTTCAGAGCTTGACGGTCGTTCATCTTCTGGTTTATCGTAACAACATTTTTTATACTTTTTCCCACTACCACAGGTACACGGATCATTAGCTCCCACTTTTCCCTTAGGTGGTTCTTTCTTTAAATAGTCTGATTCTTTTCTGGTCCTACCATATTCATCAAAATAAGAAGATGTACAATCTTTATAGCCCACATACGTTTCTCCACCATAATGATAAAGCTCATCTTCAGGAGGCAAAAGTATCTTCCCCAATTCTTGCCAAGAATTTTTGATGACCCTCTCCGGGTAGAGCCATTCTTTATTTTCTGAAGCGAGAAACTTTTTTGCTCGCTGTTTAATAATAAGATTGATCATTGCTACTTCATTCTCTTGAAGTTGCCGTTTACAAATTGTGTTATCCATCTTAATCAAAGTTGAGCGATAGGGATTAGCGTTGGGTCTAAATACTTTAGGATCACTTAGGCTGGGATTACGGGCATAATCTAAATTGGTAAGAATCAGACAACGGTTACTATCCAGAGGGAATATTGTCTGTGTAGCTTTCATTTCAATTCTAGGGTCATTAGGAAACACACACTCTGGGGAATTTGGTGGACAAGCAGGGTTATAAATTGTGATTGGATGATCTGATACTATAAATTTAATCTTAGAGTTTTCTGCGTATACAATTTCTCGTACAGCCTCGACCCATATTGTACAGTGTAGTTGTCTAATACCTTGCATCTCAAAAAGCAGTTGATTATGTGTCAGATTGGGATACTTGGACTTTAACCAGGATAGGCCTTTGGGGGTACGGATCTTTTGAATATCAATATATTCAAAAAAATTCTTAAACTTATCATGCAGAATCTCAAATTCTTGTTCTGCCATGGCGTCGATCGCTTTTACGCCAGTATTATCAATTTCCCCAAAAAGATAACGTTCAATCTCGTCATTAAGAAATCCATGATAATGGGTAGTATATAAATCTTCCTGCCAAAAGCACTTACCAGGACTAAATGGCCAACGTACCGCATTAAGTGGCTTCTTCTCTCCATTGGGTAAGTCTATTAACGGCGGGCTAAGGTCAAGGTAATGAAATGCACTTTTATTAGAAGATAAGAATCTTTTTTGATACCATTCAGGGACGTAATGATTTCGACGAGTTATAGCCATACCAATGTGGTCCACACATATTTTCTTATTCTTAAATCTTAACAAAATTCTGACTTTTATTCACATTAAAAAATCTGCCGCACTTTTTGGAATAATTGTAATTTGTTTAGATAAAGGATTAAATGTATCAGGTATTTCGACCTTCGGATTAATCATGCTAAGACGTCTCTCGCCAGAAGATGAAAGCCAATCTCGCAGGATCACGTTAATATGCTTATCACCAAAGCCATATCCAACACAACTAAGCTCACCTACAGAATTTAAATATTGCTTAAATAGTTCTAAAAACTCAGGTGGAGCAATTTGAGTAACCCTCTTGCTAAATTTATATATACCGGAAAGCAAACTTTTTCTTAAGAACTGTTCTACTCCCTTATCATCTAAATATACATTTTCATTAATGGCTCTCACCCTGGTACTTAAAACTAGATTATGATTAATAGTATTAACTTTTTCCAGTTGCTCTACATAAGAAAGCGGATTTTCATTTATAGGAAGTATTTTAAGATAATTTAAATCATCTCCTTGGCCAAATATATCCAATGATCCATGTATCTTTAATAAATTAATCCCATATTCCCCTGATTCAAAGAATTTATATTGTCCTCTCTTGATATCTTCTCTGGATAGACGTTCAAAACTTAAGAAATTCTGACCTTCCCCCATCGTAGAACGCATTGAGATCCTTACAACTTCTTTAAAACCAGATTTAACAGGGATGGAAAGCCGGGCAGCCAGTAATTCAAGCACCAAATCATGGTTCAATGAAAATACCCAAAGAGGTCGAGATTCTTCAACCAATTTCTTTAAACCTTTAAAACCTTCTAAAACAGACATTGTATAAGATAAATTCTTTACCTGCGTTTCAAGTAATAACTCATACACAGAATCAAGCAAGAAACTATGTACAGCATGGATCTCTTCTCGTTTTTGCTCATTTCCTTCTTTAAGAAAATCATCTTCAAGACAACCAATGATTTGTTCATAGTGAATTTTCTCATTATCAAGCAATCCGTTTAATCTCAAAATAATTTCATCGCTCCAACCTTGACCTTGCTTTTTCCAATTTTGATTGAATCCTTTTAACTTGTCTTTTGTTAACCACTTCCTGATTACCGCTGTAAGTTGCCATACTAACGGCATACCACAATCGCATGATGCACCTGCGCCCAAGAATATTGCTTTCACGTATTTTCCTTATTTCTGAAATTTGTTCCGCTAAGAGAATACCCTATCAAATAAATACATTACTATTATCTGCTGGTCTATCAATCCCTCCAGCAAAAATCCCACAATTTCCCCCTTCCAAATCAAGTTCAATATCGCAAAGAATATACATAATTGCCAAAATAGTTCTTACGTCCTGGGTAATTCCTAATGGCCCTGTATGATCACAGCCATCAACAGGAATCTCTTCTGCCTTATTTTGGTAAAGACTCTCTATACCGGTTTTATCCATAAACGCACTTCCTTTAACCGTAAAATCTCTCAGGCCTTTCATTTCATAAAACTTTTTAATCCTTTGAAAAAAAACTGTTCGATTAGCTAGTGTATTTAATAATTTGATCGGAGGATAATCTGGATCAAGGTTCTTCATCTGTTCTATCTGGTACGGTGTCCATCTGCTTTTTGCTAAAGCTGGAAACCATTTCGCCAAAGAATTAGCCATTCCACCAAAATTGTCTCCTTGCTGTGGGGTAGCAACACCGATACAGCAACGACAGTTTAATAGTGGCTCTCCCTGAGTTAATGCGGCCCGTATGTCGAGACCGCCCATGCTATGACCAACCAAGTCAAACGGTTGGCTTTTACCGATGGCATTCCAAATTTTCTTTTTTAGAACTTCACCAAAATCTAAAAAACTGTTGCATTGACTCGTTTCCGCCGTGAAATCAACAAAGTACGCCATAGTAGGATTGGTAGCAACATTATCTAACCATCCTTCCATCGTATGTGTAATGGTATCTGACTTTTTCCACCAGCCACAACCCTCATCTGTCCAGCCGGGAACAAAAAAAACTGGCTGACTTAATGTAACTTTGTTTTTATTAAGCTCGTTGAGTTTATTTAACGCATTTTGAGTTTCAAATTCTTCAGTTAACATCAACCTCTCCTTTATTGGCATTCTGGCAGACTAAGGAGATTATCAGGAAGCTCCCCATCTGCTACTGTTTTAAGATATTTATGACCATAGGCGCTTCTGCCAATAATCACATTAACAGTTCTTCCCTGTTGTGTAACATAAAATGTCCATGTACCCTCCTCAATCCCTTTGATCGCATCTGGTTCATTAATTTTCCAACGACTACCATCAGGATTTAAGCCTCCTATAGATAAAATGCGCTCATGGGGGTTAAACCTCTTGCTCTTGTTGATACATTTAACTTCGTGGGCTGTTGCCATACTTCCTCCTAGGTTGACGGTTGTTCTTTTACGCTTACTGCGTAATTTATAGACAAAAAAATTTAATACCACTTCCGTACACGGGGATCGCTATAGCTGTCAATACCGTTGTGCTCTAGGACGAAATCATCGTCTGACGCGGCCAATAAACCTAAAGTTCCCAGCCTAATTTCAGCCGACTGCCTTGAGACATCAAAATTTGCCATTAATTCTTGAATCAAAAAACCGTGGTTACGTGATTTACAACGGATCTGTTTAACTTTTTCTCTAAAAATTAAGACTGGCATAAGCAGGGCCGCCGCTCCTCTGTTGGCCTGCCATTCAATAAAATTTTTTGCCTGAATCGGCTCAACCATATCTTCTTTAATATGATGATCAAAGCATCTTAGATGGCCGACATTCCCACCCTTATGAAAAAGCTTGGCATGAAACATAGCATGAAAAATTTCATGCGCACATGTGAAGCGAAAACGGCCTTTTGCCATCACCGAATCCCTTTGATGGTAAAGCGCGGCATTAATTTGAATAAGACGTGATCCGTCAGGATTAAATTTTGTAGCACCTAAAATAAAATTTGAAAAATCAGCTTCTGGGTCATACTCAATATTTTCCTTTGCCAGGGTTTCAATAAAGGAATCAAGGTTAATGGCGGGGTGGCTCATGTTAGTAGTGCCTTTGTGAAACCCCAGATACCGCTCTTCCATAGCTTCATCTATGTCCACCCCGGTGCAAACAAGCCTACAACCATACAAACTTTCTTGATCATCGACCCATTGCATCATTT
>Ga0302140_10004659_pt1 | contig 17446 bp, 12 predicted proteins | sample I_Bog_E1_1_FD_202095 | JGI IMG/M metagenome (GOLD analysis project Ga0302140, IMG submission 202095) | Peat permafrost microbial communities from Stordalen Mire near Abisko, Sweden - I_Bog_E1_1 | ecosystem: Environmental > Terrestrial > Soil > Wetlands > Peat | place: Sweden: Abisko, Stordalen... | reverse complement strand
CGCAAATCCGGCCACACTTCATTCTCGCCCTCGACGGTGGACCCGCCACAGCCTTCGGGCTCGGCTTCGTATGGCCGGATTTTCGCTCGCAACGCTGCGCGTCAGTATATGTCGATACGCCCTAGGGATGTCCGCCAGATGGATGGTCACTAACGTTTTGAAAGGGCACGACTTCAGTCGTGCCGCAAACGGCATAAATCGACCCGGGCTTTAGCCCCTGAGGGATGCTTTTCGCTCATTTCACCCCCAATTCCGAGTTTTTCCGCAGCCTGTTTAGCCCCTGAGGGATGCTTCCATGCTCCGGTCGGTATGGTCGTCAATCCGGAAACTACATCGGCCAGTCCAGCCAGCCTCAGCCCCGGATCCGCGGGTTCACCCACCGGTAAACCACATCCGTCAGCAGGTTCACCAGCACATACGTCAACCCGATGGACAGCAGGCAGCCCTGCACCAGCGCATAGTCGCGGTTGGAGATGGCGCTGACGGTGAGGCGGCCGAGGCCCGGCCAACTGAAGATGGTTTCCGTCACGATGGCTCCGGCCAGCAACGCGCCAAACTGCAAGCCGACGACGGTGACGATGGGGACCAGGGCATTGGGCAGGGCGTGGCGGCAGACGACGGCGGTTTCGCTCAAGCCTTTGGCCCTCGCTGTCCGGATGTAGTCTTGGCCAAGCTCCTCAAGCATGGCGGTGCGCACCATGCGGGTGAGAATGGCGGCCAGCGAGGCGCCCATGGCGATGGAAGGCAGCACCAGATAACGCCAGTCGATGGAGGGTCCGCCGCCGGGATTTGCGCCGGAGACGGGCAGCCAGCCGAGTTGAATGGAAAAGACCAGAATCAGCACGGGGCCCAGCGCCAGGCCGGGGACGGAGAGTCCGAAGAGGCTGACGACGGAGAGAAGTTGGTCGAGCCAGCAGCCTCGGCGCACGGCGGCCAGAATGCCTGCGGGCAGCGCCAGCGCCAGCCCCAGGACCAATGCGGTGAGCGTAAGAGCCAGGGTATAAGGGTAGCGGGCGGCAATCAGGCTGGAAACGGTTGCGTGGAGCCGGATGGAGCTGCCCAGGTCGCCATGGAGCACGCCGGACCAGTAGCGCAGGTATTGCTGACGCAGGGGCAGGTCAAGAAAGTATTGGTGGCGCACGGTTGCCGTATCAGTAGCCGATGCGCCCTCGCCCAGCATCATTTGCACCGGGTCGCCAGGGACCAGGTGAATCAGTAGAAAAACCAGCGAAACCACCAGCCAAACGACCGGAACTGTAAGCGCGAGGCGGGTGAGGATCTGCTTCATGGGCTGGATTCAACGATAAACCAGAGATCAGGGGTCGGAGATCAGGGGTCTGTTGCGAGATGGCTGGAGTGGGCGGGAACCAAGGGGCCGAGCGCTGCGTATGAAGGGGAAGTAACGGTGCGGCGACGGCGTGCCGCAGGGTGACGGCTTGGTATGAGGGCCGTCTGAGATCATAGATCGACTTCATTGTTCAGTTTCGCGTGGGGAGAGCGCCAGTTTTCCTCACGGTCGGGGAGGTTGTGAGTGGCTGCATCGCGCAAAAGCAAAAAGTTCTGGATTTGGCTGGGCTCTGCAGCCCTGGTCATCGTGTTGCTGTTGGGGCTTGGACTAGCTCGGCTTGCCAAGGGTTCGACCATCGACCCGAACAAGCTGGCTAAAGTGACACGCGGCGACGTGGCGCGGTCCGTTGTGGCCACGGGCAAGATCCAGCCGATTACCCAGGTCGAGGTAAAGAGCAAGGCCTCGGGCATTGTGGAAAAGCTCTATGTGGACATCAACTATCAGGTCAAAAAAGGCCAGCAGTTGGCCCAACTCGACCAGCAGGAAATTGTGGCCCAGGTGGCTGCGCAAAAGGCGCAATTGGCCGCAGCCGAGGCAAATGTCTCCACGTATGAGGCGAACATTGAGCAGGACAAGGTGAACGCAAATGCGCCCGACCTGCCCATGTACAAGGCCACGCTGGACCGCAACCTGGAGATGCAAAAGCAAGGCATCGTGAGCCGGCAAGCGCTGGACGACGCGGACAAGGATTACCTTGCGGCACTGACCAGGCGGGATTCGTCTCATGCGCAGATTGGCGTGGATACGGCCAAGCTGAAGCAAGCGCGGGCGCAGGTACAGCAGAACCAGGCTGGCCTGGTGCAGCTTGAGGAGCAATTGAGTTACACGACGATCGTAGCGCCGATGGACGGCGTGATTCTTTCGCGAGACGTGGAGATTGGCGACGCGGTCAGCTCGATCCTGGTGCTGGGTTCAACGGCCACGCTGGTGATGACCGAGGGCGACATTGGCGAAGTATACGTACAGGGCAAAGTGGACGAGGCCGATATTGCCCACGTCTACATGGGCCAGCCGGCGCGCATTAAGGTCGAGAGCTTCCGCGATCGCACCTTCAACGGAAAAGTGACCAAAATTGCTCCGATGGGCGTGGAAAAGGACAATGTAACTACGTTTGAAGTGCGGGTTTCCATCAACAATCCCGGCGGCGAGTTGAAGGCCAACATGACGGCCAATGCCGAGATTCTTCTGGACGAGCACAAAGGCGTGCTGACTGTGCCGGAAAACGCCGTGATGTATGACAACCAGAAGAATGCGTCGGTGGAGATTCCAGATAAGAAGCAGAAGGAAGGCAAGCGCAAGGTACCGGTGACGGTGGGCCTTTCAAACGGCTCGGTCACCGAGGTTCTGACCGGCCTGAAAGAAGGCGATCAGGTGGTCTTGCAGCAGTGAGGAAACAGGGACTAGGGATTAGGAACTGGTCCCCGAGCTAAGAAAGGCACACGATGAAGCATCTTTTTATAGCAACAGCAGTGGCTTTGGCGTTGGCGGCGATTCCGGCGCTGGCTTCGGAGGCAACCTTCGAGCGCAATCTTACGGTCAGCGGCAGAGTGGAGCTTTCAGTGGCGACCGGTTCTGGCAATATCCACCTGACGCGAGGATCTGGCAACCGGATCCACATTTTTGGCCGTGTGAAGTCGGGTTGGGGCGGGAGCGACGAGCACGTAAAGGAGATCGCTGCCAATCCTCCCATCGAGCAGACCGGCAACATCGTCCGCATCGGCGCACACCATGAAAATCTTCACAACATCAGCATTGATTATGAGATTGAGGCACCGGCAGATGCGTACCTCGATGCCGGGTCTGGCTCCGGAGACATTACGGACGACGGCATTGGCGAGAATGCAAAGCTGGGAACTGGATCGGGTAACGTTCATGCCACTGGGCTGCACGGAGGCTTTTCGGCAAGCACGGGATCAGGCAACATCTATGCCGAGCAGGCCGGGCAGGGTGACGTAAAGGCAGAGACTGGATCGGGCAACATTGAACTGCGCAACCTGCAAGGCGGCTTGCACGCCCACACTGGCTCGGGCAACATCAAAGCCGGCGGAACGCCGACGAACTCCTGGCGTCTGGACACAGGCTCGGGCAATGTAGAACTCTGGACCGGCGAAGCCGCGCTCACGCTGGACGCCTCCACGGGATCAGGCAACATCCATTCAGATCGCGAGATGCTCACGCAGGGATCCAACGACCACCACCACCTCACCGGCAAGTTGAACGGCGGTGGGCCGACGGTGCGCGTCGATACAGGCTCGGGCGACATTCGGGTTCACTAGAGTCTGTTTGCACCGCTGTGTACCGCAGTGGCGCCAATAAAGCTGTGCAAGACGATCGCAGGATGTTCCTGCGATCGCCTTGTTGTGTTTGCGCAGCAACCATCTCAGCTTATGCCTATCTTGAGTGCCTGCGCGCGCAGGCGGCGCCGTGCCGCTCCCTTTGCCCTTAGACCGTTGGCCTGGCATCTGCTCCCGTCCGATCCTGCATAGGCGCTCTTTGTGTATATTGATGGGGACCCTTCAGCAAGAAAGATCTGATCCATGAAGCCGGAAACTCAAAAGCTTACGTTTGCCGAAAAAACGGGCTATGCCTTCGGCGATGCGGCCTCCAATCTGTTTTGGATGACCTTCATCTACTTTCAAAGCAAGTTTTATACAGACGTATTCTTCTATACCCCAGATGCAGCCCTTGAAGACAGACTGCTTAAGAAGCTCGCTGTTCTGCTTCTGCTCACGCGCTTCTTCGATATGGGCTTCGACTTGTTCATGGGCATTCTGGGCGACAGAACCAAGACACGCTGGGGCAAGTTCCGCCCGTATCTGCTTTGGTTCGCCATCCCCTTCGGCATCATCAGTACGTTGACCTTTACCACGCCTGGCTTCAGTTCCAATGGAAAGCTGATCTACGCCTACATCACACTGAGTCTGATGATGATGGTCTACTCAGCAATTAACATCCCCTACTCGGCTTTGATGGGCGTGATCTCGCCCGATTCGCAGGAACGCACAAGTGCCTCGTCGTACCGTTTTGCTTTCGCCTTCGGTGCGGGCCTGGTGGTTCAATTCTCGACGCTCTACCTGGTGGATTATTTCGGACGAGTTAGGCAGGGGATGAATGGAGTGGTGCTGGCCGCAGCCGAGGCCCATGGCTATCAACTGACGATCGGCCTCTATGCAGTCGCGGCGACCTCGCTCTTCTTCCTTACCTTCGCGCTGACCAAAGAACGTATACAGCCGGCCCCGCAGAATACATCTCTCGGCCGGGATCTCTCCGACCTGGCAACCAATGTGCCGTGGCTCATCCTCTTCTTTACCGGAACGCTGACCGTCTGCTCGGTGGCCATCCGTAGCGGCGCCATCCTGTATTACTTCCAGTACTATGTCGGTAACGAAAAACTGTCCGTCGCCTTTATGGTCGCCGGCACACTGCTCTCCCTACTGGGATCGATCGCCATCCAGTACGTCACGAAGTTTGCCGGAAGGAAGGCTACTTATATCGGCCTGGCGGCGCTGGGTTCGGTCTTCTTGGTTGTTTCCTACTGGGTCAAGCCTGAGCAGGTGGTGCTGATGTTCGCCTTCCAGGTGCTATACAGCGCGGTCACAGGACCAACATCCGCGGTGTTGTGGGCCATGTTTGCCGACTCCGCGGATTATTCGGAATGGCGCACCGGCCGCAGGGCCACTGGACTGGTCTTCTCGGCGGCCGGCATGTCCAACAAACTCGGCTGGGCCATTGGCGGGCCGATGTCTGTCTGGTTGCTGGCATCGTTCGGCTACCAGGCCAGTGTGGCGCAAACGCCTCATGCCTTGCACGGAATTCTGCTTCTGTTTTCCGTTATTCCCGCGGCCGGATTCCTGCTGACCGGCCTGGGCATGGTTCTCTATCCGCTCAACGAAGCCAGGATGAAGAAGCTGCAAGGCGAGTTGCAGGCGAGACAGGCCGTGATTTCCTGAGCTACAGGAATGCGCAAGACCACATCGATCTGAAATGTACAAGTATGGGTTGCGCTGTGCTTCGCTAACTTCCGCATACAAGTTACCTGGCAATAGGAGGAAGACCATCCAATGCAATTCGGTCATTTTGACGACGCGAACAAAGAGTATGTGATCGATCGTCCCGATACTCCCCGGTCATGGAGCAACTATCTTGGCTCAACGGAATATGGTGCCATCATTACCAACAATGCGGGCGGATACAGCTTCTATAAGTCGGCGGCGATGGGGCGTTTTACGCGCCTGCGCTTTAACTCGGTGCCGATGGACCAGCCGGGCCGCTATATCTACCTGCATGACCACGACAGCAAAGACTACTGGTCGGCATCTTGGCAGCCGGTGGGAAAGCCGCTCGACCAATATAAGTCAGAGTGCCGCCATGGCAGCGCCTATACGGTGATTTCGTCGGAGTTTGACGGCATAGAAACCGAGACTACTTACTTTGTTCCACTGGGCAGGACATTCGAGTGCTGGCATGTGAAGCTCACAAACCAGAGCGGAAAGCCACGTCAGCTAAGCGCTTTCACCTACGTGGAGTTCGCGGGAAACTGGGATGCCTGGAACGATCTGATCAATCTGCAATACACGCAGCACACGGTCAAGATGGAGGTCGAAGACAACATCATCGACCATGGGACCAACGTCAACATTCCAAACATGCCGGATAACTTTGCGGAGAAGGACCAGGGACGTCATACCTTCCTGGCATTAGCGGGCGTCGATGTAGCCGGCTATGACACTGACCGCACTGCATTCATCGGCACGTACCGCGGTTATGGCAATCCCATAGCTGTTGAGCAAGGGCAATGCACCAGTTCGCTTGCCGTTGGCGACAACGGTTGCGGCGTGCTTCAAGCCAGGATAACTCTTGCGCCCGGAGAAACAAAAGAATTCCTGGTTTTGATGGGCATTGGCCGGGGCCGCGATGCGGGCAAAGCTGCGGTAGCGGAATTCAGCAACATGGCAGTGGTCCGCGAGGAACTTGCCAAGCTGAAGAGCTATTGGCACGAGCGCATCGCCGGGCTTACGGTGGAAACGCCCGATCCTGAGTTGAACAGCATGCTGAACATGTGGGGACCATTCAATTGCCTGATCACCTATGCATGGTCACGCGCTGCGAGCTTGATCTATGCGGGTGAGCGCGATGGTCTGGGATATCGAGACACGGTTCAGGACATGTTAGGGGTTATGCACACTATCCCCGAAGAAGCTGGCGAGCGGCTGGAATTGATGATCACAGGCCAGGTCTCCACCGGAGGCGCCATGCCTGTGGTGCGGCAATTCGATCATCACCCCGGCTCCGAAAGCGCTCCGCGAGAAGAAGACTATCGCTCTGACGACTGCCTATGGCTCTTCAATGCGATTCCGGCTTATGTAAAAGAAACCGGCGACCTGGCTTTCTATAACAAGCTGTTGCCTTTTGCCGACAAGGGCGAAGCCACGGTTCTAGGCCACATGAAGCGAGCGATCGAGTTCAATGTAGAGCGCTCGGGGGCGCATGGGCTTCCCTGTGGCTTGTCTGCCGACTGGAACGATTGCATCCGCCTTGGGCAGCAAGGGGAATCCATCTTCGTTGCATTTCAATTGCGATATGCCCTGCAAGTTTATCTGGAGATATGCCAGTTACTAGCGGAGCATGAGGAAGCGAACTGGGCACAGCGGGAACTAGCTGCGCTGGACGACCGCCTGGAACAAGATGCGTGGGACGGAGAGTGGTATCTGCGGGCCTATCGGGCCGACGGTTTCAAGTTCGGCTCAAAGGAAAGCGCTGAAGGCAAGATATTTCTCACTCCGCAATCCTGGGCGTTGATCAGCGGGCATGCCAAATCCGAACGGGCCGTACAGGCAATGCAGTCTGTGCGGGCGCGCCTGGCCACGGAGTTCGGCCTGATGATTTGCGCCCCGCCGTATGTGGATACGGACTTCCACGTCATGAGAGCCGCTCTGTTCAATGCAGGACTAAAAGAGAACGGCAGCATCTTCACCCATACACAGGGCTGGGCTGTGATGGCAGAGACGCTGCTCGGCCATGGCGATCTGGCCTACGAGTATTTCAGGGCCTATTTACCCGCCGCCTATAACACGCGCGCGGAGCTCCGGCAGATTGAGCCTTACGTCTATTGCCAATTTACGCACAGCAAACCCAGTCCGCGATTCGGCGCATCGCGGGTTCCATGGTTGAGCGGGTCCGCTGGGTGGTCGTTTTTCGCCGCCACGCAAGCCATTCTTGGAATGCAACCTGAATATAGCGGTCTCAGAATTGATCCCTGCATTCCCTCCACATGGAAGGGATTCAAAATGACCCGCATTTTTCGCGGAAAGAAATTGACTGTCGCGGTCAAGAACCCAACCGGAGTGCAAAAGGGCGTGAAGCAACTGGTTCTCAACGGAACGCCGCTGGAGGGGAATTTTATCCCCGCCGAGCAGTTGCTGGCAGAGAATCAAGTCGCAGTGCTGATGGGGTGAGGCGCCGACCCAGCAACGATGGAAGGCTAGGGCCAATCGGGAGCCCCCACCGATCAGGTAGCTAAACTTCGTGAATTTCGGGAATATAACTTCCAAGGAGATCAAAATGCTTCCTACCACCGAGATAGCACAACCGGAGCCCGCCACAAAAGCCAGCATTGATGAACAGGGGCCGAAGAGACTCCGCTGGGGAGTCCTCAGCACGGCCAACATCGGTCTCAAGAAAGTTATTCCCGCCATGCAGCGGGGTCAGCACACCAGCGTCGTTGCTATCGCTTCCCGCGATCTCGCGAAGGCTCGGGAGGCAGCAACGGCCCTTGGCATCCCCACTGCCTACGGCTCCTATGAGGAACTCCTTGCCGATCCCGAGATCGATGCCATCTACAATCCTCTGCCCAATCAGCTCCATGTTCCCTTGACCATCAAGGCCGCGGAAGCCGGCAAGCATGTTCTTTGCGAGAAACCCCTCAGCATGACCGTAGCGGAAGCCAAAACTCTGCTCGCCGTTCGCGATCGCACCGGAGTCAAAATCGGCGAAGCGTTCATGGTCAACTGTCATCCCCAATGGATTCGCCTCCGCGAGCTGCTCAACCAGCGTCGCATCGGGGAAATCCGCGCCATCACTGGCGTCTTCAGCTACTTCAATAGCGATCCGTCGGATATCCGCAACCTGATCGAATGCGGCGGCGGCGGGCTCATGGACATCGGCTGCTACCTCATCCATACTTCGTGCTTCGCGTTCGCGCAGGAGCCGACGCGCGTGGTCGCCTGCATGGACCGCGATCCGAAGACGCGCATTGATCGCCTCACCTCGGCCATTCTCGACTTCCCAAGCGGCCAGGCCATTTTCACATGCAGCACACAACTGGTACCGCACCAGCACCTCTACTTGCTCGGCACGCGTGGCAGCATCCGACTCCAGATTCCCTTCAATGCGCTGCCAGATCATCCCACCAGTCTTTTCATCGACGACACGGGCGATCTGTTGGGCACCGGCATCACGACGGAGACTTTCCCTGTATGCGACCAGTACACCCTCCAGGGCGACGCCTTCTCTAAAGCCATTCTGGAGGACACTGAGGTGCCCGTTCCCATCGAAGACTCCATCAAGAACATGGCCGTGATTGAAGCCATCTTCAAATCCGCGAACTCCGGCCAGTGGGAAACTCTGGAGCGGTAAACGGCCGGGCCTGTCGCGCGCACAACGATGCTACACAATTTGAATCGCGAGTCCATCGTATGTTGCTGATTTGATTGGTGGCGGAGGGCAGGATCGAACTGCCGACCTACGGGTTATGAATCCGTCGCTCTAACCATCTGAGCTACTCCGCCGAGAGGAGGGGCCTGTATGACGCGGGCCGGGCGGCCCCGCACATGCAGGTCGAACCGCAATCCGCACGCAATGCCCAATCTTGATGATACGGGTGGCCGGATTGGAGGTCAAACTTTACTCCTGTCCAACGCAAGATGAGCCTGAGGCAGACTGAGCAGGCAATCTGGGATGGTTGATCAGTGCGCCTGGAGTAGTGAAGTTGAGCTTGGTTGAGTTCGAGGCATTTTTTACGGCCTCTGAGAGTGTGCGGTAGGGCAGATAGCCCAGGTCTGACCACTCAAAAGGCTTCTCAGAATTATATCGAGAAGATCTCACAACGGGCAGAATTTGAAAGCTTCGAGGACACCCGTAAAAACGGAGCTTGCACGACTCAAAATTCTGCTTCGAGAGGAAGAAGTGAAAAGCAGCAATTCCTTCACTCGTCTTTGCCCAAGTGCTTTTCGGTAATCTGATCTCCGGCCAGCCGTTCCAGTTGATTCCGCCAGTCAAGCGACTCGACAAAGCTCTTCGACTCGCGCCAGTTCGGCTCGACAATCACATGCAGTTCCAGAAAGACGCGCGTGCCGAGCAGCGACTCAATCTGCCGCCGCGCGCCAGTGCCGATCTCCTTCAGCTTCGCGCCGCCCTTGCCGATCAGAATCGCTTTCTGGCCATCGCGCTCGCAGTAGATGGCAGCGGCGATGCGGGTGAGCGGAGCGCGCGCGGGAACCGCACCTTTCTTGCGCGGAACGAATGGCTTCGGCTCTTCGAACCGCTCAATGACTACTGCCGAGGAATAGGGAACCTCTTCGCCCGTCTCCACCAGAATGCTTTCGCGGATCAGCTCGGCTACCATGAAGCGCTGGGGCTGGTCGGTGTACTGCTCCTTGGGGTAATAGCGCTCGCCCGTGGGCAGCGTATCCACAATCTTGCGTACCAGGATGTCGAGGCCGTCGCGCTTACGGGCGCTGACCGGAATAATCTGGGCGAAGTTGAACTGGCGCGTCAGCGTGTCGATGAGCGGAAGCAGATGGTCCTTGGGAACCAAATCGATCTTGGTCAGTACCAGAAACACCGGGCAATCCAGCTTGCGAATCAATCCAAACAGGAACTCATCTTCGCTGGCCCAATTCGTCCGCTCGCGCTTGGGCGCCGTAGATTCTTTGAGTACCCCAGGTCTCAATTCTGAGACCTGGGATTCTGTTCTACCCTCAGCCTCCGCAGACGACTCAACAACGGTTCCTGCAGCCGCTTCCAACTGTACCCTCCGCGTCGCATCCATCAGCACCAACACCACATCGCGCGTCTCCAGAGCTTCATAGACCTCCTGCAACATGCGGCGGTCCAGATGTGAGCCGGGCTTATGCACGCCGGGCGTATCCACAAAGACGATCTGCGCGGCCGGATGAACACCTTTACGGGCAGGAACTTCGACCACTCCAGCGATGCGGTTGCGGGTGGTCTGCGGCTTGGCGCTGACGATGGCTACTTTTTCGCCGATGAGGGCGTTAAGCAGAGTGCTTTTGCCGGCGTTGGGCCGGCCCAGAATGGCGACAAATCCAGATTTCAAAAGGTTTTCAAACTCCTGCTCCCTATTATCGCGGATTCAAGGCTGTGGAGTCCGTATAAGTTCAGATTATGTCTGGAGACAACTTCGATGAAGAAAGATGATCTTTTCCTGCGGACGTTTTGGAGATCGCGGCGCAGAAGTGGAATTACGTGAAGGTTCACGGACTGCGCGGTTCATCGATCATCCCGGTGCCATCGCGCAAATTCTCCTTGACAATTTCAAACGCCGGCGAAAAAATTGCGCCATGTCAAGCCAACTACAACACTTCGCAGGTTCGGACCTTCGACTGGACAGAGAACAGGCGCGCCTTACGCTGAAGTTCTTCTTCCCTAGTGCCGGCATCGACCATGTCAACATCACCGACGACGACCGGTCATTTGCACAGGCGCTTCTCGTTGAGGCGATCGACGCTTCAGCACAAATGGGTTATGTCCAGATTCTTTTCGAGCATATGTATAAGCCGCCGACCGGCTTCGACTTTATCAAAGATCTTGCGAAAGACCTGGTAAAGTATGGCTCCGTCACCTGGTATCGCCACCTGAGCGGCAAAGACTTCAGCGATCCCAAAATTTACTTGTCCGTGCGGAATACGATTCAGTATCAGTGGGGTAGCGTGTGGGACATACGGCTGCAAACGGACCAACTCACTTATTAGGCAGCTTCAGCGCCGGTTCACGAAATTGCAGCTCTGGAACGGCACGCCAGCCCTTGGCTTGAGTTCGCCGAATGCTAGCCGGTTTTGCCTTCGGCCCTGGGGATTCTTTCCTCCTCATGCTCTTCCGCCCGTCCGGATGGCGGAAACACCCGTAGTCGCTCCACGCGGCGGTCGGTCGAGGCAACGATCTCCATGCGCAGGCCGAGGGGATCCAGCAGCACCACTTCGCCGGGCAGCGGAATGCGGCCCTCGATCTCGCTCACCAGGCCACCCAGAGTTGTTGCTTCATAGGCTGCATCCAGTTCGGCCAGCCCCGCTGTTTCTCCAAACAAATCCGCCAACTGATCCACGGGAAAGCTTCCGGGCACCAGCCACACGCCGCCCGACTCGCGCTCGGGTTCTTCGACGGCTTTGTCTTCCTCGTGCTCGTCGCGGATGTTGCCCACAATCTGCTCGAGCAAGTCTTCGATGGTTACCAGGCCGGAGACGCCGCCGTACTCGTCGATCACAATGCGCATGTGCTGCTTTTCCCGCTGCATCTCGCGCAGCAGTTCGTAGCCGCGCTTGGTCTCAGGCACAAAGACCGCCGGCCGCTGGATGCTCGCCACGGTGCGCGTGCGAGCCTCTTCGTCGGTAATCTGAAGAAGGTCATGCGCAAAGGCTATGCCGGTCACGTTGTCCAGCGTACCGGCATACACTGGTACGCGAGAGAAGACGTTCTCGCGCAGTTGATTGAGAAAGTCTTCGAGGGTAATCGAATCGCGCACGGCAAAGACTTCAGGGCGCGGGGTCATCACGTCGCGAACCAGCTTGTCGCCAAACTCCACGGCGGAGCGGACCAGGTCGATGTCGCTCTCTTCCAGAATGCCCTCTTCTTCACCGGCTTCGAGCAGCGCCTCCACATCCACTGCGGTCTCTTCCTCGGGGCTGGCCGGCTCCTCCGCCAGCGAGGCCACGCTGAAGAAGAAGCGGACAAAGACGGTAATCGGCGTCATGAGCCACAGCAGCAGGCGGATGGGCCACACCAGCCGCGCCACCCAGCGGCCACGCGTGCGGTCAAAGAGCAGAGAAGGCAAAAGCTGATTGCAGAAGACCACCACCAGCACTACGCCGAGAACCGCCTGCGCGATTTCCGGATAGGTGGGCCGAGCCAGCAAAGGAGCGCGATCGAAGAGGACCGCGCCGAACTCCAGCGCGATGATGCCCAGCGCCAGTTGCTGCAGGACGGCCGCGCAAAGGCCGGCGTGAGCGCGGCTCAGGCCCAACTGCGGCTCGATCAGCTCTTCCCAGGCGTCAAGGTTCTCTTCGATCTCGCGCGTGAGGATCTTGCCAAACTCCGAGTAGACGCGGCTGATGTAGCTGGCCAGCATCTCCACCACGGCCAGCAGAACCACCATCGTGATGGCCAGCGTACTCATGGCTGTCGGGCTCTTGCCGCTTTTTTGACTGTCGGGGGCTTCGGCGCTTCGGTGCGCTCAATCAAACCTTGCGGCAGACCCAGCTTGCCGCGCAAGAGCCGCTCGCGGCGGGCCATTTGGCCCGAATCGGCCTCGTGATCATAGCCGGCCAGGTGCAGCAGCCCATGAAGAATAAGCACCTTGATTTCCGTGGAAAGCGAGTGGCCATGATCGGCGGCCTGACCCAGCGCCGTGGTCACGCTGATGGCGATGTCTCCGGCAATTTCCTCGGCAGGCGAGCCTGGGAATGGGCCTTCCGAGGGAAACGAAAGCACATCGGTGGCTTTGTTCTTGCCGCGAAACTGGCGATTGAGCTTGCGGATGGCCGCATCGGTGGTCAGCAGCACGGTCACCTGGCCCTTGAGCCGTACAGCAGCCTGCGCCTCGCTCAAAAAGCGGGACAATGCTCGTGCCGAGGGCAAGCGCAAATCTTTCTGCTTGGCTGGCTTGGTTGGCACAGCCGTCTGCTTCGCCTTCGTTGTCTTGGGCGCGGGGTCGGGGTCCATATCTGGGTCAAGAAGGATCATCGTACTCGAGGCTCCGCCGCGGAGGACAGTTCCTGTGCATCTCTGATTCTACGCGAAGCTAAGAAGCATCCTTGTACGAAACAATCCAAAACCTACTCGGCAAGGGTCTGTGCTTCAATGCTTCGCGCGTCTGCGGCCAATTGGGCGCCGTGAACCGTCTCGTCAGTCGAGCGATTCTCAAACGCTGTTTCGCCTGGAGCTTCAACTCTTGCCCGTGCCGGTTGCGTCAGCCGCTTCCCCATTTGGATGAGCGGATTCTCGATGGCGTGGAAGGAAACAAACGCTAGACACGCGGTGAGGGCAAGAGATGCCACAATCTTCAATGCAAACGCAAGACCAGGCAAATAGCTATAGACAAAGACAATAGCCGGAACATGGAGCAGGTAGACGCCATAGGAATACTTGGCAATTTGCTGAGCCGGGAGAACGACCCATCTTGCCTGAAGTTCCTTGAAGACTGGAATCGCAACGCCCAGAGCGAGACAGATGCCGGAGTTGATGATAGTGCCGGATGCGGTCCAGTACAAGCGGCCGCGCATGAGCCATGCCTCCAGAAGGAAGAGACCCAGGACGACGAACGGCCATATCCAGGCAGGAAGTCCTTGACTGCCTGGTTTCGCCGATCTCCGTTCCAGCAGCTTATATGCCACCATACCTGCGATGAACATCGGCGGAAAGACTTCCGGGTGCAAGTGTGAAACCCGCAGCGAAGAGGCAGCCACAGCCAGGAGTGCAGTTCCGCCCCATATCGTGAAAACCACATAGAGGCTGGAAAACCGCTTCAAGACAACGAAAAAGAGGGGCAGAACAAGGTACATCTGCACCTCCCAGGGAAGACTCCATAGGGGGCCGATAATGCTGGCTCCAGCGTGAAAGCCGGGGAGGTTCTGCACCAGTAGAAAATTGGCGGCTACAGACAAGACACCCATGGTTGGCAGGCTGTGGTTAGGCTGGTCGGAGAGTCCCGTAGCCAGAACCAGCAAAATGGTGGCCCAGCACAGAGGGTAGATCCGGAATGCGCGGCGGATAAGGAAGCTGCGTGCACGATGGCTCTCCGGCGCGCGATGCATCGAAAGCATGAGCACCAGGCAGGTATGCACAAAAAAGAACATGACCCCGGTGAAGCTCAGGTTGTGCAAGAACTCGCTCACGGCAGGGTCTTCTGGAAAGATATGAAATGCGATTGCCTGGCTCCAGAGATGCACCGCGACAACGGACATGACCGCCAGCGACCGAAGCAGATCGAGATTTGTGTAGTTCCTCTTCATTGATCGGCTCCCAGACTGTCTTCGCCGCGTCGAGGGCAGGCGAAGGCTTTTCTTCGGGCTGGCGTGGTTGACACAGCCGCCCGCTTCGCCTTCGTTGCCTTGGGCGCGAGGTCGGAGCCCCCACGGACAGGTCTTCGTCCGTGGGGTGATTCGGGGTCCATATCTGGGTCGAGAAGGATCATCGTGCTCGAGGCGGCCAAGCGCGCAGCCCCCGGTTGCTCTCCATTCTACGCTAGGTCTCAATCAGCGCCGCAATGGTCCGTATGGGCAGAATAAGCCGCATCGACTCAGGCAACTGAATGAATCCGTGCGCCGCATAGCATAATGCGGAACGTTCGTCGATCTCGTCAATCAGTCGATGATTCTTTCCAGCGCGGCGCGAAAAGCCCGCTTCAGCCGCGCATTTGGTTTGGGCGGCTGAACGAGAGCTTCAAAGAAGTGACCGCGCGGTCGCGCTCGGAGAGGAGAAGACTCTGTTGGTGATCGATAGCAGCAGTTTGCTGCATGGAGTTCCTCTCTGGTTTCCGGTCTGATACCAGTTTATGTCCGATGGGAGAACAGTGCGATCATAATGCGCCGGAGTGGAGTGAATCCCCGGTCTCAGAATCGAGACCGGGGGCACCCGGCCCGAAACTCCTCATGGACCGGGGAGGCCAGGAGTACCGGGATCTGTTAACCACAAAGGAAGATAATCACCTTTGCGCAAGGTGGTGCCCAGTGAGAATATTGCAGGCATGAGCGATTCAAAAAAGCCTGATCTCGGTTTTTTCTTGGGAATTGGCAGCCTTGTCGCTGCTATTTTCATACCGATCCTACAAGCAAACGGGGTCGACATGAATTGGCAGTGTTCGCTCCTCTCATATCTGGTGTTGACCACAGTCTGTGTGTGGTCGTTAGTAAGACATGCAATTCCGCATTGCGGCCGTACAATTCGGATTGTTGCGGCGATCATGCTCGCCGTTGCCATGATAGCGTTGGGAACTTACGCCACCGTAAAGCAATACAAACGCGACCACCTATCCTCTGTGCAAATAATCTGGCAAGCGCCCTCTCCAATTGAATACGGAACCCACTTGTCGGCAAACCAGCTCAATGCAAAAGCAGTTAGTAATGGGGAAGAAGTCGAAGGGGGATTCGTTTACAACCCGACATTTGGTGCGACCCCATCAGCCGGAACTGACACCCTCTCAGTTCTCTTTACTCCTAAGGATAGTATGTATAGTCCAGCGAATATGACGGTGGCGATTCTTGTAAAGCAACCAATTGATATATCGAGCCCCAAACAAGTGAGCATAACAAAGCAGGTTGTGCGTGTGACTGGGTTCATGCTTGATCATCTTACTGTCGGTACAACCTTGCAAATGAGGGTACTCCTCACCAATGACAAAGATAAAACTGTGAATATCAAGGGGTACTTCTGCGGAGGATTAGTGGACAATCTTCCTGATCCAACCGATGGCAAGAGACGTTTAGAACTGGAAAACCAGATATGGGCATGCGTAATGAAAAAGGTGGAGGAGGGTTCAGCTCTTCCAAATCCATCTCCCCCTAAGTCCCAGGTTTCTGTCCCCGATCTCCTAGCTGGATTTGTTGTTACACAAGAACTACTTGCCAAGATCAATGGGGAAGGGGGAGTTTACGTGGCGGGCGAGTTTCAAGATGCGGATGGTAAATACAAGACGGTTCCTTATTGCGTATTGATTGATAAGAATCGATTAGGTCTAACGCCAAATCTGTGCCATTCTCACAACTAGGCTGCCGTGAGTTCCCTGTAATCCAGCCAGGTACCGGTTGCCCCAGGTTCCGATTTGGGAACCTGGGATTCCAATCTACTTGGTGCGCGCAATCCTCGGTTGGTTGCTACTGCGGCTTAGCCGGATGCAGCCCCTGCGCCTGCGTCCGCTCTTCGCGCCGCTGCGTCCCCACTTCGATCGCCTCGCCCATCGCCAGCGGCAGCTCCTGCTGCTGCGGCTTCACCGACTCGTAGGCGCGCACGATGCGCTGCACCAGGGCGTGGCGCACCACGTCCGAGTCCTCGAAGTGGCAGAACTGAATGCCCTCGACGCCGTCGAGAACATTGATCGCATCCAGCAGGCCGGACCGGCGCGGGTTGGGCAGGTCGATCTGTGTAATGTCGCCGGTAATCACGGCCTTGGAGTTGGCGCCCATGCGGGTGAGGAACATCTTCATTTGCTCGATGGTGGTGTTCTGCGCCTCGTCCATGATGATGAAGGCGTCATTGAGCGTGCGCCCGCGCATAAAGGCCAGGGGCGCAACCTCGATGACGTTCTTCTCCAGCATCTTGTCAACCTTCTCGGGTTCAAGCAGGTCGTAGAGAGCGTCGTAGAGCGGGCGCAGGTAGGGGTCAACTTTCTCTTGCAAGCTGCCGGGCAAAAAGCCCAGCTTCTCGCCCGCCTCGACCGCGGGCCTCACCAGCACAATGCGGCTCACCTTTTTGGCGTTGATGGCGGCCACGGCCATGGCCACGGCCAGATAGGTCTTACCGGTGCCCGCCGGGCCTACGCCAAAGGTCATGTCGTTCTGCTCGATGGCCTCGACGTATTTGCGCTGGTTGATGGAGCGCGGCTGCACGGTGCGCTTCACTCCCGCCGAGCGCTGCTTGCCGCTGTCGGCCAGCGAACGCAGCGTTGTCGCGGGATCGGCGACCACCAGGCGCAGCATCCCGTTCAGCTCTCCATTGTGGGGATTGACACCCTGTTTGCGCAGCGCTTCAAAGTCCTGAAAGATGCGCTGCACGCATGCTACACCCGCTTCTGTTCCCTGCACATGCACGGCATCTGAGCGGAGATCGATCCGCACGCCGAGCTTGTCTTCCATCAGCCTGAGATTTTCA
>Ga0302140_10004658_pt1 | contig 17448 bp, 14 predicted proteins | sample I_Bog_E1_1_FD_202095 | JGI IMG/M metagenome (GOLD analysis project Ga0302140, IMG submission 202095) | Peat permafrost microbial communities from Stordalen Mire near Abisko, Sweden - I_Bog_E1_1 | ecosystem: Environmental > Terrestrial > Soil > Wetlands > Peat | place: Sweden: Abisko, Stordalen... | reverse complement strand
CCTTCAAGAAAACTGGAGGCCGTCGTCCTCGGAGGTGGGTATGGGAGAGGCGAAGGCGGGGTTCTGCGCAGCGAGACCGGCGACCGGCCCTACAACGATCTAGAATTCTACGTGGCTCTCAGGGGAAACCGCCACATCAACGAGGCCCGGTTCAAACGGCGCCTAGACGCCCTCGGGGAAATATTGACCCATCTGGCCGATGCCGAGGTCGAGTTCAAGATAACGTCCCTGTCGGAAATCGGTTCCAAACCCGCCGGCATGTTTCTGTACGACCTTTGTGCAGGCCATAGGCTTCTCTGGGCAAGCCCGTCAGCGCAAATCGCGACTACGTTCGCGCGGCACCTTCGCCCCGAACTCATCCCCAAGGGTGATGCGACTCTTTTGCTCATGAATCGCTGCACCGGGTTGCTCCTAGCGCGTTCCCGCCTGTTAAAGGAGCCGTTCACAGCAACGGTTGCGGACTTTGCCGGACGGAACATCGCCAAGGCTCAGCTCGCGTTCGGGGACGCCCTTCTAGCTGCCGAGGCAAAATATCATTGGAGCTGCAGCGAACGAAATTGCCGCCTTGAGGGTATGGCACTCCGCAAGGGTTCAACCTGGGTGGGTGCCCTGCTCCGGCATCATGGGATCGGCGTTGAATTCAAGCTACATCCGGTGGCCTCGACCGCGACTCGCGACGAGCTTTTGGACCGGCACGCCGAGGTCACGGCTTTCGCATTGAAATGTTGGCTTTGGCTGGAGGCACGGCGGCTGGGGCGCTCGTTTCCAACGGCCATGGCCTATGCGGCCGACTCGTCCGACAAATGTCCCGGTACCTCCCGGATTCGAAATGTCCTTCTGAACCTGCGAGCGGGCATGCTGCGGCCAGGGCCGGGACCCAGGCCGTGGAGGCATCCCCGCCAGAGGATTTTTCATGCCCTCGCCATCCTCCTGTGGGAGCCCGGTGCCATGGATGACCCGGCGCTCGCGGAGCGTGTGCGAGGGGAGCTCGGTATTAGGGGCACAGGTGAGTGGCAGGCGGCATACCTGAACCTGTGGAGCAAGATCCGTTAGGTAGCTTTAACATGCGCCTCAGCGCCCGTCCGGCTTTGACTCGGCTATATCACCATCCAACCCGTCCGGCCTTGGCATGGGGTGAACACCCCATGCCCGCTTCGCGGATGCCACGCTCGACACCAAATCCGATCTGCGGTTTCCTGAGGTACCCACCGGTGCAGGCAAGATGCGGCCATCGGGCATGCAGAACATGACATTCCGACCCAGCAGGAAACGCGCAAATCGCGAGCAACCCAAGGCCGCACCTGCCCGCCCGGTCTTCCCCAGATCGGCAAGCCAGCCCTTCGCTATTGTGGGAATCGGGGCGTCGGCGGGCGGGCTGGAGGCATTGTCGCAGTTTCTCACCAATATTCCGGCGCAATGCGGAATGGCCTTCGTCGTGATCCAGCACCTGGACCCGACCCTGAAGGGCATGCTGCCCGAACTCCTGCGCCGATCCACAAAGATGAAGGTGCTGCAGGCGAAGGACGGGGTGTTGGTTCGGCGCGATTGCGTGTACGTGATACCCCCGAACAAGGACCTCTCCATACTTCGGGGACGCCTTCATCTATTGCATCCCGTCGCACCTCGGGGCCTGCGCCTTCCCATCGACTTCTTCCTCAGGTCACTGGCTGACGATCAGCATAATATGGCCGTGGGGGTGATCCTCTCGGGCATGGGCAGCGACGGGACGCTCGGGCTAAGGGCAATCAAGGAAAATGCCGGGTTCGTAATGGTGCAGGATCCCTCCTCCGCGAAGTTCGGCGCGATGCCGAGCAGCGCGATCGAAGCAGGTCTTGCGGACTTCGTCGCGCCGGCCGAAGAACTGCCACGCAGGCTCTTGGAATACTCCCGCCACCTGCCGCTTTCTGGGAAAACGGATCCCGTTCTCGAGAAGGAGGTAATGGGCAGCCTCGACAAGGTGATCATCCTTTTGCGCGCCAACACGGGACATGACTTCTCGCTCTATCGCAGGAGCACCCTCTACCGACGGGTTGAGCGCCGCATGGCAGTCCACCAGTTCGGCCGAATTTCCAGCTATGTCCGGTATCTCCAGGAGAACCCCCAAGAAGCCGAGATCCTCTTCAAGGAGATGTTAATCGGGGTCACAAGCTTCTTTCGAGATCGCTCCTCGTGGGACCAGCTCTGCAAGAAAGCCCTGCCTGCGCTCCTGAGCGGCCGGCCCGCCGGAACGGTGCTTCGGGCGTGGGTCGCGGGTTGCTCGACCGGCGAGGAGGCGTACTCACTTGCTATGCTCTTCAGGGAACAGAGCGGACGCGTAGGTTCCGCCAAGGGCATCTCACTCCAGATCTACGCGACCGATCTTGACCGGGAGGCCATCGACAAGGCTCGCCAGGGATACTACCCGGAGAACATCGCGGCTGACGTGCCCGAGGCCAGACTCGGTCGATTCTTCGTCAAGGAGGACGGAGGCTACCGCGTGAACAAGGAAATCAGGTCCATGGTCGTGTTTGCGCCCCAGAACCTGATTATGGACCCCCCGTTCACCAGGCTGGATATCTTCTGCTGCCGGAACCTGCTGATATACCTCACGCCGGAGCTTCAAAAAAAGCTGATCCCTCTCTTCCATTACATCCTGAACCCCCGGGGCCTGCTGTTCCTCGGCAGCTCGGAGAGCATAGGCAGGTTTTCCAACATGTTCACACCGGTAGCTGCGAAGGAGAGAATCTTCAAACGAAGCGACTCCTTGCTCCGCGATGAACAGCCCGTGTACCCTACCGTCTTCGCACCCGCCTCGCGGACCGGGGACCGCGCGGGCGTCGAGTCGGCTCGGCCCGCTGCTAATTTGCAAACCGTGGCGGACCAGATGCTCCGGGCGCGGTATGCGCCGCCTGCCGTACTGGTGAATGAGCAAGGTGACATTGTCTATATAAGCGGGCGCACCGGAAGGTACCTCGAGCCGGCTGCAGGCAAGGCAAATTGGAACATCATCGCCATGGCCCGCGAGGGCCTGAGATACGACCTCACCTTTGCCCTGCAAAAGGCCAATCGCACCTCTGCGGCCGTCGTGATCCGTGGAATTGGTCTCGGGCACGGCGACTCGGGCAGGGTGGATGTCTCGGTCCAGGCGCTTCAGGAACCAAAGGAACTGGTTGGTCTCCTGCTCGTCGTTTTTAGCGACGCGGCCCCGGCCGCGGAATTGAAGGCCAGCGCCAATACCAAAAAGCCGACGAAAACGTCCACCCGCCACGGGGTTCTCGAGCGCGAACTGCGCCACGCGCGTAACGAGGCGAAGATGAACCGCGAGGAGATGCAAACGTCGCAGGAGGAGCTCAAATCCTCAAACGAGGAACTCCAATCGACAAACGAGGAGCTTCAGTCGACAAATGAGGAGCTGACAACGTCCAAGGAGGAGATGCAGTCGCTGAACGAGGAGCTCCAGACGGTCAACGCCGAGCTACAATCAAAGCTCGATGAGCTTTCATCGTCGAACAACGACATGAAGAACCTCCTGAACAGCACCGATATCGCCACCATCTTCCTCGACAACGAAATGCACGTGCGTCGGTTCACACTCCAGGCGAAGACCATCTTTAAGCTCCTGCCGGGGGATGTAGGGCGGCCCATAACCGATCTGGCTTCGAGCCTTGTGTATCCAGACTTGGAGGCGGATGTGCGCGAGGTCCTTCGTACGCTCACTGCCTCCGAGAAATCAGTCACGACCACCAAAGCCGAATGGTTTACGGCGCGAATCATGCCCTATAGGACGCTGGACAACAAGATCGATGGTGTCGTCATAACCTTCTCCGACATCACGGCCTCCAAGAAGCTTGAGGCGGATCTGCGCGAGAACCATGTGCGCCTTGAGAGATTGTCAGAGCAACAGGGCAAGGAGCTCGCAGACCATGACATACGCACAAGGCCGATTCCTGCGGGGCGCATGCCCGGGTCGCCCTTGGGTGAGCGGGCGCCGCACAAACCCGCATCGGATAGGAGGAAACGGTGAAAGGACGCCCTCCGAAGTTTCCGAGCCTTCGCCACCGTTCCGAGCGCCGCCTGAGGGAGGCCGGTGCCGGAAACCACATTCCGGCAGTTGGAAACGACACCCAGAGGCTGTTCCACGAGCTTCAAGTCCACCAGATTGAGTTGGAGCTTCAAAATGAGGAGTTTAACCACGCCAACGCCGTTGCGAACGCAGCGCTTGAGAAGTACACGGACCTCTACGATTTTGCGCCCGTCGGGTATTTCTCATTGGATTCCCAGGGTCAGATCGAGGAACTTAACATGGCGGGTGCCGTCCTTCTCGGCGTCGAGAGATCCCGTCTGACGGGCCGACGATTCCAGCTCTTTGTGGATGTGAAGAGCAGGCCTACATTCCAAGACTTTATCGGCCGCATTTTTTCAAACAGCGGCAGGCAGGAATGCGAGCTGAAGCTCACCAGCGAGTCCAACGGGACGATCTGGGTCGAGGTAGCCGGCATATCGCAGCCTGTTGTTACCGGTTCAAAGAGGTTATCGCGGATCGTTGTCTCCGACATTTCAGCGCGAAAGCTTGCTGAGGAACAGCACCACCGCATTGGGATCCTGGCGGCGACCAACCGCAACCTCCAGAGGGAGATTGTGGAAAGGAGAATAGCCGAGGCGGCCCTCAAGAAGAGCGAGGACCGTTTTCGGTCATTGCTTAGCCAGTCACGGGTACTGGAGGAGAGGCTGCGCAAGATGGCCAGGGAAATGCTAAAGGTGCAGGAGGACGAGAGGCGAAGGATCAGCCGGGAGCTGCATGACGAGGTCAGCCAGATACTCCTTAGCATCAATGTCCAACTTACGCTCTTCGCCAGGGAATCGGTCAAGGACCCGGGCGGGGTCCGAAGGGCCATCGGCCCGATGCGCCGCTCCGTGGAGAAGGCGGTGAGCATTGTTCACAAGTTCGCCCGGGAGTTGCGCCCTGCCATGCTCGATGACCTCGGACTCATCCCGACACTCCGCTCATACGTGGAGGATCTCCCCAAGAAGAGGGGCCGAGTGATCAGGCTAAAGGCGGACACACGCGTCGAGAGGCTGGACAATGACAGCCGCACGGTTCTTTACCGCATTGCCCAGGAGTCTCTCACCAACGCAATCAAGCATTCGCATGCGAGTATTGTCGACGTATCCGTCCTCAATACTGAGGGGAGCGTCGTCCTCGAGGTTGCCGATAACGGCGTCTCCTTTGACGTCACTCGGATTGCGTCCAACGACTGGCAGGACTGCCTGGGGTTGACGGGCATGAGGGAGCGGGTCGAGATGATCGGCGGCCGTTTTGCCGTTGTCTCAACCCCCGGAATTGGGACCACCATTAGGGCCGAGATTCCATTTCATACCCGCCTTATAAAGGCTCGTGGGGCGGTTTCCTCTGGCCCCAAGATGAGCCGGTTGAAAAAATAGCGACGGCAGCTGCATCGCAACACTCCCGCGGGAGCCGGGCCCGGCAATTCTACGCTAAGACAAGCATCCCGAAGCCTTGGCGAGGTCCGGGGAATGAACGGATCTGCGGCACGAACGGCGGTCACTTGGAGAGACGGGAAGTCGCCCTCTTTTCGCAAAGGATGGGTAGGCGAACACCCCATGCCTAAAGCTCGGTTGTAGGTTGTCTTGTTTTCTTACCTGGAACGAGGATGATCAATGAAGAAAACTGGCCCGATGACTCCCTCCCGAGCCATTAACCTGCCCAAGTGCCCCACGGGCATCCAAGGCCTGGATGAGATCACGGGCGGCGGACTTCCCCGCGGTAGGCCGACATTGGTCTGCGGAGGAGCGGGTTGCGGTAAAACCCTTCTTGCGGCGGAATTCCTCGTACGCGGAGCAACCCAATTCGGCGAGCCGGGGGTATTGATGTCGTTTGAGGAGACGGAGGCCGAACTCGTGGCAAATGTCGCCTCACTCGGATTCAACGTCGCAGGCCTCATACGCAGGAAGAAGATCTTCATCGACTACGTCCACATCGACCCCAGCGAGGTCCATGAGAGCGGCGACTACGATCTCGAAGCCCTGTTTGTAAGGCTTAACCACGCAATCGACACTATTGGCGCAAAGCGCGTGGTCTTGGACACCCTGGAGGCGCTTTTTGCCGGGTTGAAGAACGAGGCTGTTTTGCGCAATGAGCTGCGCCGGTTGTTCCGATGGCTAAAGGAAAAAGGCGTTACCGCGGTCATCACAGCTGAGCGGGGGCGCGAGCAACTGACCCGCCACGGGCTGGAGGAGTACGTATCCGACTGCGTCATTCTTCTGGACCACAGGGTAAATGACCAGATCGCCACGAGGAACCTAAGGGTGGTCAAGTACCGCGGGGCCTTTCACGGGACTAACGAGTTCCCCTTTCTCATTGCCGAGCAAGGTATTAGCGTCCTGCCCATCACCTCGCTTGGGCTCAACCACGAGACAACGAACGAACGCATAGCGACGGGAATTCCGAGGCTCGACTCGATGCTCGGTGGGCACGGGTTTTTCAGGGGCAGCAGCGTCCTGCTCACGGGAACACCCGGCACTGGGAAGACCATCATCTCGGCGAATTTCGCGGCGGCCGCCTGCGCGCGAGGCGAACGAACGCTCTTCTTCTCGTTCGAGGAGTCCCCCAACCAGATCCTTCGAAACATGCATTCAATCGGGCTGAAGCTGGAGCCGTTCGTGAAGCGCGGCCTGCTGAGGTTCCACTCGGCCCGGCCCTCGCTGTATGGCCTTGAGATGCACCTGGCGACAATGTTCAAGGAGATAGCCGACTTCAAACCGCAGGTGGTCGTGGTGGATCCGATAACGAGCCTGATGGATGCCGGAACTTCCAACGAATGCCGTGGCATGGTCACCCGCCTGGTGGACTACCTGAAGGCGGGGCAGGTCACCACGATTTTCACCAGCCTCACGCAGGGGGGGCATTCGCTCCAGCAGAGCGAGGCCAACATGTCCTCGCTCATGGACTCATGGATCCTGTTGCAGGACTTCGAGGGCAACGGCGAGCGGAACCGCGTGCTCTATGTCCTTAAGGCGCGCGGCATGGCCCACTCAAACCAGATCCGCGAATTCCTGATATCAAATCACGGCATCGATCTCGTCGACGCCTATATCGGCGCGAGCGGCGTCCTGACGGGGTCGGCGCGAGCGGCCCAAAGCGCCCTCGAGAAGGCCGCCGTGTTGGCCGAGCAGCAGGAGGCAGCCCGCAGGAAACGTGAGCTTGGACGAAAGCGCGTAGCACTCGAGCGCCAGATCCAGGGTCTCCGCTCGGAATACGAGACCGAGGCTCTGGAGCTTCGGCGCATCGACGAGCAGGTGGGGACTCGTTCCCTGATCTTGTCTACCGAACAGGCGGCGTTGGGACTCCTTCGGCAGGCAGACATAAAGGTCGCTATCGGGTCCCACGACAGATCGAGGAACGGGAGGCTGCACTCATGAAAGATCGAAAGGCAAAGCGCCGGACACCCGCCCGAACCCGCCGCGCTGCAAAGATTTGGCAGCTTCGCCTTTACGTCACGGGGCGCACTCCCAAGTCGGCGACGGCCTTCCTGAACCTAAAGCGCCTCTGCGAGACTCATCTTAAGGGCCTCTACCGTATCAGGGTGATTGATCTTCTCACTCATCCGCAGCTGGCAAAGGGCGACCAGATCCTGGCCATACCCACAGTCGTTCGCCGGCTCCCAAGCCCGGTCAGGACCATCATCGGCTGCCTTTCCGACACCGACCGCGTGTTGGTCGGCCTCGATCTGCGATCGGCGGTTTGACGTCCGTTCTCACCTTGAAAACCGCAAAACCCCACCGCGGCCCGCAAACCATTGAGGTGGTCCTGAGCGGCGGCTTGACCGGCAAATATCACCTACGCCTCTATGTTGCGGGAGCCACAGCCCGGTCGCGCCTCGCGTTGCGGCGGATCTACCAGCTGTGCGAGAGGGAATATAAGGGCAATTACGAGCTGGAGGTGATCGACGTCTACCAGCAACCCGAGCAGGCGCGCGAAAACCAGATTGTCGCCACCCCTACGCTCGTGAAATTCCTGCCGCTCCCGATGCGCCGCTTCATCGGAAATCTGTCGAACCTCGATGGGCTTTCCGACAATCCCGATCTGGTTGTCGCGACCGAAACCGAGCCTTGAAATCCCCCAGAGGACCGCGCTCCTCCCGCCTCGCGCCGTCCCGCCACGGCTCCCAACTTCGAACCCGCCTGGCCGAGGCTGAGGAGGCGCTTCGTGCGATACGTTCCGGAGAGGTGGACGCGGTGGTGGTTTCGGGCAAGCGGGGCCCACAGGTCTTCACGCTGGGCGGTGTCGACCACGCTTACCGTGCCCTCATCGAATCCATGAACGAGGGGGCACTTACGCTCACGGAGGACAAGATGATCCTGTATGCCAACCAGAGCTTTGCCCGGATGGTGAGATGCCCGCTCGAGAAGGTGATGGGGGCGTCGTTTCGCCGTTTCCTCTCCCCGGAAGACCAGGCGATCGTCGGGAACCTTCCAAAGAGGGTCGCGACGGCTGGAACCAAGCTTCAACTGCGTCTGACCACGGCTGACGGATCGCGAATGCCCGTCCAGATCTCGATCCGTCCTCTGGCACGGAATGGCTCTGGCAGCGCGGCAATAGCCATGGTGGTCACGGACATGACCGAAGCGCGGCGTACCGAGGAGATGCTGCGGGCGCTAACCCACCGTGTCGTCCAGGTCCAAGAAGCTGAGCGAGAGCGGGTTGCCTTTGAGTTGCACGACAACATCACCCAGCTGATCTGCGCTGCGCTATTCCGCAGCCAGGCCCTGGCGAAGAGCATCTCGCCCCACGACGGGACCTCGCAAAAGGATGCGATAAGGCTTCTGGAGATGCTTAGCGAAACGGCGCAGGAGGTTGAGCGGATCACGCACAACCTGGGTCCCAATGTGCTGGAGCATCTTGGCCTCGTGGCGGCGTTGGGAGAAACCGGGACGGAATTCAAGACGCGGACTGGCATACGCGTGAGGCTCGTGTGCACCCTTGTGGCCGTGCGCCTGCCCGCGGACGTGGAGCTGGCATTTCTCCGCATTCTTCAGGAGGCCCTCCGAAATGTCGAAAAACACGCGGCGGCTCGCCACATCGTGGTGCGCCTGTGCAAGAAAGGGGAGTTCGTCCGGCTTTCGATCAAGGATGACGGAGCTGGATTCAACCCGGGCCAGTCCCCAGGCAGCCCGGGAAGCAAGGGACGGCTGGGACTTCTCAGCATGCGGGAACGCGCGGCCTCCGTGGGCGGTACGTTAAGGGTGCGGTCCGTTTCCGGCACGGGCACGGAGGTGGAAGCGCTCATCCCTGTGGCCCCAAAGGCCTGAAGGGGTCCCCGGACCCCGGGTGAACAAAGCCACGGGGCTTACACCCCATACCGGTGCGGCAGCCGAAGGTGGTACCTTGAGGATGCACTGCAACAACAAGAGACCCTCCCTCCGATGAAAAAGCTAATCGTACCCAGCCTCCTAGCCCTCGCCCTTGTCGCCCTTTCCGCCTGCGCGTCGGATGCTACACACAGCACAACCACCACCTCGCAGTCGACCACAGTGCCCGGACCGACGACGACGACCACGACCGACACCCAGACCAAGTAACCTCTGGTTTGAAGCGCCCGTAGGCGTGCGCTTCCCAGATTATCCCCATGCCCAAAGAAACAAAAAAGGCAGCCCATGTGTACGAGCTGATCGAGCTCACGGGCACGTCCACGGTGTCCGTTGAGAACGCCGTCGACCGTGCCGTGGCCCGAGCTCACAAGACTATCGACAACCTAAAGTGGTTTCAGGTGGTCGAGACCCGAGGCGACATCGTGCAGGGTCGGGTCGACCACTGGCAGGTAACGATCAAGGTGGGATTCGCCGTGGAGGGCTGATACAGCGCCGCAGCTCAAGCTGCCCCGGGCGTCCCGCACTATGAAGTGTAGCGGGTGCCGGGCCCCGATATTGGGATGGTCCGCCGCTCATGCGCGATCCGCATAAGCTCAGTCGCTATCCGATCGGGAGAAAGGACGAAGTCCACGCATCCCGTCTTCACCGCACTCTCGGGCATGTCAGGCTGCCTTGCCGTCTTGAAATCCTGGGCAATCACGACACCTCCCGCCTCCTTGATCGACTCGAGCGCCGCTGCGCCGTCCGAGTCGAAGCCCGAGAGGATAACCGCAATGGCCCTCTTTTCCCTGTCGCGGGCAAGCGACTGGAGGAATACGGAGATGTTCTTGGGCCAACCGGAGGTCTTGAAGAGGGGGGCTATCCGGAACAGGTCACCATCCATGGTCACCTGCTGTCCGGCGGGCACGATATAGACATGGTCTGGCTTAACCGTCTCGCAGTCGGTGATGAGCACCACGGGCATCGTTGTGACGAACGGGAGAATCTCCGTGAGCAGCGATTTCCCTTCGGAGGGCTGATGGTGGACGATGATGAAGGCCATGCCGGTGTCTGCCGGAAGGAGCGACAGGATCGTACGGTAGGCCTGAAGCCCCCCCGCCGACGCGCCAAAGCAGACGATAGACAAGGGTCCGATGACACCAGAGCCGGAGGGGTTCTTCGCCAGGGAGGGCATTTCGGGATTCCCTCAACGTGCGATCAGGTGACGCATAGCTCCGACCGCCGATCGCTTCGCGTCGAGCTCGGTTGGCTCCCAACCCTCATCCACCACCGAGCCCTCGGAACACACGAGAGCCCAGCGCCACATGTCGTGCTGCCGTCTCTCGGTTAGGGCAAAACCCGAGAAACCGGGATCGCAGGTGACCTCGAGCGTCGACAGCGAGAACATGCTCAACGAGGAGGCGAATGCGGCTTCGGCGTCTGCGGGGATGTCCTGGAATGAGCGCCAGATCGGAGCCATGAAAAGCATTGTGAGGTTTGGATTTACTAGAGGCCACAATAGTCCACCCATCCGCTCTTCGCTATGGGGTGTATTCTGGCTTTTCATCCATTCCCGTGGGCGCCGTCCTTTTCCCGTGGCGCCGCGCGCCTCGTGTAGGTTTACACCCCATGGCGGGTGCAAGGAGAATATGGCATTGTTGCGCCACGTCCCCCGGCGGGACTTCCCGGAGTTGAGCGGACGAAATCAACGCTTGCCGTGGAAACTCTCCTGAAAACCACAGACTAGCGAAAAGGAATCACCATGTTATACACTGCCAAAACGCTGAAGGGTTACTCCCTTCACAGCCGCGACGGCGCGATCGGGTCAGCCCGCGAATTCTATTTTGACGACAAGCACTGGACGATCCGTTATCTGGTCGCCGACACCGGAAGCTGGCTTCTGGGCCGACAGGTGCTCATCTCGCCGTTTGCCCTCTTGGAAATCGACTCCGTCAAGAAGCAGCTCCACGTCGACCTGACCAAGAAGCAGATCGAAGACAGTCCCTCGCTCGAAAGCGACAAGCCCATATCAAGGCAGTTCGAGGACAGCTATTACGGATACTATGGATGGCCCACCTACTGGGGAGGGCCCTATAGCTGGGGTCCCTATCCTTATGTAACGCGCGGCAACGACAAATGGTTGGAGTTCAATCGCGGCGAGGAGTCGTGGGATCCCCATCTGCGCAGCACCCATGCGGTGGACGGCTACCACATCGATGCATCCGACGGATCGGTGGGCCACGTCGAGGACTTCGTCATAGACGACGATACCTGGGCCATCCGCTATCTTGTCGCAAACACCCGAAACTGGATCCCCGGAAAAAAGGTCCTTATCTCGCCCCAGTGGATCGAGAACATCAGCTGGGCCGATTCGAAGGTCTTTGTGAAGCTCTCGAAGGACGCCATCAAGCAGGCTCCCGAGCTTACGGACGAGTCGCTCCTAAACCGCGACTACGAAACCCGTCTCCACAACTACTACGACCGCGAGGGCTACTGGGTCGACGAGCTTGTCAGGCATTAAGTTCCGCTTGGCACAAGGCGCGCCCGGGTTCCGTGCATCGCACGTCCCGGACGCGCCCTTTCGGGGCTGCATTTCGGCCTGGTTGGGCAGGGCCGCGGTCGAAATCTCTGGCTGCGTGGATGTTCTCTTCGAATGTCCCACTGCCTGTATCGAAGCAGGAGGCGATTCGTCTGAAACGTCATTCCCATGAATCTTCCTACATCTGTCCATCCGGTCGCCGAGGCGAACGACACGTTGATCGGCCGCGCTTACGCGCATTTCTTCGTACATGAATCTTCCCTGCCGCTACGGATCCTTCTGATCCTGGTCCTGACAGTGGTGGTTCACGTCACCGTGAAATGCATCCGGGGCCTGAGCGAATGGCTGATTCTGCGCGGCCACGCCCAAAAGGGCACGCTCGGGGTCGCCGCGCAGAAACCGAAGGTCATTACCGTCACGCGGCTCATCGTAAGCGGAGTCATCTTTGTAATCTACTTTGTCGCGATCGGCCTGGTGCTTCAGGAGTTTGGCTTCAGCCTTACGGCCTATCTTGCCAGTGCCTCGGTGGTGGGCCTGGCGATAAGCTTTGGCTCGCAGGGCCTGGTCCAGGACATCGTCATCGGGCTTACGCTGATCTTCTGGGACGCGATGGATGTGGGTGACATGGTCGAGATTGCGGGCATAACCACGCCAAACGTGATCGGCCGCGTCCAGGAAATCGGGATGCGCTTCACGAAGGTCCTCAATTTCTACAACCAGGTTGTTTTCGTGCCCAACCGCACGATAGCGAACGTCAGTCGTTTCCCCCACGGGGCGATCGACGCCTATGCTGACGTGCAAATCCCCTTGGGGGTGGACCAACCACATACCGTCCAGGCCATCCAGAGCATCGCGGTGGGAATGTGGTCCCAATTCGGGGCAATCATCCTGTGCGAACCGGTGATCGGAAAGGCCGAGACAACCCAGGGCGGCGGATGGAGCTTCGTCCGCGCCCATTTCAAGATATGGCCGGGACAAGGGAGCCTGATCGAAATCACATTCCGCCAGGAGGTGATTCGGGCCATGAGGGCGCATGACCCGACGTACGCGGACTGGCAGGTCGCGGTGACCTACCGATCCGCCTCCTCTCCCAAGAAGCCCTGAGGCCTCCTATCTCCCTCTGGCGGCTTTCTTCAGACGCCCGATGTCGAGTTTCACCATCTTCATCATGGCTCGCATCACGCGTTCTGCCTTCTTCGGGTCATTTCCTGCAAGCAGCTCGGTCAAACCATCCGGCACGATTTGCCACGAGAGACCGAACCTGTCCTTGAGCCAGCCGCACTGGACCTTCTCTCCCCCTGCGGAAAGGTTCCTCCAATAGTAGTCGAGTTCCCTCTGGTTGCCGCAACGGACGACAAACGATACGGCCGGGGTAAACCTAAACTGCGGGCCGCCGTTCAGAGCCGTAAATTCCTGACCCAATATCCGGAATCTCACGGTCATTACCGATCCGGGCTTCCCTCTCGACCCTTCCCCGTAGCGGATAACTTCAAGGATCTTCGATCCCTTAAAGACGGAGATGTAAAACTTGGCGGCCTGTTCGGCTTGGTCGTCAAACCAAAGGAACGGGCTGATCTTGCTCATGCCCGCGGGCCCTAGAGGCTTGCGAGTTCGCCCGTCGAATCGCCAATGCGCGGCACTCCCGTGACGCCCATGCGCCTGGCCATGCTCAGATAGAGGTTTGTCATCGGCACGTCGTCGTAACGGGTAAATCTTCCCGTCTGGAGTGTGCCTCCGCCCCCGCCGGCGAGGACCACGGGAAGATTGGTGTGCGTGTGTTTGTTGCCGTCGGAATTGCCGCATCCGTAAACGATCATCGAGTTGTCGAGCACCGATTTCCCGTCGGGATCCTTCATCTGATCGAGCCTTCCGAGAAAACGCGCGAAATGCTGCATGTAATAGTGGTCGATGCGACCGACCTTTTCGAGGAGGTCGGCGTTGCCGCGATGGTGGGAGCAATAATGATGCCCCTCGGCGATCCCTATCTCGGAAAAGGCCCGATTCGATCCGTCGCCGGCCAGGAGAAGCGTCGCCACCCGCGTCGAGTCGGTCTGGAACGCAAGCGCCAGAAGGTCGTACATGAGGTCCATGTGCTGCCCGAAATCGGCTGGGATGCCCGTCGGCGCGTCGATCCCCGGTTTTGGCAGCGGGCCAAAGCTCTCCGCGTGTTCAAGCCGGCGCTCGATCTCCCTGACGCTCGTCAGGTACTCATCCAGCTTGTCCCTATCGCGAATGCTAAGGCTCTCGTTGGCGCCGCTGACGTCGTCGAGGACAAAGTCGAGCAACGATTTCTGCATGCGCATGCGCATCTCATAATTGCGCTGGCGCTCCTGCGGAGGACCCGACCCGAAGAGCCGCTCGAAGAGCAGCCTTGGATTCGGCTCGGGCGTCATGGGTGTCGTGGGCGACTGCCAGGAGATGTTGTAGACGTAGGCGCACGAGTAGCCCGAGTCGCATCCGCCCGCCTTCCGAACGGCGTCACATGACAATTCAAGGGAGGGAAACCGGGTCGCAGCCCCCACATGTTTTGCCGCAAGCTGGTCCACGGAGATTCCGACGTGGATGTCGCTGCCGTCGGTCTTTCGGGCCCTCGCCCCCGTGAGGAACGTGGCGTTGGCACGGGCATGGTCCCCTCCCCCGTCGTTCCCCGGTTCCGCCTCGTGGAGCGACAGGCCCCCGACGACCTTGATCTTGTCGCGGAGGGGATTGAGCGGCAGCATGGTGCGCCCGAGATCAAATGCGGCGCCCTCCGCGGGCCACCAATAGTCCTGCCGCGCCCCGTTCGGAAAATACATGAACGCCATCCGGAGCGGCACCCCGGACGCCGTTGTTGCCGGCAGCGGACCCTCCGCGGCAGCCTTTGCCGGGGCGGGAAGGAGCGACTCCATCAGCGGCAGGCCCACGCACACCCCGACGCTCTTCAGAAACAGGCGCCTGCTCAGTGCGGCATCCATCGGCCGAATCGCCGGCTTTGTCTGGGTTGTCATGAGGTCAAGGGGTTGTGCTAAGGGCAAAGTGGGCCGACGACTCGTTCGGCTGGGGGGATGCCTGACGTTGGCGCTGAAACGGGGCGGAGTCGATCACGCCGTTGAGGAGCGTTGAGAAACGGCCCCCGTCGTTCTCGAGGCGGGCCACGATCTGGTCCACGGCCTCCACGTCCCCGTACTCGAGCCCGCGGCCGAGGGCGTAGGTCAGCAGCTTCTCGGTGATGCAGCGGTAATAATCCAGGCGCTTCTGGTGGGTGATGATGCGCTTCAATTCCCGTATGTCGCTGAACCGCTCGCCCGTGATCAACTGGCCGGCCGGCGCAATGGGCACGCCCGCCTCGGTGGTCCGCCAATTGCCGACCGCGTTGAAGTTCTCGAGCGCGAGGCCAAGCGGGTCCATCCGGCCATGGCAAGAGCTGCAGAGCGGGTTGTTCCTGTGGGCCGCAAGCATCTCCTTGAGCGTGGGTTCCCTGCCCCCGAACGCCGATTTTTGCTCCTCGAGCGCCGGCACGTTCGGCGGGGGCGGGGGCGCGGGAGTCCCTAGTATGTTTTGAAGGATGAACTGGCCGCGCTTCACCGGGGAGGTCCGCGTCGGATTGGAGGTCACCGTGAGCACGGTACCCTCGGTCAGCACTCCGCCGCGCGGGCTGCCCTCGGGCAGCTCGACCCGCCGCATTTCCTTCCCTTTCACGCCCGGTATCCCGTATTCCTCGGCCAGCTTCTCGTTCAGGAAGGTGTAGGTGCTGTCCACGAGCTCCAAGATGCTCCTGTCCCCGTTCATGATGTAACTGAACGTCATCTCGGTCTCCGAGCGCATGGCCTTTCGGGTTTCCTTGTCGAACTCAATCCTCGGCGGCCCGTGCTGGGGCCCAAGGCCAAGGACGGCCCGCTTGTTGATGGGGACAAACTCCACATCGCGCGCCTGCAGCCACTGGCCGGTGAAATTGCGCACGAAGGCCTCCGACTGGGGGTCCTTCAGCATTCGCTCCACCTGGGACTCCAGGTTTGCCCGAAGCTGACCCGTCCTCGCAAGGTCGAGCAGGGTGTCGTCCGGCATCGTCGACCATAGAAAATACGAGAGGCGCGTCGCCAGGGAATACTCATCGACTCTGGGGTAGCGGGATCCCGCGTCCGCGGGATCCCGCCTTTCAAACCTGAAAAGGAAGCGAGGGGACGCGAGGACGGCCATCATCGCCCTCGACACGCCCTGCTCAAAGCTTCCGCCAGGCTGGACTTCCACGCTATGGGCAAGGCGGACGAGCCTACTGAGCATGGCGTCGTCCACCGGCCGTCTGAAGGCCCGCGACGCGAAGGCCCCAATTATCTCTCTCGCATAGCGCTCCCGTTCCAAGGCGTCCTTGGGCACGTCCCGCGGAAAGAACCGCCGGTATCCGGGCGGCTCCACGCTAGATGCGGCTCCAAAGGGACCCTGGACCTGCACGGAGAGAATGCGGATCTCGAGCAACTGGGTATCGACGAATCCGGGCGGGGGCGCATCCGCCCGCACAACGGCTGGCGGCAGGGGCGAAAGGCTGATGCTAAGGCGGTGGGCGCCCGCCTTCCAGGACCTAGCCGCCTGGAACTGCAACGGCTTCCTGAAATCCCATCCCATATCCTGCTCAAAGAGGATCGAGTCACCGTCCTTGATCTGGAGGCGGCAGCGGCCGGCGTCGAAATTGAAGGGGCCCCTGATCTCGAGGTTGAACGCCAGGCGGTAAAGGGCGTCCCGCGGAGCCTGGAAATCGTGGGAAACAGTCACCGCCTCCCTGTAGGCAAGCGGCCTGCCGATTTTCTCCCGGAATGCGGGCGTTCCGTCGTCGCCGTCCCCGACCTCCGCCTTATTGCCTTCGGGCCCGTAGTCCCGGAAATCCCGGCCTGTAGCAATAGCCATCGGCACCATCCGCGAACTTTGGGGGACGAGGTCCGCGATGATCGTGTTCGCGGCCTGCAGATATTTCTCGATCAGGAGGGGCGAGACCGAAAGCACGTCGCCGATGTTGTCGAAGCCGTGTCCGGTGTCGTCCGGGGGAAGCTCGGCCTCGCTGGGAAAATCCACCCCCAGGAGCGCGTGGATGGTGCGGCCGTACTCGACCCGGTTCAGGCGGCGCAGCGTCACCCGGCCGGGATCGGGATTGTCCGGATCGATACCGAACGCAGAATACTTGATCCACGACTCGATCTGCCTCCGCTCCGCCTCCGACGGCCTTTCCTTGCCCGCAGGTGGCATGATGTTGGCCCGGAGGTTCTTAAGGACGCGGAACCAAAGGTCGGTCTGGGCGGCAATGTCCGTGTCGCTCAGGGTGTCGAACGAGATCTTTCCCTTGGCCTCACCGTCGCCGTGGCAGTTGTAGCAATAGTCCTCGAGCACGGGCTCGACCTGCTTCCGGTACAAGGCAACGGCAGGCGGCGTGCCGGCAGCGACCGCGGAATAAACGTCATGAGCGGAAAAGGTGATTGCCAGGGAAACGCCACACCAAGCGGTCGCGCGTTTGAAAGATCGAAAAGGCGCCTTCCGGGATGGAAAGGCGCTCTCGCGGACTGACCGGGGGTCAGGGAGTCCGTGCTCGCGCTTCA
>Ga0302140_10004656_pt1 | contig 17449 bp, 14 predicted proteins | sample I_Bog_E1_1_FD_202095 | JGI IMG/M metagenome (GOLD analysis project Ga0302140, IMG submission 202095) | Peat permafrost microbial communities from Stordalen Mire near Abisko, Sweden - I_Bog_E1_1 | ecosystem: Environmental > Terrestrial > Soil > Wetlands > Peat | place: Sweden: Abisko, Stordalen... | reverse complement strand
TTGTCCTTGGTGAACATCAAGGTCGACTCCACTCAGAGCCTGCACGGCACCAAAATTCTTTGAGATGCCGCGCAGGCTCAGGAGTGGATGATCACCACTTCCAGAACCATTCTTTGGGCCGCCCTCCTCGTCCACTTGGGTGGACGAGGAGGACGACGCCTGGAAAGAGGTTTCCATGCTATCTATCGCTCTATTTCTTGTAACTAATTCCTAGTGAATTCCGTACGTCTTGCAGTCCTTCTTAAGTGCCTTCGTGGTGCAGATCTGGCTTGCCGGAACAAAACCGTCTGTAACCACTGTGCTCTGAATTGTCTTGGCTGTGACCCAGTAAGGCGACAGCAAGAGCGAAGGAACCTTAACGTTCGTGGTGCCGTCAAGAGTCGTGCCATTGTCCAATGAAGCAGGAACTGCAATGCCAGCACGTGCGTAAATCGCAAGCGCTACAGCACCCTGAGCTTCGAGTGGAACTGGCTTGTACACGGTGCCGCACTGGTACCCCTGAATGATGTTCTGGAGCCCCGTCGCGGTCGCGTCCTGACCCGTGATTGGGAACGTGTAAGGCTTCACACCTCGCGTACGCAAGTACGTGATGATCGGCGCAGCGTTCTCGTCGTTAGGACTCAGCAGCGCGTTTGTCGTGGAGTGCGACGTGTAAGCCTGTTCGAACTCAGTCAGTGCAACTGACGGTGTCCAAGTTCCCGCAAGGGTCGTCTCCAACTTGTACTTGCCAGAGGAGAACAGCGGCTTCAGTACAGCGTCGTAACCATCAGCAAACAACGTAGCGTTGTTGTCCGTAGGTGAACCAACGCCAACAATGACCTTCGGTGACTTGACCTTCCAGGCGGTGACGCATGCCTGCAGTCCCTTGCCGAGAAGCGTTCCGACCGTAACGTTGTTAAAGCTCACGTAGTACTTGTCTGCACCACCGAGCACCAAACGGTCGTAGTCGATGACCGCGACACCAGCTTTGGCTGCATCAGCCTCAATGGTTGCGCCTGTAGCCGAGTCCAACGCTGTGTAAATGATGACCTTGTCGCCCTTAAGAATGGCGGCCTGGGCCATGCTGATCGCTGTCGCGTCGTTACCCTGCGAGTTCTCAACCGTGATGTCCGATGAAGGCAAGCCAGCCAACTCAAGGGCCTTGGTAATGTCGGGTGCGTCAAAGTCAACCCAACGGTTCGAAGACACTGTGTCAGGCAGGATTGCGGTCACGCCGCCCGTACCTTGCGCCGTAATTGGCACTAGCAATTTCATAGCGGAGTACGAGCTATTGATGGCACCGGCCGAAATGGTGGCTAGCTTGGCGGTCGGAGCTGCAGAAGCGGATACCCCCGTAGCAAACAGTCCAACCCCTAGTCCGGCGGCAAGTGACAACGTCACTAGTCCCCGCGCTTTATTCAACTTCATTTAATGCCCCCTCTTTATTTTGAGTACCTCTCGGTGCGCACGATAGTACAAAAATGTGACATATTCCATCCAACTCGACGACGAACGTTCATATTCAGTCGTCGTATGTAACTTTGCGAGTGAATGCTCGATAGATTTCCTGCGAATTCAACGAACAATTTCATTTCGACTCACCTCGCCAATCCGTCACGTTCGAATTCGCGTTTGAACGTTCGCACGTAACGAGACAAGACCAAGTCACTTTCCAGTATTTGCACGAACTTCTTAGAGCGCACCAAGATCAAGATCGAAAATATTACATTCAGATAACATTGTGAAGCCGACCCCACTTCACAAGTCTTTCAGTTTGTGAAAAAAATGTTCTTTCCGCCACCGATTCACAAAGTTACCTTCCTCTGATGAATCGCGGATACGAATCTACCAATTGATTTCAATTAGGCCAGAATGATTGCGCGGCGTCGCGCGACGATTTTGCTCAGTGACTAATCGGTACGCGCGATCACCTCACCGAAAGCTCCGCGTCTCGACAAAACTCGCGTCAAACGGTGAGAAGCAGACGTGCCAACGTTTTTCCACAAGACTGCCACTCGTGAAGACCGCGACCGTGCGAACACCTTCGCGCCCGGTGAGACGGTAACTTGTCGTCGTATCTCCAAACCGGTCGCGAGACGCCAAGAAAAAATTGCGAAACCATTGACAAGATTGCTCCGTCCAGACTTTGTTCAAAATTTTCGACGCACTAAACAGTTAATAACCGATTTCTTACTGTGCACTTCACCGGTCCGTTTATCACCAATCACTCACGCACTTCGTTCAAAGGTGCTTGAGCCTCCGTGGGTCGGCCTGTGCATTTCGCCTTAATGCTGGGTCGAGGTCTAACTAACTCTGCTGACCCATCGACCAGAGGGTCCAAATATGGGTACGGACTTTCAAGGGCTGACGCAGAATCGTAACGATTTGAAATGCCACGTCGTCTGGGCGGAGGTACGTCCCAAGCAAGGGGTCGCCAACCGAGCGTCCTGCGCCTATCGCAAATTCGGTCTCGGTGCCAGCGGGACATACGAGAGCCACTCTCACTCCCTTTTCGCGCATTTCGCGGTCGAGTCCCCCGGCAAAACCCACTTGAGCGTGCTTCGTACCAGCATAAATGGCCTCATCCCCTCCACCACGAAAGCCCGCAACACTGGACACGATGACCACGTCACCGCGTTGCCGCCCAATCATCGTGGGTAAACATGCTCGCACGATGTGCACCGTTCCCTCGAAATTTGTGCGCATCATCTCATTGATCTCGTCGTCACTCCAGTCGAGCACGGACCCGTATCGTCCAATCCCGGCGTTCGGTACGACAGCACTAATGGTTCCAAACGTGTCCAGCGCCACCTGAGCCACTGCTCGCGCTACCGCGGGGTCTGAGCAGTCACCCGCAAACCCGACAGCATTTTCACCACCGATATCTCTCACAATCCGATCCAGACGCGAAGCGTTTCTTGCATTCAAAACGAGTTTTGCTCCATTTTCGGCGAGTTGCCTCGCCGCCGCCGCCCCAATTCCCGAAGTTGCTCCGGTCACCACAATCACTTCGTCTGTCAGGTCGCGTAGTTCATAGCTCATAACTTCATAGTAACTCGACTCGCCGACGCATCGAATGCGGAGTAACGAGCACAGCTATCGATGACCCCAGCAAAGGGAGGTCCACTGCACCCACTAACGGTCAAAGCAAGAGTCGTTGTTCCTCGGCGTCACTTGCACTTGCGACAGCGCTTTGAGCAAGGATGACATACCAGAAGTTGGGCGAGCTTTACCAGTTGCCATCCTTCGTTTGATTCATTCGATCGCTGGAACCACGCATACGAACAAATTCGCCTTCGCGACGAACCACGACTGACCGATGGTGAGACTGATCGATGTCGTGATGAACTCGGTGAAACCTTGATGGTCAGCCTCTGAAGAAGCGAGGAGGCACATTCGGTCAGAAGTTCGAAAGCTTTCAATAATTTTGCTCGTAAAGACCAGCATTCAGCAACGCTGCGGATATGTCGTCGCTTACAAGAAGCCGAGCACCGTGTCCATTGTTTCCATGATCGCAATGCTCTCGTCAAGGGTCATCAACGGACTCTCCGTGAGGCCTTCCTCGACACAGCGAGCAACTTCTTGTGCCTCGTACTGCAACCCACCTCCGACAGTCGGGTACTCGTAGCGCTTGGACTCACCGCTGCGCTCGATCAACGTGAACGACGTAGGTCTATAGAAACTGCCTTCGATCTCAACGCGAGCTTTCTCGCCGGTGACGCACGCCCTGGTAGCGCTGCGGGCCCGCGACGTGCAGGTGAGAATGGCTTGGGCGCCACTTTCGTAACCGAACAACATTGACGTTTGGCCGTCGACGCCCGTAAATGCTCGGTCCAGCATCGCCACGATCCGTTGGGGAGTACCCAGAATCATCGAAGCAAAAGACACCGGATAGATTCCCAAATCTAGGAGGGCCCCGCCACCAAGCTCGGGCGCGAAGATCCGATGCTTGGGATCGGGACTGAACCACTGGCCGTGGTCGGCTTCGACACTCACGATCTCACCTAGCGCGCCAGCAGCGATGAGTTCACGAAGAGCCAGCACGTGGGGCAAGAACCTCGTCCACATCGCCTCCATCAAGAAAAGTTTCTTTTCTTGAGCTACGCCGACCAGTTCACGTGCTTCAGCCGCATTCATCGTCAGCGGCTTCTCGCAAAGTACATGCTTGCCGTGTTCGAGAGCAAGGATTACGTGATCACGATGCATTGGATGAGGCGTTCCGACGTAGACCGCATCCACCTCGGGGTCACTGACCAATTCTTCATAGGACCCGTAGCGACGAGGAATATCGAACTCGTCGGCGAAGGAATTCGCCGAATCCAAGGAGCGTGAGCCCACCGCTACTGCGATACCTTCCTCGATATGGGCTAAGTCACCCGTGAATGAGTGCGCGATGCCGCCTGTACCAATGATGCCCCAGCGAAGCGTTTTCGCCATTCGTGCCTCCCTGACCTCGTAGCGTGCTCCATCGAGTGTAGTGACCTTCCAGTAAACTTTGCGACCGTCGTGGTGTCAACCTCTCGCAACTCATCATGGAAGCGACCTTGTGGAACTTCGTACAGGCCTACGCTTTAATCGCGCCCTAAAGGGTACGAAGCGGTCAACAAAGTCTGCGCACTTCCTTCGCGAAGTGGAAGTGACGCCACAATAATTGTCGAATGAGCCAAAAGCCCCAGAAGGTCAAGGGCACGTGAGTTTGAATCCCGACCCAACGCGCACCCAAGGAAAGTCGCACCGTGATTAATGCTGGCCCGCTGGCGCGCACGTTAGGTAACGGCGAGTCTCGAGCGCTGTGAGCGTGGCGGCTCGAAGTTAGGTAGCGCTTGGACTTTGCCTTGCGCCTGAGGAAAGCCACTCCCTTCGTGCGATGAGGGACTCCATGGATTGCGCGACGAGCCAAGAGCGAGATGACGACATCGGTTTTGGTGACCGCACTCGCGTATTCGACCCAAACTTCGTTCACCTGGTTGATGTCCGGACTCGATATCGCTGGAAATTGATCGTCCACGTTCTGTCAAAGTTCGTACTACCAAAGTGTGTTTCGGTTACGAATCCCTTAATTTGTTCCAGCGCCGGTCCAGCCAGGAACTAGAAAAGAACCGTGGCCCAGCTTCGCGCACCGCGCCAGACCAGCCGACTGACCCTTCGCGCCTTTGATGCGTCTGATCTGGAGGATCTCACCGCTCTCTATTCGCGCGAGGACGTCAATCGTTACCTGTACTCAGAGCCAAAGAACAAGGAACAGGTGCGTTCAGTGCTCGAAGCGAAGCTTGCGCGACCCCTCGAGACCATCGACAAGAACGTCATGCCCGTCGCCGTCGTGCTACGCGACACCAACCGTCTCATCGGCGACTTCATCCTTCGCTGGAACGACGACCAGCACCGCCAGGGTGAGATCGGTGGCTCCCTACACCCGGACTTCCAGGGCCAGGGACTCGCGGTCGAGACCTACACCGAACTGCTCGAGATCGGCTTTAGCGACTTCAATCTGCATCGCATCTTCGGTCGATGCGACGGTCGCAACTCTGCCTCGATCCGGGCGCTCGAGAAGGTCGGACTCCAACGCGAGGCGCACTTCATCGAGAACGAATTCGTCAAGGGCGAATGGACCGACGAAGTGGTACTCGCGATCCGACGTAATCAGTGGCTGGCACGACGAATCGTGCCCGAGGACTGACGAGGTCACTGGTTGAGCGACGGCGGCGCACGGTACTTTCAAGGTGGCGACAAGATGAAACACGTCGCTTCACCGCGAGGATCGGACAAAACCAGTGCCACTGTTGCGAGAGAGCAAGGAAGAGATTGGCTCGCCGTACTTGCGCCAACACGCCGACAACCCAGTTGACTGGTGGTCGTGGGGCCCCGACGCCCTGGCGCGCGCGGTCCAACTAGACCGACCCATCTTCTTGAGCGTGGGCTACGCCTCGTGCCACTGGTGCCACGTCATGGCCCACGAGTCCTTCGAGAATCAGGAGGTCGCCCGACTGCTCAACGAGTGGTTCGTCGCCATCAAGGTGGACCGCGAGGAGCGCCCCGACGTGGACGCGTTGTACATGGCGGCGACCCAAACTCTCAGCGGACACGGCGGCTGGCCGATGTCGGTCTTCTTGACCCCTCAAGCGCTCCCGTTCATGGCGGGTACGTACTACCCACCTGAAGACCGTCAAGGCCAGGTTGGTTTCAAGCGACTACTCGCAGCAATGCACGACGCCTGGACGACTCAACGTTCGCTCGTCGAGGAGCAGGCGGTCCAGTTGAGCGAGGTCTCGGCTCGCGAGGTCTCCTTCGTGGACCACCTGGCTCTGGACAATCCTCAACTCGACCTTCGAACCGCCACGAGAAAATTGCGCGAGCAACTCCTCGCCCGCTTCGACGAGGACGGCGGCTTCGGCGACGCCCCAAAATTCCCCCGGCCAAGTTTTATCGAAGCCCTCGTTGATGAGGAGGACGGATCGAGCACCCACTGCGTGGAGCGAACCCTCGAAGCGATGTCACGCGGGGGAATCTACGACCACCTACGCGGCGGCTTCGCGCGTTACAGCGTCGACGCCCAATGGCACGTGCCCCACTTCGAAAAGATGCTGAGCGACCAGGCCCTGCTCGCACGCGCGTACCTGCGTGCGTATCGGGCCCGTCCCGAGCGTCTGGAGTGGCGCGAAGTCGCACTGGACTGTCTGCGCTTTGTCGTTCGTGACCTGGGTGTCGAAGGTGGCTTCGCCTCCTCACTCGACGCAGACGCGAACGGCGTCGAAGGGTCTCACGTCACGTGGACCACTGAGGAGGTCGAGTCCGCACTTTTCGCCGAGGGTCTCCGCGAGCACGTGGAAGAAGTGCTCGCCCGCTATTGCATCAGCACCCCCGGTCTCTTCGAAGGACGATCGATTCCTCGCTTGGGTGACGGCGAACCTTTCGTCACGCCAGCCCCGTTAGAGGCGTCGCTCAAGGCCCTGCGCACTGCGCGCGCCCGGCGCCCCCAGCCCGCGCGCGACGAGAAGATCATCCTCGAATGGAACGCCATGCTGGTTTCGGCACTCCTGCTAAGCGGCGAGAGCGACCTCGTGAGAATCGCCCTTGACCTGCTCGCAAACCTCGCGCGGACCCACCTGCGCGACGGCGTGTGGTGGCGCACTGATCGACTTCAGGCGTTCGCCACGGCGAGCGACGTGGGTTGGTTGCTCGACGCAAACGTCGACGCCTTCGAAGCGACTGGTCGTCACATGTACCTCGAACAAGCCGACGCCCTGGCGAGCTACCTGCTCGAGCACTTCTGGGACGGCGAAGTACCCACAGCGGGCACACCCCATCAAGGACGCGGCTTGTTTTGCTCGTGCGACCTCGCCACCGACCTGCCCATTCGTCCTAAGGAGATCTTCGACGGAGCGACGCCCTCCGCACACGCGGTAGGTACGCGCGCACTCGCCCGACTCGCCCTCTGCAGTGGCGATGACTCCTGGCTCTTCGTCGCCGAGCGCCTCGTCGACCTGGGGGCGCCCCTGCTCGAGCAACACCCGAGTGCCGTCGTGGACCTCGTGCTTGCGGGCGCCTACGTAACGCGCGGCGTCGAGGTGGTCGTGCCCGGCGAACCGAACGATCTCAGTGAGCACGTACGATCGTTGTCTATGTCCAACGCAGTCCTCGTCACCGGTGACGGCCCCTCGCCGCTTTTCGAGGGTCGCCACTCGGGCTACGCCTACGTCTGTCGACGCGGCGTCTGCCAATTACCGGCGAGTACCGTCGAGGAACTCGAGCAACGTCTCGACGAGGTCCGCGACTAATGGCCTTGTTTAATCGAGACCCGTCGGCCAGAGCCCTGAAGAAGCTCGTTCAGCGTATGCCCCAGCGGGCGGTGGTGGACCTCACGGAAGGCTCGACCGTCTACGGTCTGGTGCTGGGTTCGACCAACGAAACCACGACCGTCGTCGACCTCGCCTCACAGACCATCGTGCGCTGGCGTATTCCGTGGCCCGACGACGTCGAGACTGACCTCGCCGCCTTTGACGTGGTCGAGGGCGACCTCGCCTTTGACGTCGAGCGAACCGACCTCGCCCAACCCGAAGCCGTCACGCTCCAGGACCTACCGCGCCGGCTGGGCACCTACCATGGCCGGCGAGTTCGACGCTGGCTCCAATCGCTCGCCAGTCCCGCTGACGGGCCCCTCTTCGGTTTTCGCGGACCGAGCGCACCGTACTGGGAGTTCCGCGGCGAGCGGCCGAGCGTGGCGCTCATCGCGGCCGACCGCGGGCCCCAGTTGTTACGTCGCCACGACGATGGTTCCACGTGGGTTCGTTTCGGTTGGTTCGGCGACGACGTATGGCTGCTCTGCGAGGATTCGCACGCCATTCGAACAATGGAGGCGACCAGGCGTTCGTCACTGTCGGGAAAAGATTTGGCGGCGACGTTGGGCTTTCGCCCCACGTACGTGCTCACCACGCTCTCACAACCAATTGACGGGCACTGCTACAAGAGCTGTACCGGCCTCTTGCCACGCGGCTGAGCGAGTGGTTTCTACTTAGGCAGTTTGTTAGAGGCGAGTGACTCGGCCATGGCCCAGCCAAAGACCACGAGTCGTTGGCCCTTCTCGGGCTTGAGGCCCTTAAAGAACAACTCGACACCTTCGGGCACGACACCTTTGGCGGCGCAGTAGTCAACGCCTCCCACGGGCCCGGGGGCGATGGTCATGATGAAGGTCTGGTCGTCGATGGACTTCTCGGAACCGAAGCGTTTGGCGAGCCGACGGCCCCAGGCCCGGTCCTCTCCGGTGGGCTTGTAGCCGAGTCGTGGCACCACGTCCTCAAGGCCCGCGAAGGCGCGAAACCCGTCGGGCGAAGTGAGCCGCGATCCAAGCAGCACGTCCTCGTCGGGAAACGCCAGCAGCGCGCGACGGAACTGGTCGTGCAGGATTGCCTTGAGCGTCTGGTCCGACTTGGCGTTTCGATCCACGAGCAACAGACCCACGAGCAGTGAGGGTGTGCCCCCGATGCGTTCGAGGGTGCTGAACGAATAGCCCCGCAGCTTGGTGCCCTCGCGCGCCTGGGTCACGAGGACCCAGTCCTCGCGCTGCTTGGACAAGAAGCCGATGTCAAAATTGGGTTCGCGGTCAACGCACAGGTCGGCCATCTCGGCCAGTTCGGCGTCGCTCAGAGCGGTGGTGTCCTTGGTAATAACAGTCATGGCCATAGGTAGACATTCTACGGGAGTTCACGCCCCCCTAAAGCCGCTCAGGCCCTGATGACGTTTCGACCGAATTCAGAGCGTAGGTCGCCCACGACATTGGGTATGTTCACGTTGAACTCTGGCCCCAGTTTGAAGGCTTTGCCCCCCGCGCCCGTTTCCACGATTACGGGCGAAGAACCCGGATAGCGACTGAGAATGTCGCGCAGGACCCCAATGGACGACGACGTCAGGTCCTCGGGGCGCAACGTGAGGCGAAGTTCGTCGACGCCGCGCTCGACGCGCAGAAGCTCAACCTCAAAAGCACTGAATCGCAACTCGTCGTCGCGATTATCCACCCGGATCTTCATGAGCACGATGTTTTCCTTGGTCAAGAACCCGCTGCAGCGCTCAAAATTGCGCGCCGAGAAGTTGACTTCGATCGAGGCGCCCAGGTCTTCGAGGACCGTACGGGCGTACTGCTGGCCCGCTTTCGTGGTGCGGATCTGCACCTCGGCGAGTATGCCTCCGACCGTCACCATTTTCCCCGTTCGGGCCAACTCCTCGCCTCGTTCGAAGATCGACAGCACCGAGCCATCGGTCTTGGCGGCGAGGGCTCCCTCGAGTTCGCGCAGCGGATGATCCGAGATGTACGTGCCGAGCATCTCGCGTTCGAAGTCGAGTTTGACCGGCTTCTCGAACTCGATGTCCGAAACCTCGATCTGGGTCCCTTCCCAATCGTCGCCATCCTCGCTCGCGAGCGAGGCAAACAGTGTCGAGATCCCCAGGGCGAGGTCCTTTCGTCGACTGAGCGTGACGTCGATGATCTCGTCCACTTTGAGCAAGAAACCGAGTCGCGTCACGCCGAGCGAGTCGAAGGCGCCGGCTTTGATGAGTGACTCCATCGAGCGGCGGTTCAGCACCGCGGGGTCCACTCGGCGCACGAAGTCATAGATCGAGACGTACTGCCCATTCGCCTCGCGCTCGCTGACGATCTTTTCCACGAGCGCTTCACCCACGTTGCGCACCGCGGCCATACCGAACAGGATCGTTTTCTCCTTGCTCGTGCTCGGGGCGTACTCTCCAAACGATTCATTGACGTCAGGCACGCCGACCGTAATGCCCATCTGGCGCGCTTCGTTGAGGTAGACCGACGCCTTGTCCTTGTCGTCGCGAAACGAAGTCAGCAGGGCCGCCATGTACTCAACGGAGTAGTTCACCTTCAGCCACGCGTCCTGGTAACCGAGCAGCGCGTAACCGTACGCGTGGCTCTTGTTAAAGGCGTAGTCGGCGAAGGGCTCAATCTTGTTGAAGATGGTCTCTCCGAGTTCGCGTCCGTACCCTTCGCGCTCTGATCCCTCGACGAATTTCGCTCGTTGGGCCTGGATCATCTCGCGAATCTTCTTCGAACAGGCCTTGCGCAGGTCATCGGCTTGGGCCATCGAGAATCCGGCGACCTTGGTCGCCACGCGCATGATGTCCTCTTGGTAGATCATCAGACCGTAGGTCTCACCCAGGATCTCTTCGAGGTCTTCGTGGTCGTAACTCACGCTCTGGCGATGATTCTTTCGATCGGCGTAGTCGTTGTGCACGTTCTCACTGAGCGGACCTGGTCGGTACAGCGCGTTAACCGCGGCGATGTCGTCAAAGCTCGTGGGCGCGAGACGACGCAGGAGCTGGCGCATCTTGTCACCTTCGAGTTGGAAGACGCCGATCGAATCGCCTCGACGCAACATTTCGTAGACCTTCTCGTCGTCGAGCGCCACGTGGTCAATGTCCACGTCGATGCCGTGGCGCCTCTTGATGTGCACGAGCGTTCGATCGATGATCGCCAAGTTCCGAAGTCCGAGAAAGTCCATCTTCAACAGACCAAGCTTCTCGATCGCGGTCGCTTCGTACTGGGTGACGATCGGAGCGTCCTCGGTCGAGCCATTGGGCCCGCTCTTGCGCTGCACGGGCACGTAGTCGAGCACGGGGCCTTTGGTGATCACGACCGCGGCCGCGTGGATGCCGTCTTGGCGACGCTTGTCGACGAAGCCCTTGGCGACGTCCACGACGTGACGCACGTCGTCGTCGGTGTCGTAGAGCGTGCGCAGTTCCGCCGCCTCGGCGTAACGCGCCTCGTAGCCCGCGAGTCGCGTGAAGCAGGCTTCGAGTGGCAGGTCCTGACCCATGAGCAGCGGCGGCATCGCCTTGGCGATCTTGTCGCCCAGCTGAGGCGGGTAGCCCAGCACCCGCGCCGCGTCGCGCACCGCGGCGCGGGCCTTGATCGTCGAGAACGTGACGATCTGGGCGACGTGATCGTGACCGTAGCGGTCCGCGGCGTAGCGAATCATGTCCCCGCGGTAACGCTCGTCAAAGTCCATGTCGATGTCGGGCATCTGTTTTCGACCCGGATTAAGGAAGCGCTCGAAGATCAACCCGTAACGAATCGGGTCCAGGTCGACAATGCGCAGGCAATACGCGATGCAGCAGCCCGCGGCGGAACCGCGACCGGGTCCCACCCGGATGCCCTTCTCACGCGCGTGACGTATGAGGTCCCAGACGACGAGAAAGTAGTCAGAGAATCCCATGTCCGCGACGACGCGCAACTCGTATTCAATGCGCTCGCGTACGTCACCGGAGAGCTGTTCGCCGTAGCGCTCATGCGCTCCGCGAAAACTGAGTTCGCGCAACAACCGGTCCGCACCTTCCTTGTGCGTAGCTTCACGGAACTGCTCGGGGATCGGAAACTCCGGCAGTGCGTCATTGTCGAACTCAATGTTCACCTGGGCGCGCTCGGCGATCAGCAACGTATTGTCACACGCCTCAGGGATGTCGCGAAACAGATATCGCATTTCGGCGGCGGACTTCAAATAGTGCTGGTCACTGTGGAACCGGAAGCGGTTGGGGTCAGCCACGAGTGAGCCCGTGCCAATACACAGCAGCGCATCGTGCATCTCGTGGTCGGCGTGGTGCACGTAGTGAAGGTCGTTGGTCGCGAGCAGCGGCGCGCCAAGGTCCTTGGCGATCTGGAGCAACGATGGGTTCGTGCGGAGCTGCTCGGGGATGCCGTGATCTTGCATCTCGATGAAGAAGTTCTCCTCACCGAAGATGCTCTGGAGACGACCGGCGAGTTCGAGGGCCTTGGGGTAGTTGTCCTGGAGCAGTGCCTGCAGGACTACCCCGCCCAGGCAACCCGACGTCGCGATGAGACCCTTGGCGTAGCGCTCGAGCAGTTCCCAGTCGAGGCGCGGCTTGTAGTAGTAGCCCTCGAGAAAGGCCATCGAGGAGAGTGATCGAAGATTCGCGTATCCCTCGTTGGACGCCGCGAGCAGCGTCAGGTGGTGATAGAGCTTCTGGCCGCCCTCGGTGTCGCCACCCGTGTCGTCGATCTTGCCCCGCCGAGGTGGTCGATCGAAACGCGAGTTCGCCGCCATGTACGCCTCGAGCCCGATGATCGGCGTCACACCGTACTTCTGACACGTCTCGTAGAAGTCGATGACGCCGTAGAGGTTGCCGTGGTCGGTGATGCCAATGGCGCGCTGTCCGTCGGCCTTGGCGGTGAGGACCATCTCCTCGACCCGCGCCGCTCCATCGAGCATCGAGTACTCGGTGTGGTTGTGCAGGTGCACGAAGCTCTCAGCCATCAGCTGATCTCTTCCTTTCGATGTCGCGACCGAATTACATTGGTGGCATTCGGAGGTTACCGCCAAACGGCGACCTCCCACCAGGACCCCGTTTAGAGGTAGGTACCGGCTCGCGGCTCGGGGCTCGCGGGGTTGAGCGAGCGGTCGCGCATCTTCTCCAACTGGGCCGCCGCGGCCGCCTGTTGGGCGAAGAGCGACGCCTGAATGCCGTGAAAGAGGCCCTCGAGCCAGCCGACCAGCTGGGCCTGGGCGATGCGCAGCTCGGATTCACTCGGCACCTCGGCGCCGAAGGGCGGCGCCATACGGGCGAGTTCGCTGCCCAAGTCAGGCGAGAGTGCACCAGAGAGCTCGGTGATCGAGATCTGATAGATCTCACGCAACCGGGCCCGGCCGGCCTCGTCCAGCGGGGCGCTGCGCGCTTCGTCGAGCAGGGTCTTTACCATCGAGCCAATACGCATCACCTTGGCGGGCTGGCTGATGAAGTCCGTTGATTCGTCCTCGCTCGAGGTTGGGGTGTCTTGTTCGCCGGGGCTCATCACCTCATCGGGGTTAACGGGCACCTGCTCATTCGGTTCTTGTTCCACCCTTGCAGTGTGCCAGACAATTAAGGTACCGTGACCCTTTCACGTGCCATACCCCCTCGGTAGACTCAAGGAATGAGGGTATCCACGCGTGGTGACTACGCCAGTCGGGCGCTACTGAGTTTGGCGCTGCGTGACGACCAGTCGATTCCCACCTCGGTTCGCGACCTCGCGGAGCGAACCGGTCTTCCCCAGCCGTACCTCGAGCAGATCCTGCTGAGCCTGAAGGGCGTGGGTCTGGTTCGTTCAAAACGAGGGGTTGGCGGGGGCTACGTGCTGGCGCGCAGCGCCGAAGCGATTACCCTCGCCGAGATCGTCGCCGCCGTCGACGGTCCGATCGTCGCGGGCGACTTCGGCGAACCCCACCGCGACGGGGCCTGTGACCACGAGGGTCAGTGTGTCTTGCTCGCGGTATGGGCCGACGTGGGCGACCACATGCGCGAGCACCTGTCGAGTTTCACCCTCGCGGACATGGTCACACAAGCGCGCGGAGGCAAACCTGTCCAGCGCACCCATAGTGCCTAGAAATCTTTAAGACCGATTTACCGGAAATTTAAAGGCTTGAAGTAGTCTTTACCTCGTGGTAAATTAGTGATGCGTCGATAGGAGAAATACACGACCCCCAGCGCACCGAATAACAAGTTTCACACTTAAGGAGACTCAATGAACACCACCCCCCGCCGTTCATCCGTCAACACCAACGACATGTTGGGCCTGTTGATGCGCGACCTCGATCGCTACCCGATGCCTAATTACGACGAACAAGTCGAACTCGCCAAACGCGTCACCGCGGGCGACGAAGAAGCGAAGAAGCAGATGGTCGCGGCGAACCTACGCCTGGTACTGCACTGGGCTCGCCGCTACCAGGACCGCGGCGTCGAGATGGTCGACCTCGTCCAAGAGGGGACCTTCGGGTTGTTGCGCGCGGTCGAGAAGTTCGACTGGGAGCGCGGCTTCAAGTTCTCCACCTACGCCACCTGGTGGATTCGCCAAGCACTCCAGCGCGCCGTCCAACAGCACGGCCGCACCATTCGAATCCCCCTCGAAGTCGGCGAGCAGCTCCAGCGTCTCGAGGCGACCACCGCCGAATTGACGTCGATCTTCGCGCGCAAGCCCACCGACGACGAACTCACCGAGGCGACTGGCATGTCCAAGGCCGAGCGCCAGAACCTGCACGGCCTCGCGGGCGTGACCGCGAGCCTCGACCAGCCCGCTTCTTCTGACTCTGCGACGACACTGGGCGACCTCGTGGCTCCGAGCCAGCACGACTGGGTCGGCGAGATCGAACAGACCATGATGGACGAGCAGTTGCACGGTGCCCTTGACAAGCTCACTGATCTTCAACGGGACGTCTTGACGCTTCGCTTCGGTCTGAACGGCGCTACACCGCTCTCGCTCCAGGCGACCGCGACCAAGATGGACATCGGCGTGCGTCGCGTGCGTCGTGCCGAAGAGGAAGCGCTCGAGGCGCTGCGCGTGGACAGCGCCGTGCTCGCCACGCGCGCGATCGCTTAGAGCTCAGTCCCCTCGGGAACCAGCAGCATCAAGTCCTCGGGCAGGGGCACGTTCACGACGATCCATTCGCCGCTGCGCGAATGCGTGAACGCGAGCGTCGTCGAGTGCAAGAAGAACCGGTCCTCAGCCAGCCTGCGTTCGCGACGATGTCCATAGCGTGCGTCGTTCACCACGGGATGACCAATGGTTGCCATGTGCACGCGGATTTGGTGCGTACGCCCGGTATCGAGTCCCAATCGAAGCAGCGTCATGGCGTGTGGCTTGTGCACACGCGCTATCACCTCGTAGCCCGTGCGAGCCGGACGACCGTCGGCGCGCACGGCCATCATCGTGGGCGTGCGTGTCGATCTCCCAATAGGGGCGTCGACGACGCCTCGCTCCTCGGCGACGTGGCCCTCGACCATTCCCAGGTACGTGCGCTCCATGAGGTGCTCGGAGAGCTGCGTGCTCAGGTTGACGAAACCCTCGGGAGTCTTCGCCACCACCAAGACGCCCGACGTGCCCTTGTCAAGGCGATGCACAATTCCTGGTCGCAGGGGGTCACAGAGCCCAGAGGCGCCGAGTGCTCGCATCTGGGGGTAGCGCGCCAGGAGACCGGCCACGAGGGTACCGGTGCGCTGTCCGGCCCCGGGGTGCACCACCTGGCCCGGGGCCTTGTTCACGACGCAGAAGTCCTCGTCGTCGAGCACCACGTCCACGTCGACGCTGGCGTCGGGTTCGACCTCGCCGCTGTCGGGCACGGGCAGTATCGCCACGAGACGCTGACCCGCCTCGACGTTGAGCGACGCCTTCACGACGACCTTGTCGTCGAGGGTCACCGCACCACTCGCCAGCATCGCGCTGGTCTCAGAACGAGAGAGGCCGGTCAGCATAGAAAGCACTCGGTCGACGCGAATCGCGTCAAGCGTCGCGGGTAAGACCAGGTCGAGCACTTCGCCGTCGAAGGCATCGACGTCGTGACGGTCACTCACGGATTCAACAACCGTTCACCGCGCAGTGCCGCGACGAGTAGCACTACGAAGCCCACCGTGATCGAAGCGTCGGCCAGATTAAAGACGGGAAACGATCCCACCGCGACGAAGTCGGTGACCCGGTGGGGCCGGGCGGCGAGTCGGTCGATGACGTTAGCGACGCCACCGCCGAGCAGCAGCCCGAAGCCCACCGCCGGAGCACCGGACGCCGCCTGGAGGCCAATGGCGAAGACCACTACTGCGATCACGACGGTCACGACGCTCGTGAGCAGTGGTCCCGACCGATTGATCGAGAACGAGATGCCCGAGTTGTACTGGAGGCGAAACCACACCGCGCCCACGACGTGCACGGCGTGGGTAGCGAACGCCCTGCGTGCCCAGGCCTTGGTGAGCGCGTCGAGTGCGGTAACAACGAGCGCGATCACCGCGACGCTGAAATTGAGGTCGAACCTTAGACGCTTGCGCGGCACGACACACACGTAAAGACGGGCAACTGCGCGAGCAGGCGAGCCTTCGAGATGGGCTCGTAGCACTCGTCACAGCGTCCGTAGCTTCCGTCGTCAATACGCGCGAGGGCCACGTCGATCTCGTCGATCTTGAGACGCAGCGCCGAGGCGTAGTCCTTTAGCTGGTCGCGCTGGATGTCCGAGGCGACACTGCTGCCGTCCTCGTCGTCGTACTCGAGTCGCTCGCGGTCAACGAGCATCTCGCTCGCCTCGGATTCACTCACCACGATCTGTTGGTTCGTCGCCTCACGAGTCTCGAGCAGCAACCCGCGCAGCTCATCAAGGAACGCGGGGTCGTTGGCGTAGGGCTTGGAGTGCATCTTGCGCTCGAGGGCTTCGAGGCGCTTTCGCTCCTCGGCTTCACGGCGCTCCTCGCGACGAAGCTCTTCGAGATTGCGCCGTTCGATTTCGCGCTGCTTGCGCGCCTTCTCGGCCTCGATGGCCTTTCGCTTGGCCTCGATTTCACGCTGCTTCTTCGCCTCGGCGGCGGCCTTCTCACGGGCCTTGCGCTGGACTTCTCGCTCCTTGGCGAGCGCCTTGGCCTTCGCGTCGCGTTCCTTACGCGCACGAGCGGCGGCGACGGCCTTGGCCTTGGCGGCGACGGCCTTGGCCTTGGCCTTGGCTTCGCGCTCTTTGGCGGCCTTGGCGGCGGCGGCGGCTTTCACCTTCGCGGCGGCGGCCTTCTTCTGGGCGACGGCTTTTTGGGCGGGGCTTAGTGTGGTGGCCTTCTTGATCGCCTTTTTCGGCGCGACCTTCTTCGGGGCGGCCTTCTTTACCGCCTTCTTCGCGACGGCCTTTTTGGCGCTCTTCTTCGCCGGCGCCTTCTTTAATGAGGACTTCGGGGCCGCCGACTTCTTGGTCGCGACCTTCTTCGGGGCGGCCTTTTTGGCTTTTTGGGCGATTGACGGCATGATGAACTCCTCGTAGTGCGTTGAAATCAGTGCGGGCTGACCATAGCAGCCTGCGCCCTACTTAGGAACGATCGTCGCGCGGCGCCTGCTCGAAGTTGAGAACCTGGCCAATGGTTTGCTGGTGCGACGTTGGCGCGGGGGCGGGTGGCGGGTTCGAGGACGGCCGGGCTGGTTCGGGGGCCGGACTGGACGCGCTGCGCGGGCTGG
>Ga0302140_10004650_pt1 | contig 17461 bp, 13 predicted proteins | sample I_Bog_E1_1_FD_202095 | JGI IMG/M metagenome (GOLD analysis project Ga0302140, IMG submission 202095) | Peat permafrost microbial communities from Stordalen Mire near Abisko, Sweden - I_Bog_E1_1 | ecosystem: Environmental > Terrestrial > Soil > Wetlands > Peat | place: Sweden: Abisko, Stordalen... | reverse complement strand
GTCCAACCCAAATTCAAATATACCTGCCCCCCGCGGAGGGCTTGGAAACCCTAACCTGGTCATGTCAAACCGCTTTTTAGAAAGCGCATCATATGCCCGTTTGCAAAACGTTAGGTTAGGATATAATTTGCCGGCGCGCTGGGCCCAGGCTTTAACATTAAGCTCTTTGAAAGTATACCTGAGCGGACAAAACCTGCTGGTAATTACCAAATACCCGGGTCTTGACCCTGAAGTAGGCCAGTTTAATCAAAACCCGCTTATCAGCAATATCGACATGGGAAGATACCCGTCGCCGCGTGTTTTCATTTTTGGAGTTAATGCACAATTTTAAATTTTTAATAAAATTTGACATGAAAAGACATATAAAATATATTACAGGCATGGCGGCGGTAGCGAGTTTGTTTGCCACCAGCTGTAAAAAGGACTTTTTTAACCGTCCGCCCGAATCGCAGGTTACAGTAGGTAACTTTTATCAAACCACATCGCAGGTACAGGCTAGTACCTACGGATTGTATGGATCGCCATGGTTTGGCTGGAATAACAAAGTGGGATGGGCCATAACCGAGTTGTCGGGTGGTAATGGGTTTACCTACTCGTCTGACGTAAATGCCTTCATAACATGGTCGGTACCCAATACCAACCCCGAGATACTTGCCGCTTGGGATTCGCCGTTTACAGTTGTGGCCCAATGCAATGGGTTGATCAATAACATGCCGTCAACCATAGCAGGCGTACCCCAGGCAATGGTTAACAATGCGCTGGGCGAAGCGCATTTACTGCGCGGCGTGGCTTATTTTTACCTGGTGCGCGTTTTTGGGAATGTACCCATAGTTGCCAACCCGCTCGATGATATCAGCGATTTTCAAACCGTGCCATGCAACCCAATATCTGATGTTTATAAATTTATAGTTCAGGATCTGCAATTTGCCGAGGCCAATTGCTCGGTAGGTACCGCCAGTACCGGACATGGCGACAGCGGTTCCGCATCGGCAATGCTCGCGAAAGTTTACCTTTACATGCAGGATTATGTGGATGCGCAAAAGGAAGCCGAAAAGGTGATCAACAGCGGCGAATTTTCGCTGTTGCCTAATTACGAAAACTTGTTTCAAACTGCCTATAACAACAATAAGGAAAGCATACTGGCCATGCAATGGATATCTAACGGCGGCTATGATTTTGGTAACTCCATACAGGCGTCGTGGGCGTACAACAGCACAATTACAGGGACAGGCGACGGTTACGCCGTTTTTGGGCCTACCATCGACCTGCAAAATGCATTCGCAGCCGAAGGGGGAGACACCACACGCAGGCACTCAACAATTATGGTGCCCGGAAGCTTCTATCCCGATCTGGATGCCGCTTCGGGCGGGTATACCTTCCCGATAACCGGCAGCGCCCAAAATGAAAATGCCGCCGCGAAAAAATATGTGGTGGGCACCCCCGCCGACAACGGAGGCAAAAGCGCAGCACAGGCATCGGGCAATAATACTTATATCCAACGATACTCAGACGTGCTGCTGATCGACGCTGAGGCCATTCTGGGCCAGTCTGCAGGTGTTAAACCCGGTACCGGTATACCGCTTACCGCTTCGACATCAAATGCTGAGGCAGTTTCCGATTTGAACCAGGTTAGGGCCCGTGTTGGCGTTCCTGCGGTTACTTCGTTTACCTACCAGCAATTGCTGCTTGAAAGGCGCCTGGAATTTGCGCTGGAACAAGATTATTGGTTCGACTTGTGCCGACTTGATGGCTACCAGACTGCCGGATCAGCAACTTTCCCAACGCATCACCCTATTGCGGAAGCGATAATTAGTCAACAGGAAAGAGGGACATACAGTACAACTGCTTACAGCAGTAACGGCACCCCTAATAACCCGGTAATTTATTCAAACAAACTGACGCCAACCGATGCAAACTTCTTTTTCCCTGTGCCGGTATCCGAGTCGGCCACAGATCCTAACCTGGTTGCGGCCCCAGTTCCATACGCATTTAAATAAAAAAGACATATGAAAAAGATTTTAGAATTAAAAAATTGTTTTTTGCTGGCGGGGTTGCTGGCAATAACATTTGCATCATGTAAAAAGGACAATGCCGGCGGGATAAACGGTACGCCCGGCGGTTCAGGCCCCCCAACCATTACCAGCGTTCATACCATTGAAAAAGGTGTTGTTGATTCGATGCTCCAGGTGGTTACCGTTGCTTATAATAGCAGCGGCGTACTTGATACCACCAATAGCTATTATAACTATGGGCCGCAGGTAACCGCGTTTGATTCAACCACAACTACCGGTAATTTAGGAAACTACTATGTGATCTTTGGTACCAACCTGGGCAGCACAACTAAAATTGCCATTAATGGTATTTCAATTTATTTTAACCGTGCGCTAAATTCCGACAATACGGTTATATTCAGCATACCATCTACTATCCCGTATGTGCAGCCCCAGCCTAATACCATAGTGCTAACTACCCTGCACGGCACGGTTACATATAAATTTACCGTGTTGCCGCCGTCACCGATCATCCTTGGCGTATCCGACTACGATTTCTGGTCAGGTTCACAGCTTACCCTGGTCGGTAAGGGCTTTGCTTCGGTATCTTCAGTAAAATTAAGGGCCACAGGTGATCCGTTGACCATCGTTACGCAAAACGACAGTACCCTGGTGCTTAATGCGCCCGCAACCAGTACCGCCACCGAGTCTACGTTGCTGTTTACTTACACATCAGGAGCAAATGCCAATGCACAAACAGCCTCTACAGCCACTTTTAACGATTTGGATAATGCTTATAACATTTACTTTAAGAGCAGTTTCCAAAATTCATGGGGCGATAATTCCTGGTCGGGCCCTTCCGGCTCACAACCCGGTAACCCGCATGAGTACGGTGGCAGCAAGTCAATCGAGGCAACTTATCCCGCAGGCGCATGGCAAATTGAAGGCTGGGCCAATTATTATCCAAGTATTGCTTATGACCCAAGCTACAAATACCTTTCCTTCTGGGTTAAGGGCGGCGTAGCTAAACACACACTGGTATTAGTAGGCAATCAAATGGCCGGCGGTTATGGGCAGGTACAAAACATGAACGCTTATGCGGCCCAATTGGTAACCGTTCCCCCGGGCGTGTGGACCTACTTTAAAATACCGCTTTCGCCAAGCCAGACGTCGACCAATCCTAATTTCCTTGCATTTTGGAACAATGGATCACCGGCGTCACAACTAGGCTTCTTTTTACAGGGTATGAGCGGTGATGTGAACGAAACCATGTATTTTGATGAAGTTGCTTTCCTAAAATAAAGATTGTAATAGAAGCATCGCCTCAAAGCTGGCGATGCTTCTTACAAAGAGCTGTAATAATGCAAGGGTTACTTAATAGTTGATTAAATTTTAGCCATCGCCGGTAGTTAGCCTGTCTAAATCCGGTGGTGGCTTTTTTAATGATCTGATTAATTGAAAAATGAAAAATTTCCTGCTTGCCCTTTGTGCGCTTATGTTTTTATCCCCAAAAAATTTGTTTGCACAGAAGAACCTGGTATTGAACGGGGGATTTGAGAACGAATTTTTTGGCTGGAACAATAACGGCAGCGCACAGCAAACACCCTGGGATTTTAAAAGCGGTAAAAACAGCTGCGCCATAGTTACTGCCAACACGGATAATTGGGTTGGTATTGATCAGATCGTCCGGATCCCTAAAAAAGTGCAGGACATAGAATTTAGCGCCTGGATAAAAACCACTAACGTGGTTAAGGGGAAAAATGATTGGGACGGGGCGATTTTTACCATCGTTTTTTTGGATGGCGACGACAAAGAAATGACCAGCCAGGGTGTAAACATTGTCAGGCTTACGGGCGGCAATGACTGGGCTCTTTATAAAAAAACGATAAAAATGCCCGACAAGGCATATAGCTTCAAAATATTGTTAGCTATGGGCAATGCTTCGGGCACCCTGTTGGTGGATGATGTTTCGGCAGTGAAGGTGGATTAAGGTGTGGTGGATTTAAGTTGATTGAGTTAGATTAAGTTGATTGGGTTGAATAAGTTGGATTGCGTTAAGAGGTTGACCTTCGATCGGACAGGCCATTGGCATTCACGCTGTTTCAGCTTCAATGACGTAACTTGTTAAACCCAATCAACTAAATTGTTAAATTCGTATCACTATTTTGAATTTTTTGTACAACTAATTTAATTAAGATGACAAGCAATGTAATGCGCGAAATTACCCCGCTGACACCCAGCGATTGCTTTACGATTTTTTCAAGGGCTAAAAAGAAATTTGATTTTCCGCTTCATTATCATGATGAGTATGAGCTTAACCTGATATTGAATGCAAAAGGGGCAAAAAGAGTTGTTGGCGGGCACATCGAGGTGATTGATGATCTCGAGTTAGTGTTGGTTGGTCCAAACCTGTACCACGCCTGGTTTACCCACCAGTGCCAGAGCGAGGCGATTACCGAAGTCACCATCCAGTTTCATAAAGACCTTTTTGACGAAAGGTTTTTAAAACGGAACCAGCTTAGTTTTTTGAAAGGCATGCTGGAGCGTTCGCAAAGGGGGATAGCATTTGCGCCAGAAACGGTTACAGCGCTGAAGGACCGCCTGTTGGCTTTGGATAAAAAAAGCGGTTTCGACTCTGTGCTTGAACTGCTTTCAATCCTGCATGACCTGTCAACCTCCAGGAACATGAAATCACTTTCAGATCCCAGTTTTACCAACGAGAAGTTTTATTATAACAGCCGCCGGATAGAGAAAGTGTTTGAGCATATGAACACCAACTACACCAAGCAGGTAACGCTTGCCGAGGTTGCCCGCATTGCCAACATGCCCGAAGCCTCGTTTAGCCGCTTTATAAAAAAGCGTACGGGCAAAACATTTATCGATAGTTTGAACGAAATACGGCTGGGCCATGCCTCGCGCATGCTGATCGATTCAACGACAACGGTAGCCGAAATAGCCTACAAGTGCGGGTTTAATAACATCTCTAATTTCAACCGGATATTCAAACGTAAAAAAATGTGCATCCCGAAGGAATTCCGGGAAACCTACACCGGGAACCGGGTTTTTATTTGATATGCAAATGTGCGGATGTACAGATGTGCGGATGTACAGATGTGCGGAGGTACGAATGTACGGATGAAGAGATTGAAGAATGATCGGGTGACTGGTCAAAATAAAAATTCAACAACAGAAGGTTAAAATAGTACTATTTTTTTGCACCGTATTAATCTACTTTCGGTATACCAATTCATAGCAGATTTTGAGATATTCAACCGCCGATACAAGCATACTATTATCTGCACATTCGCACGTCTGCACATTTCCCAATGAAGCTTAGCGCCATCGATATTGCCATCATTGCATTGTACCTGCTCAGTACAATATTTATCGGCTTGTGGTACCGCAAAAAGGCGCGTCAGAATAAGGACAGCTATCTTTTGGGCGGAAAATCACTGCCCTGGTACAAACTGGGCTTGAGTGATGCTTCTGATATGTTCGACATCAGCGGCACTATGTGGATGGTGACCTTGTGTTTTGTTTATGGCATGAAAAGCATCTGGATACCCTGGCTTTGGCCGGTATTTAACCAGGTGTTTTTGATGATGTACCTGAGCCGCTGGCTCCGCCGTTCAAACGCCTCAACAGGTGCTGAATGGCTGGCGACCCGTTTCGGGAAAAGCGGGCCGGGAGTTACCGCCTCGCAAATAATCGTTATTGCGTTTGCACTTTTGAGTTGCCTCGGTTTTATGGCCTACGGCTTTATCGGCCTCGGCAAATTCATCGAAATATTCGTGCCCTGGGATATGATCAAAGGATATATTCCCTTTCATGTTCCGGCCGAGTACGTGCCGCATGTTTATGGAGTGATCTTTACCCTTTTTGCGATGTTTTATTCTATTTTGGGTGGAATGCACAGCATCGTGGTGGGCGATATGGTAAAATACGGCATCATGACTGTTGCCTGCGTTTGGATAGGATTTATTGCAGCCACCCACCTGCAGGCCCATCACCTGAACGTGCCGGACGGATGGTTTAGTCCCTTTTTCGGCAGCCACCTGGGCCTTAACTGGTCAGGCATAATCACTGAAGTGAATGCCAAAATAAAAAGCGATGGTTACTCTTTGTTTGCGTTGTTTTTTATGATGATGACTTTTAAAGGCTTTTTTGCTGCCCTTGCCGGCCCCGCGCCGAATTATGACATGCAGAAGATACTTTCCACCCGCTCACCCGAGGAAGCGAGCAAAATGAGCGGCTTTGTAAACATCATCCTGCTGCCTATCAGGTACACCCTCATTATCAGCCTAACCATCCTCGGCCTGCTTTACTACCGCCAGATGAATCTGAAAGATGCCACCGGCGCCATAGATTTTGAACGGATATTGCCCGCGGTGATCAATAATTTCTTACCGGTCGGTTTGGTGGGACTGCTGCTGGCCGGCTTGCTGGGCGCGTTTATGAGCACCTTTAGCGGCACGATGAATGCGGCACAGGCCTATATTGTGAATGATATTTATCTGAAATATGTAAATCCGAAGGCATCAAACAGGCGGACTATTGCCATGAATTACGTGGCAGGTATTGTAGTAGTTGTTGTTGGCGTCATTCTTGGTTTTTTTATTAAGGATGTCAACACGATGCTTCAGATTATAGTATCTGCGTTGTATGGCGGGTACATCGCATCAAACGTGTTAAAATGGCATTGGTGGCGCTTTAACGCAAGAGGCTATTTCTGGGGAATGACCTCCGGGATTATTTTCGCTTTGATATTAGCCGTGCTTTCCTGGTTTGTTGATTCGGAGATTGCTGCGACGAACCCTTTTTGGCATAACGTTTATGTCGGACTACAGAACCGTTTCTCGTTTTTCCCCAACTACTTCAAGGCATCAAACCTGCTGTATTGGTTCCCGGCACTTTTCGGAGTATCGATTGCAGGCTCGATTATCGGTGCTTACTCGGCTCCGCCAACGGAAGAGTCTGTACTGAAAGCATTCTATACAAACGTTCGCCCCTGGGGCTTTTGGGGACCTGTTAAACAAGCTGTTTTGGCTGATGATCCGTCCTTTCAGCCTAATAAAAACTTTAAGATCAATATGTTTAATGTGGTCATCGGAACGATAGCCCAATGCTGTTTGACCATATTGCCCATGTACCTGGTATTGCACCAAAAAATGCCGCTGCTGGTTACCATAGGGATATTGGCGATTGTAGTAGTGATATTAAAGAAAACCTGGTGGAACAGGTTGAAGGAGTATTAACCGTAGAGACGCAATGTTTGCGTCTCAAACCTGCAAAAAATAAAAAAATGAGACGCAAAATGTGGCGTCTCTACAAAAAAGAAAAATGACAACCCAATTTGAAAAACGTTTGAACCAATTAAGGGCGGAGCAAAAGCAACTCCGGGACCGGCTGAATGAAATTGCAGGCCTGGGCAATGGCGTTTTCGACCGTTATAAATACCCGGTTTTGACAGCGGCACATACGCCGCTGTCCTGGCGGTATGACCTCGACCCGGCAACCAATCCCTACCTGATGGAGCGCTTCGGGATAAACGCCACCTTTAATGCCGGGGCAATAAAGCTGGATGGAAAATATTTGATGGTAGCAAGGGTAGAAGGCGTCGACAGGAAATCATTTTTTGCCGTGGCCGAAAGCCCTGATGGCATTAATAATTTCAGGTTTTGGGATTACCCCGTAGATTTGCCGGAAACCAGCGAGCCGGATACCAATGTGTATGATATGCGCCTTACGGCACACGAAGACGGCTGGATATACGGCCTGTTCTGCACCGAGCGCCGCGACCCGCAAGCGCCAGCTTATGATCAATCCATGGCGATAGCGGCCTGCGGCATAGCCCGCACCAGGGACCTGGTGAAATGGGAGCGTTTGCCCGACCTGGTAACCAATTCGCCCCAGCAGCGCAATGTGGTTTTGCACCCTGAGTTTGTTGAAGGCAAATACGCGCTGTACACCCGCCCGCAGGATGGTTTTATCAGTGCCGGCACCGGCGGAGGAATTGGCTTTGGGTTGACGGAATCGATGGAAAATGCATTCGTTGATCACGAAGCCATCATCGACAATAAAAATTACCATACCGTGTATGAGGCAAAGAACGGGCAGGGTCCAACCCCGATAAAAACAGGCAAAGGCTGGCTGCATTTGGCCCATGGCGTACGCAATACTGCAGCGGGCTTACGTTATGTACTGTATATGTTTATGACCGGCCTGGATGATTTGACCAAAGTTTTATACAAACCGGCCGGCTATTTTTTGGCCCCCGAGGGGGAAGAAAGAACAGGAGATGTATCCAACGTGGTATTTTGCAATGGCTGGATAAAGGATGATGACGATACAGTTTACATTTACTACGCATCGTCGGATACCCGGATGCACGTGGCCACCAGCTCGGTTGAAAAGCTGCTGGATTATGTAATGAACACACCAGCGGATGGATTGCGATCGGCGTCCTCCGTAAATACCCTGTACAAAATTATTGATGGCAATAGCGGGGTTTTAAGTTCAAGGTCCTGAATCAAAATTGAGGGATGCGTGGAAAGGTTTCTGCGAAAATGTTTAATTGTTAAAGCGACAGTATAAAATTGAAGATAATACCATAATTGATGGCGGAGCTCACGGAAAAGATAAACAGCTACAAAGCAGAGCTGACGGAAGAGTTGGAAAATATCCTACGTTATTGGTCTGATCGCACCCCCGACGAGCAATACGGCGGTTTTTTTGGCAGGTTGGACAACGACAGCCGGGTTACTGCCGAATCGCCCAAAGGTTCGGTTTTGAGTGCCCGTATCCTGTGGACTTTTTCCGCTGCTTTCAATCATACGCCAAACGCCGAATATATCAATATGGCCCGCCGGGCTTATGATTACATCTGCCTGTATTTGATCGACCAGGAATTTGGCGGCGTTTATTGGGCGGTCGATTACGAGGCAAATCCTTTAGATACCAAAAAGCAGGTTTATGCGATAGCATTCACCATTTATGCTTTCAGCGAGTTTTACCTGGCCTCGGGCGATGAGGCTGTTAGACAAAAGGCGGTCAATTTGTTTTACCTGTTGGTGGAAAAAGCTTATGACCCGGTTCAAACCGGCTATTTTGAAGCGTTTACAAGAGACTGGCAACCCACCGGCGACCTTCGCCTTAGCGCGAAGGATGCCAACGAAAAGAAGACGATGAATACCCACCTCCATGTGCTGGAGGCATACAGCAACTTGTACCGGACCTGGCCCGATAAAGGGCTGAAGCAGCGGATCGAAACGCTGCTGGCTAATTTTTTAGATCATTTCATCAATCACGAAACCGGGCATGTGGCTTTATTTTTTGACGAGGACTGGAATTCGAAGTCAGGATTGATTTCATACGGGCATGATATTGAAGCAACCTGGCTTTTGCTTGACGCAGCCGAAGTGATCGGCGATGAAGAATCGGCCGCAAAGATCAGAGAATTAACCGCCCGGATGGTTGATGAAACCATAAAAGCAATTGACACAGACGGCGGTTTATGGTATGAATATGAGCCCGAGGAAGACCACCTGATAAAAGAAAAACACTGGTGGGTACAAGCCGAAGCGATGGTTGGTTTTTTTAATGCATGGCAAATCAGCGGGGATCAAAAATACCTTGACCATTCCATAGGCAGCTGGGAATTCGTAAAGGCAAAGATACTGGATAAAGCTAAGGGCGAATGGTTTTGGGGGATTAGCCCCGACGGCAAGGTAATGCAAACGGAAGATAAAGTGGGTATTTGGAAATGTCCCTATCACAACAGCAGGGCATGTTTGGAGCTCATCAGGCGGATAGGATAAGCGCCCGGGTAAGGGAATGGTCTAAGATTTAGGTTGATTATGACACAACCACGTTAAGAGATTGGAAGTGATAAACAGGAAAAAATAAACGAAAAGATATAAGCACAGTATGAAAAACATTACAAAAAAAACCTTAGTTGCTGCAGCAGCGCTGGCGCTGATGCAAGCATGTAAAAAAGAGCCGGCGAATAATTCGGGCGGCGGTGGCGGCGGCACCACAACAGTAAGTACAGGCGTGGGGACCGGCCCTGGCGGGTCCATTGTTACGGGAACTGATCCGTCTGTTGCCAGTACACAGGGCTTCTTTTTGAACAGCTGGCAAGCCAAAACCTTTACCCCGCCGTCGGCTACGCAAAGTGTTTCAAAGCCCTCGGCGAGTGGTGCGGTTACCGTAGTGGTTGATTTGAGCCAAATCACCACCAAAGCGTCCAGCCTGCTGTTCGGAAATAACATCAATCCATTTATGGGCCAGGTTGTGACACAACCGGTATTGATGGGCAATATCACGGCCCTGTCGCCAAATATTATCCGGGCGCCGGGAGGTAGTTTGTCCGACGTCTATTTTTGGGATGGGGATGGCAACGGCAATGCCGCCGCGCCGGCTGATGCGCCGGCTGATCTGCTCGACCTTAACGGAAATGCTTCTGCAGCCGGTTACTGGTACGGCAATAATGCACAGACATGGACGATGACCCTGGATAATTATTACTCGGTACTGCAGCAAACCAATAGCACCGGGCTAATAACCGTTAATTATGGTTATGCACGCTATGGTACAGGCCCAACGCCTGCACAAACCGCCGCGCATTTGGCTGCCCAATGGGTGCGTTATGACAAAGGCCGTACAACCTATTGGGAAGTCGGTAACGAATGTTACGGCAACTGGGAGGCCGGATACCGCATAGACGTAACCCAAAACCATGACGGCCAGCCGGCGATAATAACCGGAACGGTTTACGGTACCCATTTCCAGATTTTTGCCGACTCGATGCGGGCCGCTGCTGCACAGGTTGGTAATGCAAATATTAAGATCGGTATTGTATTGACCACTTCCAACGACCAAAGCAATAGTGCAGGTGTAAGCAACTGGAACCATGACGTATTGTCGGCCGCCGGCAACTCGCCTGATTTTTATGTGGTACACAACTATTACACGCCTTATAACGATAACTCAACCCCGGCAGTGATATTGGGCACCCCGGCTTCCGGCACCAGCAGTATGATGAGCTGGGTGTCGACATCGGCGCAGGGCGTAGGGGCAGCACAAAAGCCGGTGGCCATGGACGAATGGAATATACAGGCTGTAGGCTCTGCCCAGGACGTTTCGAATATAGCAGGTTTGCATGCCGTAATGGTGCTGGGTGAGACCATGAAAGCCCAGATCAGCATGGCCAGTCGCTGGGATTTGGCCAATAGCTGGAATAACGGCGACGACCAGGGGATATTCAGCAATTCATCTGGCAGCGGCGCAGAGCCCGGCGCAGCTGCATGGAATGCGCGCCCTGCTTTTTATTACATGTGGTTTTTCCAGCATTATTTTGGTGACCGGATGGTGGGCTCAACTGTGAGCGGAAGTAGCGATATCGTAAGTTATGGCTCGTCGTTTAGTTCGGGGCAGGCGGGTGTTGTTTTGGTTAACCAGGGGTCGACCGACCATATTGTGAACATCCAGTTTAACAATTTCGCCATCGGCGCCAAATATTACTACTACGAGTTAAACGGGGGTACGGACAATGCACCGTTTTCGCATAGCGTTTACGTAAACGGTGTAGGCCCCGCGAGCGGAAAAACAGGCGGCCCATCCAATTACAATTCGGTAACTGCAATTGCAAATAGCGTTTCGGGTGGCATCACTTTGGTGGTGCCGGCGTATGGCGCAGTATTTTTAGTTGCAGATAAACAGTAAAATTAGTGAAGGTATCGTTAAATTTGGTTTTTATAAACCACCCGACCAATGATCCGCCTTGCTAAATTTTTATTGCTGCTTTTGCTATGGCCATACTTTGCTCCCACGGCAAACGCTAAACCGCCCGCATTTTATAATGTGAAAGATTATGGCGCAATAGGCGACGGCGTGAATTTAGACAGCAAGGCCATCAACAAAGCAATTGACGCTGCGGCAAGTGCCGGCGGCGGAACGGTTTATTTACCTGCCGGCAATTATCTGTCGGGGTCGATCCACCTGGCAAGCAATATTTCCTTGTTTCTCGACCAGGGGGCGACGCTTGTTGCCGCACCTGTCAGCGCGGAGAATGGTTACGATGGGGAAGAGCCGGGCGCAAACAACGCCTACCAGGATTACGGCCACAGCCATTGGCATAACAGCTTGATCTGGGGTGAAAACCTGCATGATATTTCCATTTTGGGGCAGGGGACGATCTATGGTAAAGGTTTGTACAGGGATTATGTGAAAGACAAACAATCGGCCAATAAGGCCATTTCGCTGTTGCTGTGCCGCAACGTTAATATTAAGGATATTACTATCTTTCATGGCGGCTGGTTTGGAATTTTGGCTACCGGGGTGGATAATTTAACCATCAGCAATATTAAAGAAGACACCAACCGGGACGGGATGGACATCGACTGCTGCCGCAATGTGCATGTTTCGGATTGCACGGTAAACTCGCCTTATGACGATGGTATCTGTTTGAAAAGTACCTACGGCCTGGGTTTTGCCCGCGCTACCGAAAATGTAACCATCACCAATTGCATTGTCAGCGGTTTTGAAGAAGGTTCCGTACTTGATGGCACTTACAAGAACACGGTGAAGAATTCCACAGGGCGTATTAAATTCGGAACGGAGTCAAACGGCGGGTTTAAAAATATCACCATAAGCAATTGTGTATTCAACGCTTGCCATGGCCTGGCGCTGGAGACCGTAGACGGTGCTTTGCTGGAGGATGTAACCATCAATAATATTACGATGAGGGACATTAACAATGCCCCCATTTTCCTGCGGATAGGCGCCCGGATGCGTGGCCCTGCGGGTGTACCAGTAGGCGAGCTGCGCCACGTGATCATCGGCAATGTGGTTGCCTATAACGTCGATTCCAACCAGGGTATATTAATTAGCGGGATACCGGGCCACATCATAAAGGATGTTGACATTAAGGACGTAAAAATATACAGCAAAGGCGGCGGGACCGCCGAACAGGCTTCAAAGAAAGTGCCGGAACTGGAAAAAGGTTACCCGGAGCCGGAGAGTTTTGGCATTCTCCCTGCCTATGGCATTTTTGCACGACACGTGGAACAGCTAAAGCTGGAAAATATCGAACTGCATTTTATGACCGACGACCAACGGCCTGCTGTGATTTTGGATGATGTGAAAGGAGCGGAGTTAAGGTTTGTTAAAGCGCAAACATCAGGTACTGTTGCGCCGGTTAATGCAAAGAATTCCGAAGGTGTGAATTTGTTTCAGTCGCTTAATTTGCCGGATGGGATATCAAAGAATTAAAAACACATGTCATTTCGAACAAAGTGAGAAATCTTCTGCGCAATGCATCCGAACTTTACAGGCGGTAATGCCAGATGTTTAAGATTTCTCCCTTCGGTCGAAATGACAATCCTTTAAAATTTAAACCATGAATAAAAACCCGTTAAAAGCCACCGCGCTTGCTTTACTGCTAAGCGTAATTTTTGCCTCCCCCCTCTTCGCTCAAAAATTTGAAGAACTTGCCCAAACCCCGCCCATGGGCTGGAACAGCTGGAATACTTTTCAAACCAATATCGACGAACCCCTGCTGAAAGGCATGGTGGATACGTATGTCTCTTCGGGCATGAAAGATGCTGGCTACCAATATTTTGTTTTGGACGACGGCTGGATGTCGATGGAACGGGATAATGACGGCAACCTGGTGGCCGATCCGAAAAAATTCCCAAATGGGATGAAGGAGTTTGCCGACTATGTGCACTCAAAAGGGCTGAAATTTGGCATTTATAACTGCGCGGGTACTAAAACCTGCGCTGGTTATCCCGGCACACGTGGTTTTGAATACCAGGACGCCCGTTTATATGCCTCATGGGGTGTTGATTACCTGAAGTTTGATTGGTGCAACACGGATGGCATTAATGCCATTGAAGCTTATAAAACAATGAGCAAGGCTATCCGTGCCGCCGGAAGGCCGATGATTTTCAGCTTATGCGAGTGGGGGCAGCATAAGCCCTGGCGCTGGGCGAAAGATGTTGGGCAGCTATGGCGCAGTACCGGAGATATAGGCGTCGGTTTTGTAAAAACGCCAAGCAAGGGCGACTGGCAACCTTTGAGTGTATTAAACATCCTCGACCAGCAGGACAGCATCAGGCAGTATGCCGGTCCCGGCCATTGGAACGATCCGGACATGCTTGAAGTAGGCAATGGCATGAAATACAACGAGGACAAAGCCCATTTTACCTTATGGTGCATGCTGGCTGCGCCGCTGATGGCCGGTAACGATCTGCGCAAAATGAGCGACGAGACCAAAAGCATCCTTACCAACAAAGATGTGGTCGCGCTTGACCAGGACCCGCTGGGGGTAGAAGCATTCCGCTATTATACATTTGATGGTATAGAGATATGGGTAAAACCTCTGGCCAATAATGAGCTGGCTGTTTGTTTTTTAAACCGTTCGGACCATCCTCAATCGGTAAACTATAACTGGAAAGAACACCTGATCACCGATAAAGTATCCGGTACCAGTTTCGATTTCGGGCAAAATACCTACAAACTCCGCGACTTGTGGGATAAAAAAGATGTGGGTACAACAGGCAAAGTTTTTACCCAAACTATCCCGTCGGATGACGTGGTTGTATTAAGGCTAACCAAAGAGTAAAGCAAGGGCGCATTTACGTAAACGGAAACCGGCGTCGGCAATCCTGGACCCTTAAGATTTGACAACTTTTCAAAAGTTGTCAAATCTGCTCACTGCTTTTCTGTCTAAATGACTTATTTTAGCCGTGCCGCTTTAACCAGATATGAAAAAGTTGTATCCTGTTTTCCTCATTGTCTTGATAACTGCGTGTACCAAAGTGCGATTTAACGATCCGAGCGACAAACAGGCTACCACAGAAACCCGCGAGCTATACTACAGCTTACAGCGGCTGCAGGGTAAAGGCATCTTATTTGGGCATCACGACGATACCGGGTACGGCGCGGGATGGTCGTACGATAAGGATAGCTCGGATGTTAAAGGAGTTACCGGGACGTACCCCGCAATTTACGGATGGGACCTGGCCAAAGTAGAGCACGACAGCGATGCCGACATTAACGGTTTGCCTTTTTCGGTTCAGAGCGGACGGGTTAGGGAAGCGTATGATCGCGGCGGTATAAACACGTTTAGCTGGCATATGGATAACCCGGTTGACAGCCTGACCGCATGGGATACTACGCGCCGCGCCGTAGCTGATATTATTCCCGGCGGTAAGTTTAACGATGCCTACAAACAATTTCTTAACCGGGGCGCTAAGTACCTGCTATCATTAAAAGGCAATAATGGCGAAGAAATCCCCATCCTGTTCAGGCCGTTTCATGAAATGACCGGCGATTGGTTTTGGTGGGGAAAAAATACCTGTACGCCGGATGAGTTTAAAAAGCTATGGCGTTTTACCATTGATTACCTGCGGAACACCTGGAATTTGCACAACCTGCTCATCGTTTATTCTGCAGCAGACTTTAAATCGGAAAGTGAGTTTTTGCAGCGCTATCCCGGGGATGATTTTGTGGACTTTGTTGGGGTGGATAGTTACTGTTTGAAGGATATAAACGCATACAAGCAAAATCTCGATAAACAAATGACAATGCTGGATACGATAGCAGCGCATCACAAAAAATTATCCTGCCTGGCCGAAACCGGCTACCTCAATATACCCAAAGCTGATTGGTGGACAAGTGATCTTTTACCCATAATATCAACACACCACGCATCTTACGTCTTCATTTGGCGCAACGCCGGTCTGCAACAATATTATGCACCCTATATTGGCCAGGCAAGCGCTGCGGATTTTAAAAAGTTTTCGGTCGATGAGCATCTGATCTTTCAAAATAAGCTGACGCTTTTGAAGGTGTATGGGAAGGATTTGGAGTGAGGTTTTTTCAAAGTTGAGATTTTATAGAGTTTTGCTTCAGGTTAAACGCTATTATCCAATTGGAACAACAAACTTTTTCGATAATTTTAGGCCAAGAAATAATGGATTCATTTAAAAACCTTACCCAATGAAAAAAATATTCCTTGTTTTCTTATTTGTAACAAGTGCCTTAGTTTCAGAAGCACAAAACAGTCCTTCGGATGAACAAGCAATGCAAATGTTAAAAGCCTTCTATATTGCTTATAATACAGCATGGGCAACCACGAAATTGAAAACTGATCAGGATGCTCACACGTTTATTAAAAAACTTGATTCATTACAAACGAAATATTGCACTACTAAGTTGAAAAAGGAATTAAAAGAATTATTTAAAAAAGAAGGATTAGACCATGACTTATTAATAAATGACGAGTATACCGATGTTACACATTTAAAAACCTTAAAAATTGTAAAAGACCCAAGCAAAGCAAATATGTATACAGTTTCTTATATTGACCACACGCTTAGTCCAGCATATAAACCGATTGATAAAACCGTCACGGTCAATGTAACCGTCGCGAAAGAAAATGGGACTTATAAAATAGCAGATGCCTATGGTGATGCGATCAGTTTGAGATAAAAATTAAATCGAGACGTAATCGAAGCTTCCACCATCAGACATAAATCGTACTTTTGCGGCATACCAACCTTCCCTTTTGAAAAATTATGTGCGCTAAAATTCACGACGACACCAATAACGGGCTATACAAAAGTTTATTAGACGGCAATAAAAAATTTGTTGAAAACGCCTTAAAAGCCGACCCCGAATATTTTACTAACCTGGCCAAGGGGCAATCACCGCCGGTTTTGTGGATAGGCTGCGCCGATAGCCGCGTACCCGCCAACCAGATCACCAATACCGCGCCGGGAGAAGTATTTGTTCACCGCAACATCGCCAATATGGTGGTACATTCGGATATGAACATGCTCTCGGTACTGGATTATGCCGTAAACGTTTTAAAAGTAAAGCACGTGATCGTCACCGGCCATTATGGCTGCGGGGGCATTATTGCCGCCATGAGCAACCAGCAGTTCGGTTTGATCGATAACTGGCTGCGCCATATTAAAGATGTTTACCGCCTGCACGCCGAAGAATTGGATAGCATCATCGATGAAGAGAAACGCACCGACCGCCTCGTGGAGTTAAATGTGATTGAAAATGTGCACAACCTTTGCGCCACATCCATTGTGCAAAATGCCTGGGCAACCGGGCAGTTTTTAGGCGTTCACGGCTGGGTTTACAGCCTGAAGACCGGTATTATTACCGATATGCAGGTGAGTGCCTATGACACGGCCAATATGGAAAATGTGTTTACGTTTAAGTAGTTCATGGTTGATGGTTCATGGTTCATAGCCGGATTTGCAGCTTCCATGAACTATGAACTATTAACCATGAACTAATCCAAAAACGGGTACCGGTAATCCTTCGGCGGATCAAAGGTTTCTTCCTGAGTTTGACAGGCTAAAAGCAAAAAAGTGCGATTCCAGTACGTGGGAAGGGTTTTTCCTCTAATTTTGAAATTTTGTATTGCGAAAACAGACATTGACATGCAC
>Ga0302140_10004649_pt1 | contig 17462 bp, 15 predicted proteins | sample I_Bog_E1_1_FD_202095 | JGI IMG/M metagenome (GOLD analysis project Ga0302140, IMG submission 202095) | Peat permafrost microbial communities from Stordalen Mire near Abisko, Sweden - I_Bog_E1_1 | ecosystem: Environmental > Terrestrial > Soil > Wetlands > Peat | place: Sweden: Abisko, Stordalen... | reverse complement strand
TATCGGTTATTTTTGTTACTAAAAGGGGATCTATCCTTATTCCCTTATTTAAAAAAGTACTGTACGCCCGTACCATTTCATAAACTGAAACATCATTAGATCCTAATGAAACGGAAGGAACTGATTTTAAATGACTTTCTATCCCGCATTTATGGGCGTAATCAACGACTTTATCCCAACCCACTTTTTCGGTTAATTGGGCAGTAATGGAGTTTATTGATGCACCCATGGCCCAGCGTAGCGACATTTTCTGACCCGTAAATCTGTACGTGGCATTCTTCGGTTCCCAAACCTGCTCTTTACCTCCGTCACTATATTTAATTGATACAAACTTATCGATAAAAGTATCACATGGCGAATAGCCGTTATCCAGCGCAGTTACATAAGCGAAGGGCTTAAATGTTGAACCTGCCTGTCTTTTGGCCTGGTTTACGTGGTCATAATTAAAATACCGGTGATCTATACCGCCAACCCATACTTTTATTTTACCTGTTGTGGGTTCAATCGTCATCATTCCGGTGTTTAATATACGTGTATAGTACCTGATAGAATCCGCGCTTGAAAATGTGGTGTCCTTTTCGCCATCCCACGAAAAAACCTTCATCCGCTTTGGCCTTTCAAAATATTGTTTGATGAGATCAGCATTATAGTTATATTTTTTTTGAAGGAGCGCGTAAATAGGTAAATGCTGTTCCGCTTTCAATAAAAAATCTTTTATTTCATCACCATTCGAATCGCGCCAGGGTCTTTTATTGCCCCATAGGTTATCAAAACGTTTTTGCAGCATTTTCATTTTCTCGGCGACAGCTTCTTCCGCGTATTGTTGTAAGTGGGGATCGATTGTGGTGTATATTTTTAACCCGTCGGTATACAAATCGTAATCGTTATCATGGCACCACTTTTTTAGCCATCTTTCCACAGCCTGGCGCAAATAGGAGTCGCCCTGGCCTTCGTTTTCCACGTAGCTCAAATCAAGGCCAATAGGTTTATCGATATACGAATTATAAATCGCCTTACTTAAATATTCATATTTTAACATTTGTCCTAACACAATATTTCGCCGCTCAAGCGCGTTTGCCGGATTGTTAATAGGGTTATAAGTAGAAGTCGCTTTAAGCATGCCGATTAATGTAGCTGCTTCGGCAGGGTCAACCTTATCAGGTGTTTTGTTGAAAATCTTTAAGGATGCTGTTTTTATACCAAATGAATTATTGCCGAATGGCACTGTGTTCAAATAAAGGGTGAGTATTTCCTCTTTGGTATAAACATGTTCAATTTTAAAGGCTGTAAGCCACTCTTTGCATTTATATACTATGGTCCTTATAAAAGGTATATGCTTAATAATACCCTGAGATTTCTTTTTTCTTGTTTCAAACAGGTTTTTTGCAAGCTGTTGCGTAATGGTACTCGCACCACGCCTGTCGCCTTTCGCGGTTGAAAGCATACTGGAAAAAAAAGAGAAAAAGTCTACGCCATTATGGGCATAAAATCTCACATCTTCAGTCGCTATTAGCGCATTTATGATATTAGGTGAAATGTTTTTGTACTCAACAGGCGAGCGGTTCTCTTTATAATACCGCCCGATTAATGTTCCATCGGCATAATAAACTTCAGAGGATAACGATAATGCAGGGTTCTTAATGTCCTTCATATCTGGAGAGTAACCAAAAAGCCACAGAAAGTTTAACTCTATCGAGCAGAAAAAAATGATTACGAAATAAATAAATATAACAAAGTATCGAAGAAATTTGTTTCTTATGCGTCTGAACATGCGGTAAAGATGTAAAATTATGTTTTAATCAAGGCCGTTGTAATAAAATTTAACAACGTAATTTTAAATAGTAAATTTCATTTCAGATTACAAACATCCAAATTTTAATATGAAAGACATAATTAATAAATTTAAGATAACAGAAGGCGGAAAATTTTCGCTCAAAGATTTTGACCCTGCATACTCAGCTCACTTTAAAAAGGAGGATGCGGAAGATATTCTCGAAGATATGATCAAACAAACTTCTGCATTGCAATCCAAGTTGTATGCCGACAACCGGTACGCTTTACTAATTTTATTCCAGGCGATGGACGCTGCCGGTAAAGACGGAGCCATCGCCCATACCATGTCGGGCTTAAACCCGCAAGGTTGTGAAGTATACAGTTTTAAGCAGCCAAACATGGAAGAACTTGAGCATGATTTTTTGTGGCGACATTATAAAGCGTTGCCTGAATGCGGGCGAATTGGTGTTTTTAACCGTTCATACTATGAAAATGTGCTGATTACTAAAGTACATCCTGAATTACTGTTAGACGAACATTTGCCCGGTATTGAAGGTATTAAAGATGTGGACAAAACCTTTTGGGACAATCGATATGAAAGTATCAGGACCTTTGAAAAACATTTGGTGCGTAATGGAACCGTTATTATCAAGTTTTTTTTGCATTTATCAAAGGAAGAGCAGAAGGAACGCTTTTTGAAACGGATTGATGACCCTGATAAAAACTGGAAGTTTTCGGCAGCCGACATTTACGAACGGCAGTATTGGGACGATTATATGAAAGCTTATGAAAAAGCGATACAGGAAACCGCGACAAAAAATAATCCCTGGTATGTGGTACCAGCAGACAAAAAATGGTTTACCCGTATTGCGATTTCAACTATTATTTTGGATACTTTTAGAAGTTTGGATTTGAAATATCCGGTTTTAGCGGAACAGGAGAAGGGGAAGTTGGAGGAAGCAAAAAAGCAACTGGATCACTGATTTTAACAGATTATTTTGATTTCGCTGATTTAATAAAAACATGCTAAGTTTCAAAAACTTTGCAGGTTTAATTTGTTTTACTTTCGTTTTACAAGCTTGTCCAACAAATTGTCCGGGGCTTCAACTAAACCCAGGTATTTGTGGTACCTTAAACTGGAAGTTTCTTTATTTGCATAGCTATCGGCCAGGTTAGCGAAATGTTTCGCCTGTTCACCATTGTTTTTTGATTTGTTTATTATGGCTAAAATTGAGTAGGCCTTATATTTTTCTATGGAAACAATACTCCCGGTTCTCTGTCTAAAATTTCTTTTTCAACGTAAGGGTATAAATCAATCTTTCCTATTTTAATCACTAATTCCGAATAATTAAGATATGCCTGAGTTTTTACCTGAGGGTATCCTATTTCGAAATCAAGAGCTTGCTAATAATATTCAAGCGCCCTGTCATAATTGCCGCTTAACTCGTAAATTTCACCAAATGAGTGTAAAGAAACAGATTTATTGAAGCTGTCGTTTGGATAATCAGTGAATAGTTGATTAATCAGGGTTTCTGCTATTTCAAGAAGTTTTTTATCTTTAGTTTGGATCAATTCTAAAGCTTGTATTTTTAAATATTGGGCACGTCCGTCTTTTCGTGCTCCTTCTAGTTTTAAAAAAAACTCGTTTTCATCATTCTGTGTCCAACTTTTTTTTCTATACCAGTCTGTCATTTTTTATATCGATAACAATTAATAAAGACTTCAAAATACCTAATCTAATCATCCTGATAGTCTTTCAAATCCAATGATCGTGTAACTATTCCACTATTATCTCATCTGCAAAAATATAGCTTTGTTCGCCCCTGCTTTCGTGCCATGCAGGCAGTGGACCATATTGTTTTGCTACGATTTTAATATATCTCGTGTTAAGGTTTAATGCCGCGGTAAAATCTTGCATTTGCACATTTAGGTCCTTTACAGCCACTTTTGTATTAACAGTGGCGGCTAAGTTATAATTACTGCCGTCGTCGGATACCCAGTATTGTACATATTGCGGGAAAACTATCCATGACCCGGTATCCTGTAAAGTACCTAAAGTTACCTGTTTTACCTGTTTTATCTGTCCCATGTCAATAATCCCGACAAAGTCATTTCCCCTGTAACCCTGCCAGTTACCCAGGCGCCAATTTACTTTTCCCCGTATGCCGTTGATCAGCGCGTTGTCACCTTCATCGGCATAATTTGGCAGGTATTTATTTACCAGCGTTAATTTTATATCATCTCTTATTTTGGTGAAGGTGCCTTCATCTACAAAGCTTTTTTTTTCATTTTCAACAGCAACGGCTTTGATCGTTGTATTGGATGATATCGTTATTGGGGCAGTATACAAAGTTGCATTGATTGTTGGGACAGACCCATCAAGCGTATAATAAGTCTTCGCTGCTGCATCCCCGCTCTTTATCTGGACATCAAAAGGTTGTTTAAATGTTTTAGCGGGTGCCAATATATAAGGATTGGGTATAATAAGATTGTCCGAAATTTTTGATGTTGGTTTTGTTAAACTTTTACCATAGACTTTATTGGGCTTCCTGGTAGAGAAAACTTCAAATATTCCCCCTTTTTCAATGTCCTTATAATCAAGAAAAATCTTTTTATATTGTTTTTTGTTCAAAAGCATGCCCCGGATGTAAATATTGTCCAGGCTTGCATCGACTCCGTGATTTAAAACAATAAACTCGTTCCCGTTTTCCAGGTGGATTACCGCTTTACTAAACTGGGGCATGCCAATTTGAAATTGCTGCTGACCCGGAGCGATATTATAAATGCCAAAAGAACTTATTACATACCATGCTGACATTTGTCCGCAGTCCTCGTTTCCCGAAAGGCCATCGGGTTGGTTGTTGTATTGTTCCCTTAGTATTTTGTTGATATAATATTGTGTTTTATCCGGAGAGTCAGTAAAATTATAAAGATACGCCATATGGTGGCTTGGTTCGTTACCATGCGCGTACTGACCGATTAGGCCTGTTACATCCGCCTGTTCCCGTCCGCTTAGTTTTGAATTTGTTGTGAAAAGTTCATCAAGTTTCGATTCAAAAGCCGCTTTACCTCCGATACGCGCTATTAAACCTTCTACATCCTGTGGGGCTAAAAAAGAGTATTGCCAGGAATTGCCTTCCGTATAATTGTTATTAATCTCTGTAGGTTCAAAAGGTGTATACCAGCCACCGTTTGCCCTGGCCTGCATAAACCCATTCTGATCATTAAAATTATTTTTCCAGTATTGGGCCCGCTGGATGAATTCTGTGTAATCATCCGGTTTGTTCAGCATTTTGGCCATTTGGGCTATGCACCAATCATCGATAGTGTATTCGAGGGTTTTTGATACAGACTCAGGCTCATCATCCGCTAATACTACCCCATTTTTTCGGTAGGAATCCAGCCCGAATTGGTTGCGGTTTACGGCCGCTTTCATGGCAATAAATGCTTCCTCCGCATTAAAATTCCGGATACCTTTTGCATAGGCATCTACAATAACCGGAATAGAATGATTGCCGACCATGCAATAAGTTTCGTTTGACGCTAAGGGCCATATGGGCAACAAGCCACCCTGTTCATACATGGCCAAAAAAGATTTTACAAAATCGAGGGTACGTTTGCGGTCGATCAAATTAAGCAACGGGTCTTCAGCGCGGTAAGTATCCCACAAGGAGAAAACGGTGTAATAATTAAAACCATTCGCTCTGTGTACCTGCTGATCCATGCCGCGGTACTGCCCGTCAACATCGTTATACACATTTGGGGCAAGCATGGCATGGTATAGCGAGGTGTAGAAGATAACCTGCTTTTTTTTTATGGAATCAATTCCGTTTAGCGTTTTAGGCGCCCCACCTTCAACTTCCAATTTCGAGAGTTCGGCATTCCATAAACTTTTTGCGTCCTTTTTTACTTTATTAAAGTCAAAATCAGGCACTTCAGTATCTAAATTTTTTAGTGCGCCCTCTGCGCTAACCGATGAGATACCAACTTTTGAAATCACTTCTCCCGGATTATCAAACTGAACAAACATTTTTATATCTTTCCCTTGTACCTTATTTTGTCCGGGTTGCAACTGGTCATTGCTTGCGATTCCGTAAGTTTTGAATGGTTTTGAAAACTTAGCGTAAAAATAAACTGACTGGTCATTTGCCCAGGACCTGGAGCGCCTGAACCCCCTGATTTCATGATCATCAATCACTTCTATCCATGAGTCGAGTACCTGGTCCCGGTGCTGTAGGTCAATAATTATATTTGCCTGCTGAGTTTTTGGATAACTATACCGATGGATGCCAACACGTGTAGTTGCTGTTAGCTCAACGCCAATATTATATTTATCCAGTTTGGTTTTATAGTATCCGGGCGTAGCCGATTCGTTTTTCTTTTGAAATGGTGACTGATAATCTGTGTTCTTGAATTGCGGTTCGCCGGTAGTCGGCATAAATAAAACATCGCAATAATCCGCAATGCCGGTGCCGCTCAAATGGGTATGTGAAAAACCGTATAAAATGGTATCTGTGTAATAATAGCCCGAGCAGCCGTCCCAGCCGGTAAGCCGCGTATCAGGGCTCAACTGGACCATTCCAAAAGGTATGACCGCTCCCGGGTAGGTGTGCCCGTGCCCGCCGGTACCAATAAAGGGATCAACCAAACGGGTATAGTCTTTATTTTTTTGCGCTAAGGCCGATACAGCGAACGCTAAAGTAAAAAGGGACAAAACGATACTACGGAACATTGTTTATTAGATTTAGATGAGAACCTGAATAAAAATAAATAATTGTTTATCTGATCTTCGAATATTTACAATTGATTATCAGTGAAAATTAATGATCAAATATCCTTAAAATCTTCAAAACCCCAAAATCACAGGTCAGATGATCTCAAAGTTGTCGGCATCTTTTAAAAAGGGAAGGTTAAGCCTGGTTTTTGTTACTTCGTCAGCCAGAATACTGAGGGAATAAAGATCCTCCATATCATGTTTATGATAAACCACATTGCCATTCGGGTCAACGCAAGTGGAGTCTCCGGTGTGATAAAACTCGTTGCCATCGTGGCCAACCCGGTTAACGCCAATTACATATGCCTGGTTTTCAATAGCCCGGGTATGAATTAACGAACGCCAGTGGGAAATACGCTTTTCGGGCCAGTTAGCTACAATTAATAGTAAATCATATTCCATGTTAACATTGCGGAGCCAAACAGGAAAACGAAGGTCATAACAAATCATCGGGCAAATTTTCCATCCATTTAATTCAACCACTAGTTTTTTGTTCCCGGCTGTATAGTTTTCATGCTCTTTTCCCATGGCAAATAGGTGCCTTTTGTCGTAGTATTCATTGCTGCCATCAGGCCGCATCCAAATTAAGCGGTTATAATAGCGGCCATTTTCTTTTATGATTATGCTGCCGGTTACCACACAATCATGGCGACGGGCAATTTTATTCATCCAGTCCATGGTTTTACCATTCATCGGCTCAGCAAGTTTTTCAGCATTCATGGAAAACCCGGTACTAAACATTTCCGGTAACACAATGAGGTCTGTTTTCTCGCGAATCTCCGAAAGTTTAACATCAATATTTTGTAAATTTCTATCAATGTTTTCCCAAAAAAGATAAGTCTGGAGAATAGTAACTTTTAAATTTTTCATAAAGTAATTTAATTGATCTTTAGTCCATCGTCGATAGTCCATAGACCGTAGTTTATTGAAGATTTTATTCTCAAATAAAAAAACCATGGTCTATGGACTATCGACCATGGACTGGATTATATTCGTATTAATCTTTCTATGGCTCTATCCAGTGTTTCTTGTTTCTTTGCAAAACAAAACCGCAATACATGGTGATCGGTTCCCCTGCTATAAAACACTGAAGTGGGTATCGAAGCAACTCCAATTTCTTTTGTCAGGCGTAAAACAAAGTCACTATCTTTTTCGTCGGTAATATTATCATAGGTTACGGATTGAAAATAAGAGCCAAAAGAAGGTAAAAGTTTAAACCTGGTTTGTTCCAAACCTGTACGGAAATAATCGCGCTTTTCCTGGAAGAATCCAGGTAAGCTTAGGTACGTATTTTCATCTTTTATATATTCAGCAATGGCATATTGTATTGGCGAATTTACGCAAAACACTAAAAACTGATGTACTTTTCTGAATTCGCTCATTAAAAAAGCAGGCGCCATGCAGTATCCTACTTTCCATCCGGTTGCATGAAATGGTTTTCCAAACGAAGCTACAATAAAACTGCGCTGCAATAATTCAGGATAACGCGCCATACTATGATGTGTTTCCCCGTCGTATATCAGGTGTTCATAAACCTCATCGCTCAATATTAAAATATCCTGGTTTTTTACGATGGCACTCAATTCATCAATATCACTTTGATGAAGAATAGTAGCAGTAGGGTTTTGCGGCGAGTTGAGGATAATCAACCTTGTTTTATTGTTGATCAGCCGTTTCACCATATCCCAGGGGATTCGATAATCAGGAGGTTCCAATTCGAGCGCTTTAACAATTCCGCCCATCAGTTTTATGGCGGGCGCATAGCAGTCGAACGCGGGCTCAAAAATTATTACTTCGTCGTTCGGGTTAATAACTGAGGTTATTGCTGTAAAAATAGCTTGCGTTCCACCGGCAGTAATCGTAATTTCAGTATCCGGATTATAAACAGCGCCATAAAGTTTTTCCGTTTTTTGAGCTAGCTGTTCACGGAGGGCCAACACCCCCGCCATTGGTGCGTATTGGTTGTGTCCGGCCTTCATCGCGTTGTTTACCAATTCAATAAGAACAGGCGAAGTTTCAAAATCCGGAAAGCCCTGTGACAGGTTTATGGCTCCGACTTCATTAGCGAGGGCAGACATTACTGTAAAAATTGTTGTCCCGGTTTGGGGTAGTTTTGATATTATAGGTGTCATGTAAATGCTAAATTAAGCAAAAAAGCACAAAATAGGCGAAAGGTTAAAGGTAAAAGGCGAAAGGTTTTTGACCTTTTACCTTTTACCTTTCAGCTTTCGCCTCAAATATTTATCTTAGTACCATGAATATCAATAGGTACGTTGTCATAATTCTAATTATTATTTTTAGTTCATGCCGCCAGGCTTCAAAAAATAATATCCCTGTTATTGGTTTTGCTGATGCTTTTGAGGATGCAACGATTGCCCCGGCCCATACCGGCTTTGTGGACGCACTCAAGAAAAATGGCTTTAGCGAAGATCAAAAAAATATTAAGATCGAGTATAGAAACGCTCAGAACAGCATCCCTACCTTAACGCAGATTGTTAATTACTTTGTATCGCGAAAAGTTGATTTGATAGCTGCCTGTCCAACATTATCCACAATTACAGCCCTGCAAAAAACCAAAACTATTCCGGTCTTCGCAATGGTTTCACCGACTGCCAAACTGATGAGTTTGGAAGATGCAAATGGAAAGGCCCCGGCAAATTTGTACGGCACGGTGGAGGATTTGAATTATATAGATACCTCATTCTCAAATATACCTAAGTTTTTAAAACCCAAATCTGGAAAACTGGTGGTCGGGATGATTTATAACCAGAGTGAACCGCAATCTGTCGACGCCAAACAGCGCATCCAGGGTCTTGCTGATAGATTAAATATTACCCTCGTTGCCTTGCCGTTGAATTCTTCCGCAGACGCGCAATTGGTAACGCAATCATTATTGAAGAATAATATCGACGCTTTTTTTGCCAACCCCGACAATACAGTGTTTGCTTCTTTTGAAACAATATTAAAAAGTTGCGATCAAAAGAATGTTCCAATATTTACCAGTGAAGCCGGCCTTGTTCAGCGTGGCGCGGTTGCGGCATTTGGTGCTGACATTTATCAATGGGGTTACCAGGCCGGGGAGCAGGCCGCTCAGTTTTTAAAAACCCATTCAACAGAAGGCTTAAGGCCGGAGTTGGTAAAAGTAAGACGGCGGGTCTATAATGTTGCTGCGGCCAAAAAATACAATATCACGGTTCCCTCAAATTTTGAACCCGTTAAATAAATGGACTTTTATCTTACCGCACTATTGCAAGGACTTTGCCTTTCGGCGATGGCTTTGGGGATTTATATTTCTATGAAAATATTTAATATCCCTGACATTACCACAAATGGCAGTTATACCCTTGGCGCGGCGGTTACCGCTATTTTACTCATCCATCAACAGCCGGTTTATATCGTCTTGCCCGCAGTAATTTTAGCCGGAGGAATTGCTGGTGCGTTGACGGGAATTATTCACACAAAGTTGGAAATCAATCCCTTACTGGCGGGCATACTGGTAATGACCGCGCTTTATGCGGTTAATTTAACTGTGATGGGAAGATCCAACCTGCCGCTTATTAATATATCATCTTTGTTTACTTTAATTAATATATCTGAAAAACCAAATCAAAATACTTTCTGGATATTGTCATCTTTTGTGATCATAATAACGTCAATTATAGGTTATTTACTTAAAACAGATTTTGGCATTGCCATGCGGGCAACCGGCAACAGTGAATCGATGATCCGTTCGTTAGGCGTTAATACCGACCGGATGAAAATTACCGGTTTGGCGCTGGCCAATGCGTTAACTGCAATGAGCGGTTACCTCATAAGCCAGTACCAGGGATTTACTGACGTTAGTATGGGTACCGGGATTGTTGTTATCGGTTTGGGATCTGTAATTATTGCTGAAACATTTATTAATTGGTTTCGGGTCACTTCAGTGTGGGTAGGCTTGATATTGGTACTGGCTGGGGCTGTGATATTTCAGTTGGTATTGGCCGTAACCCTTGATATTGGTGTGGATGCGAACCTGCTTACGCTCGTAACCGCCGTGTTTGTATTGCTTATAGTGAGTTTGCCGAGGTTAAGTTTTAAAGGGAGTAATTTGAAATAAAAATGATCGCAGTTAATAACGTCCACAAAACTTTCAATCCCGGCAGGGCCAACCAGGTAAACGCCATTAATGGTGTTACGCTAACTATAAAAAAAGAAGAATTTGCCGTTATAGTTGGCGCTAATGGCTCGGGAAAAACTACTTTGCTTAATATGATTGCCGGGAGTGTTTTTCCAAATTCCGGTAATATTCAAATAGGCGGCCAAAATGTGACTAAACTACCCGATTACCGCCGGAGCCAATGGATTGCCCGTGTTTTTCAAAACCCAGTGAGCGGTACTGCATCTGACCTAAGTATACTTGATAATTTCAGACTGGCGGCTATAAGGACAAAACCTAAATGCCTAACTATCGGCATAAATGAAACGTTTAAAAACCAGGTAAAAGAAAAAATATCGACCCTGGGTATGGGATTGGAAAATAAAATTGAACAACAGATGGGTACTTTATCAGGCGGGCAAAGGCAGGCCTTAACGTTGTTGATGAGCGTTATGGATAGCTGCAAAGTTCTATTGCTTGATGAACCGACGGCGGCTCTGGACCCTCGTTCGGCAGCCTTGGTGATGAAAACTGCTGATGAACTGATAAAGGATTATAAATTGACCTCCATCCTTATTACCCATAATTTAAAGGACGCATATAATTATGGCAACCGGATTATTTTAATGGGGGAGGGGCTTGTAGCAAAGGACCTCGACAGCGAACATAAAGCGAACTTGAAGCAGAATGATTTGTTTGATTGGTTTGGGTAATTGTCTAAATCAGAATTTACAGAATTTAAGTATTAACAGAAAAAACATTTATATTGTCTAATTCTGTTAACAATTATCCAAAATATTTTACCTTCGCAAAAAATTAAAAAGATGCTTCGTCTGAATATCTTCTGCTTAATGACTTTTAGCCGACCCATGGGCGCGGAGCAGAAGAGTAATGCATCTGTTTAATACTCTTCCGAAGTCCTATTGGGACAAATACAGCTATTATTTTACTAAATTGATTTATTGGTCAAACTAAAACCTTGTACTATTATTAAAATCTTATGGACACTTATTATACTATTGAAGAAAAGTATTTGCAGGCTGTAGACGAAGTTTGTTTTGGAGAAATCCCTAAAGGCTTAAAATTATTGAATGAAATTATCTGTAATGATCTATTCTATGCCCGGGCACACTACCAGGTCGGAAAAATATATTATTACGAAATAAAGGACTATCAGACTGCAGGCTTTCATTTTAAAACCTGCTTGGAGTTGGAGCCCTCTTTCCCAGATGTTTATTTTCACTTTATGCACCTGGTTGTTTTTATGAATATGGAGAAACAGGTATTTGATATTGCTACAAAAGCCTTAACAACTCAAGGGGTAAATTCTGCCGATATATACGATCTTCAGGCTTTGTTTTTCGAGAAAAATAAAAATTGGGTTAAAGCCCTGGCTTCTTACAGAAATGCGTTTATCGAAGTTACCGATAAAAAGCAAAAGGAATGTATCGAAGACAGTATCGAGCGGGTGAGTGAAAAAATGCAAAAATATAAAGCTTATCAGTATATCCTTACGGAATAAAAAATGTAACTTACTGTATCAGAAAAACTTACGAAGTTTTAAAAACTTCGTAAGTTTCTTCGCGCGCATTATTTTTTGTTCGTAATATTTGAAGCCCTCACCTTTTTTACTTCGGCGGCCGTTATTACCGATGCCTGGTTGCCAAAGCTTTTACGCACGTAAGTCAATACATCCGCTATTTGGCGGTCTTTTAAATCGCTGTGCGGGGTCATGTTATTCGAATAGGTTTGACCGTTTATTTCTACATCTTCTTTAAAACCATTTAATACAATTTTAATAAGTGTAGGTTTATCTCCAAGTACGTAAGTCGTTTTTATGAGAGGAGGGTTCAAAGTCGGTACTCCTCCGCCATCGGCCATATGACAAGCCAAACAAATATTAGTGTAAACCATCTTTCCTCTCGCAATTGAGGAAACGGCCCCCGAATGAGTCACTTTTTTAGGAACGGGTTTAACCTGTCCATATGAGCAATTTATAAGCAGCAGTACTGACGCTGGTGCCAACACTACTTTAAGAGTCCTAGTCATTAATTTTTATAAGTGATTTTATAAATAGTTCCTCTTTGATCGTCGGATATATAAAGTGAGCCATCGGGCCCTTGTGCAAGACCGCATGGGCGATGTTCAGCCCCGTTTGGTGATTTATCCGGCCCGGCAAACCCGTCTGCAAAAACTTCCCATTTGCCATAAGGCATGCCATTTTTAAATGGCTGAAATACTACACAATAGCCTGCCTGCGGTTCAGGCGCCCTGTTCCAAGAACCATGAAATGCGATAAAAGCGCCATTTTTATATTTTTCGGGAAATTGATTGCCGGTATAAAATAACAAACCGTCGGGAGCGTAATGGCCAGGGTATGCCGCTACAGGGTTGATAAATTTTGGATCAGCACCCTTTTTGCCATCGCCGCCATATTCAGGCCCAAGCATGTTTTTATTTTGCATCCAGTCGTAGTATACATAAGGCCAACCTGCGTTATCGCCTTTCTTTAAGGCGAACATACATTCTGCGGGTAATTCTGCAGACTGGTGTACAGAATACAGATTTGGAAATAGGTCATGTAAAGCGTCACGACCGTGCTGCATTACAAACAGCTGGTTGTCCTGCTGGTTCCAGGCCAGGCCAACCACATTTCTCAAACCGCCGGCATAACGAATGCCATCTCCATAAGTTTGATCAGGTTTATCAGCTTTAAACTGCCATATGCCTGCTGCTGAATCTAAAATTGGACAACCTGTTTTGTTGTGGTCATAATCACTGCAAATATTTGAATAAGCGCCAATATTGACATAAATATTGCCGTCATTATCTAATGCGATGGCTTTTGGCTCGTGCATTCTGTGGCTTAACAATCCTTTAACAATTCTTTCTGGCTGATCTGGGTTGATGACTTCTTCCTTGTCATTCAATTTATACCTGTAAACCTCGGTATTGTTGGAGGCATATAAGTAGCCATTCTTAATCGCGATCCCAGTTCCTCCATAGCTTGCAAAACTTGATTTAACGGTAACCTTATCGCCGTCTTCGTGTAACACCAGGATACCTTTACCATTTTTTGTACCGGCCAGGTGAACGTAAATGTCGTTTTCCGGTGTTATTACCATGTGTCTTGGATTTCCTAAATGCTCGGCGATGGCCACAGCGCTGAACCCCCCAGGCAGTGTCAAACCCGCATTGGCAATACCATTTGTTTTTGGGTCGGCATTTTTACATGCGTTAAATACTATTAATCCTGTTAATGCGAACATTGGCAAAAACAGCAAAATCAATTTTTTCTTGTTCATAGATTATTTTTTGTTGATCAAAGTTAATGGAAACTATACTAAGTTAGTTATTTAGTTGTGTAGTAAAGCAGTTACTTTACCGAATTTCAATACATCAATAGTACTTCAATGTCAAATCAAATGTAATAAATGCCCCGGTTTATTTTTGATTCGAATTAATATCAATAGTTAATTAACGAATTTAATTCGTTAATACTTAATTAATAAAGAATAATATTTTTATATAACTCAACTATAAAATATAAAACTTAAGTGTTCAATTAAACTTTGCTGATTTTTTGCAGTCATAACTGTATAAAATTTAAAACAATGAAAAAGTTAATCATATTATCAGCAATAGCATTAAGCGGTTTAATATTTAATTCAGCAAATGCACAAGGAAGAGTAGAGACTGGTTTTCGTAATGGTCATGACAATCACATGGACACCCGTTCTTCTTACAGGGACACTCGTTCTTATTACAGTGAGCGCCGCCAATCTGCTCAACCGGTTATCCATAACGATCGGGTTTTTGACCGGTACTGGGATGACAGAAACGCTTACCCGGAATACCGTCACGATATAGATACACGCTACAGAGGCAGAAGGTAATGCACGATTTAACACCATTTTAGGATTTTTTAAGATTAACAGGATTAAAACTTAACTAGTTTTAACCCTGTTTCCTTTTAATCTTGTTCATCCGTTAAATCCTAAAAATCATGGTCAATAATGGCTAGCGCTATTTAAAAGGTCAATGGCATCACTATTCAAAACAAGCGACAAGGCGCCCGTAAGTTCTTCAAGTTGTTTGATACTTGTTGCGCTGGCAATTGGCGCGGTTATACCAGGCCTGGCAATCACCCAGGCAAGAACGACCGCAGCAAGGGTTGTATTATATTCTGCAGCGACTTTATCCAATGCCGCTAAAATTTTGTATCCGCGTGGTTCCAGAAATTTTTTGATCCCCTGACCCCTGGCGCTTTGACTTAGGTCATTTTCCGACCGGTATTTCCCTGTTAAAAACCCACTAGCCAGTGAGTAATAGTTGATCACACCAATGTTTCTTTCCCGGCATATGGGTTCAAGGTCCTTTTCATAATGTTCCCTTGCATATAAATTATACTCAGGCTGTAAGCATTGGTAGGCCGCCAGGCCATTATCTTCACTAACCTGTAAAGCTTCTTTAAGTCTTGCCCCTTCGTAATTTGAAGCACCGATAGCCCGTACTTTCCCTTGTTTTATAAGGTCGTCAAAAGTTTCCAGCGTTTCCAGCAACGGTGTATCAGGGTCGTCCCTGTGCGATTGATAGAGATCAATATAATCGGTTTGCAGGCGTTTTAACGAATCATCAACAGCCTGGGTAATATATTTGCGGGATAAGCCTTTTTTATTTTCACCCATCGGCAGTCCTACTTTAGTCGCAATAATCAATTTATCGCGTTTTCCGGATTTTTTGAGCCATTTGCCAATAATTGTTTCCGATTCGCCACCCTTGTTTCCTGGCGCCCAGGCAGAATAGACATCCGCGGTGTCAATAAAATCAAGGCCGGCATCTAAAAATCCGTCAAGAACATTAAAAGAAGTCTGTTCATCAATTGTCCAGCCAAATACATTTCCACCCAGTGCAAATGGGTATACTTTTATGCCTGAGCTGCCTATTTCACGTTTTTCCATATTTGTTAGTAGTGTTTTTAGTGCAAATATTATCGGAACTAAATTCTCAATTAAATTAATTCCCCCCTTCATTTGAATGCAATATTTATAATGAAAACTTTATAGTCTATCTTCGTTTAATGGAAAATGTTAAGCCCGATTCTAAAATCTTAATCGAAATTGTACAAACAAAAATGCCTTTCGGTAAATATAAAGGTACGCTAATAAGTGATTTGCCGGTTTATTACCTGGAGTGGCTGCACAACAAAGGATTTCCACGCGGGAAACTGGGCATGTTGCTAGGAACAGTTTACGAAATTAAGATTAACGGGTTATCAAACATATTAGCACTGGTAAAAAAATTGCCGTACAGGAGCGCTGATTAACTAATTGTTTTAACAAGGGAATTGTTTTAGATTTTTTGTAAGGTTTTAAATTTATTACGTCTGATTTAGCGTAAAACAATTGGTATTTATACAAATTTCCTTAATAAACAATTACTTAATTATGACCAACCGCTGGGCGATAGTCAGCGTATATTTGAAAACGAACTTATACTTATGAAAAAGACAATCTTATATTATTTGGCTGGTATACTGTTATTTGCAGGCTGTGCCAATGGACAAACCGGCGGCGAAAACGATTTCGCCGTATTACCAAAACCGAAACCTGGTGAAGAAGTTGCTACTTTTGGCGGCGGGTGTTTTTGGAGCATGAGCGAGGCTATGTCGGAACTGAAAGGCGTTGACAAGGTGGTTTCCGGATATTCCGGGGGAACGCAAAAAAATCCAAGCTACGAAGACTTAGGAAATAACCGCTCCGACAAAAACAACCACGCCGAATGTGTGCAGATCTATTACGATCCAAAAGTGATCAGCTTTACCACGCTGGCAACTGCTTTCTTTTTTGCGCATAACCCAACCGAGCTTAATTACCAGGGGCCGGATGAAGGCACAGATTACAGATCGATTGCTTTTTATCGTACCCCTGAAGAAAAGGCTATTTTATTGGACGTGATCAAAAAAATTAACGAATCAAAGCACTATCCTGAGGCGATTGTAACACAGGTTGTACCGTTTAAGGCTTTTTATCCTGCAGAAAACTATCACCAGGGTTATTACAGGTTACATCCGGATCAAGGTTATATACAACAGGTATCTGTGCCTAAAGTAATGAAATTCAGGATTGCGATGAAAGCGGAATTGAAACCGGAGTTTCAGAAATAGGTTAGAAAGTCCGAAAGTCGGGAAGTCCGAAAGCATAAAGTAAAACTTGCGAAGTTTTCAAAACTTCGCAAGTTTGTTTTGACCAAAAATAAAAAGCGGGATAAGTTACCTTGCCCGCTTTTTAAAAAATTAAAACACTATAAAACAAAAAAACTACAAATCCGGTTTAATCGGCTGTTGTTCTAAACATTAACGCACCAACCGTTACATTAGTACGGCTATCAATAATTATTGCGCCGCCATTTGCCTTGTTATTTTGATAAAAGTCGAAAGCCAAGGGTTCAGCAGTTTTTATAACAACACGGCCAATATCATTCAGCTTAAAATCTTCACTGTATTCTTTTTCGAGCGTATTGATGTTTACTTTATATAAAACTTCCTGTATGCGGCAGCGGGTTACCTTACTGTTATGCTGAACAAAATAGGTGAGGGAGGTATCTAATGCACGGGTATCCATCCAGCACAAATCAGCTTCTATCAATTGAGATACTTCCGGCAGGTAATTGCTGTTAACCAAAACATCTCCCCGGCTTATATCTATTTCATCCTTCAAATGGATAGTTACCGACATTCCTGCTACTGCTTCTTCCGTTTCTTTTTCTAATTGTTCA
>Ga0302140_10004646_pt1 | contig 17471 bp, 8 predicted proteins | sample I_Bog_E1_1_FD_202095 | JGI IMG/M metagenome (GOLD analysis project Ga0302140, IMG submission 202095) | Peat permafrost microbial communities from Stordalen Mire near Abisko, Sweden - I_Bog_E1_1 | ecosystem: Environmental > Terrestrial > Soil > Wetlands > Peat | place: Sweden: Abisko, Stordalen... | reverse complement strand
TTCCTTCCGGTAAAAGGTTGTTCGTCCGCATCAAAAACAAACAACACCCATACCGAAAGGAAACACATATGACAAAGCAACCAAAGCAGCCAACGCAGACGAAACAACTAATGGCAGGAATCGACCTGCATGGCAATAATCTTGTGATTGGCATCATCGATCAGGACGGTCAGCGGCTCAAATGTCAGAAGCTGGCCTGCGATCTCAAGCTGGTGGCCGCCTTTCTCGCGCCGTACAAGGCGCAGCTCAAAAGCCTGGCCGTGGAATCAACCTATAACTGGTACTGGCTGGTGGACGGCCTGCAGGCCCTGGGCTATCCCGTCAAGCTGGCCAATCCAGCGGCGATTGACCAGTACAGCGGCATCAAACACGCCGACGACCAGAACGACGCCTATTTCCTGGCGGACTTGCAGCGGCTGAACATTCTGCCCACGGGTTACGTTTACGACGCGCAATTGCGGCCGGTGCGGGATCTGTTGCGCCGCCGGATGAGCCTGGTCCACCAGCGCACCGCGCTGCTGCTGAGCTTCAAAAGCCTGTACACACGCACGACCGGCCAGGCCATGCCCCTGGGCCGCCTCAAGGCGATGACGGTGGCGGAGGCCCAAACCCTGTACGAACATCCCGCCAACACCCTCATCGCCACGCTGCAAAAGGAGCACCTGGACCAACTGGACCAGAGCATTGAGCAGATCGAAAAGACGGTGCTGGCCAGCGCACGGGAACTGCCGTGTCATGCCCCGCTCCTGACCCTGCCGGGGGTGGGCCGCATTTTGGGGATGACCATCACGATGGAAATCGGCGAGCTTAAACGCTTCCCCAGCCCCGGGGATTTTGCCAGCTACAGCCGGACGGTGGATTCCAAACGGATGAGCAATGGCAAAAAGAAAGGCGACAACAACCAAAAGTGCGGGAACAAATATCTGGCGTGGGCGTTTGTGGAGGCGGCGAATTTTGCCAAGCGCTATGATGCGCCATGCCGGAAATGGTTCGACCGCAAGGCGGCCAAAACCAGCACGGTGCTGGCCACCAAGGCGCTGGCGTGCAAGCTGGCCAAGGCGGCCTGGCATGTGATCCACGACCACAGCGTCTATGATCCCCAGCGGATGTTCCCCGGGGGCGAGCCAAAGCAGACCCCATGATTTTGGGCGCGTCGCCGCCAGCCAGCAAAGGGGTTGGTAGAACCCTCAGGACTGATTGGAGGCGGCGGCGCTCCCTGAGACAGATGTTGCGCCAGGAGCAAACAGCTGCAGGCGATTCGACCGTACCGTGAGTCCTTGACGGGTTGGAGGCCGCGTTCCCACGCGACCAGCCAGAGTTCTTGTGAACTGAATGAACACGGGCCGGCACTGAATATTTTCTGGCCTCCGCCATCGCGGAGGTGGGCACGCGCGGAGCCACTTGACATTGGCGGGCGACTGGCATAAGCAAAGGTTGCCCAAGAAACCGAGCCGGAGGGAACCCAGCCGGGGCAACCCGCGGGTTCCTTTCGGTTCGCAAAGTGGCCCGGCGCAACGCTAGAACCGGATGGGTGACTGAACGGATCGCCTCAATGGCAGGTCCGGAATCAGACCATGAAATTTCAGGCACGAATTGGCTTTGGCTGCGGACGCTCCAACGCGCCCGGCAAACCCGAAGAAAAAACCGGGGGTGGACAGCTTTTTTCTTGTTGACCAACGCCTTAATGGGTGACCCTTTACACGGCTCGCAATACAAGAAAACTGTCATTTTTCTACGACCGACCGAACCTTGGCACGCCGCTTCGTGTAGATGCATAAGATTAAAGTAAATATAATTTGCATGAAGATGGTTAGGCCCCCCCACACATAGGGAATGACGTCGTCAAGTTGATCTCGAGTATCCCATTCTCCAATTAGTGCGCTAACGAGATTGGTTTGGCAAGCAATAGTAGCAGTTGCCAACGAGATTAGAATCGAACCAGTCGCTAACGCTAAGATTAGAAACTGATCTTTTCTAGCACCTCCACATTGATTTCCGGATTTCATTGCGACAAAATATTAATGTCATTAGCGCGCTGCTGGAATAAGGCGGCCCCCTCGTCGGCCGCAGCCTCTGCCCCCGCATGGAACGCTTCTGCAACGCCAACTCCAACCTCTCGGTAACAACTATGCTTTCAGTGACAGCCCTGTTTTCAATTTTTCAACACACCTTTTTTCCTCACAATCACAAATGAACTCAATTCGATCTATGTTTGCGCCAAAATATAGAACCCCCAAATGTTCAATGTGGAGATGTGTTGCTTCGTGTACCAAGATGCCAGCACACGCAATTTGCCTAGCCATTTCGGACGCATTTAAGTCCATAAAATGGATATTAAGTATACATATTCTGCCACGCGCTATATAGCATGCCGCCGGTCCCGTATTACGAATAAAGATAAATCTTATTTCATTTTTAACACGATTGAACCGGCGAAAGTCATATTGATATAATAGTTCAACAGATTGAAACACTTCAGCTTGGCCGCCAACAATGTAGTTGTTATTATCTATATCGGAAATTATGGCTATATTGAATTGCTTTAAAGCGTCCAAGCAAGGCTTTTGACGGCAAATAATTTTGCGAATTAAATAACTACTAATAATGCTAGTGCATATTCGAGAAACCGCTCTAATTTGAGGTAGAATTTTCAATGGCCAAGTTCAGAATAAGCACACCAGCTGTGAATCCACCTATTTCCAGTGCTGCAATGCCAGAGTCTAAATCAGCGTATGCCTGATCGCCATTATTAAGATCGCGAAAGTACGCAATTGACGCATCCATTCCAAAGCCAGAAACAAGGGAACCATGCTAAACGTTTTCATAAAGAAATGATAAATCAGTTGTATCACGCCAAGATTAAACCCGGGGAAAGTCGATGAAGACCTACCTGCGCCACTAGTGCCCTCTGTGACTGCCGTTCTCTGTCTTTATTGAGTTGTTGACATATCCCAAACATAACACCACCTGCCTGATTGTTGCCCTAATTAAGTTTGGTAGATTCTTCACACAATTGCTTAAAGATTGCAACTCTTTTTCCACCTTTGCCAAATGTTTCAGTCCGACTTATACACATATATGTATTACTAATGACTAAATCATGGTGATGGATTGCCACCTGCGCCGGTTGGGGCGGCCACCGATGGCTTGACGGGCGTCCTTGGTAAGCAGCGGTCCCTAGATGACAAAGACCGGTGGGCGGGCTCAGGGTCCGATTTGAATGCGATAATAGCGCTGCTGGTTGGTGGCGTTGGGATCAACCAGGATGAACGCATTGGTGGTCGCGCTGTTGGTGGTGAAAAGCGACGCCCAGTTGGTGGCGCTTAAGTTGGTGGTCATTTGCAGGGTGTAATTCTGCCCGGCCACGCCGCTGAGCAGGAGCTGGAACTGTGTGCTGGAAAGTCTGGCCGCCGAGCCCAACTGCGGCTTGGGATTGGTGATGAGGGTCAAGGCGCGGGTGGTGGTGAGGGCATTATGATCGGTCAGACGCACGATGAAATAGTTGGTGCCGCTGGCCGCCGGCACGCCGGAAATCAGCCCGCTGGGCGACAGTGTCAGGGCGGACGGCAGCGGTTGCGAACCGTTGGCGATGGTCCAGGTGTAGGGCGTGGCGCCGTTGGAGCCCTGCAATTGATTGGTATAGGCGACCCCGGCGATGGCGTTGCTCAGGGAAGTGGTCGTGATTTGCAATGACGGTGGGGAGATGGTGATGGAATAATTGTACTGGGCGGTGTTGGAGTCGGCATCGGATGCTCCCAGGGTGAAGGTGAACGTGCCGCTGCTGGTGGGCGTGCCGGAAATGACCAGGACCTGATTGGAGCTGGTGGTGGCGCCAAATACGATGTTCAATCCCGGCGGCGGTGAGCCGGAGGTTATGAATGAGCTATAGCCGCCGGAACCGAAAGGATCGCCGCCGGAAACCAGCACTTGGGCGTTGTAAGCGACGCCGAGGGTGCCCCCGGGCAGGGCGTTGGTGGCGATGGTCAGGGTGGGATAAATGGTCAGGGACAACAGTTGATCGGCCGTGGTGGTGGTGCGGTCGGTGACGCGCACCGAGAAGTAGTAAGTCGTGCCGCCGAAGGGCGCGTTGGTGGGCGTGCCGGAAATGACGCCGCCGGTGGACAGATACATTCCGCCCGGCAAGTCCAGGGAACCGGGCGTCAACGACCAGGTGTAAGCGGGTTGTCCGCCGGTGGCGATCAACGTCTGGTTGTAAGTCCCGCCCACGATGCCGTCGGGCAGGGAGGCGGTTGTGATTAGCAAGGGGCCGGAGGTAACGCCGGCAATGGAGAGCGAGAAGGAGACACCCGTTGAGTTGCCGTTGCCGTCGTTCACGTTCACGGTGAAATGGTAGGTGCCGCTGCTGCTTGGCGTGCCGCTTAAAGCGCCGCCGGAGTACAGGGACAGGCCCGGTGGCAAATCCTGCGGATCGCCGACGGACCAGTTCAAATTGCCGCCGCAACTCGAACCTTGAAACTGGATCGAATAGGGGGAGTTGACGGAACCGCCAGGCAGCGGTGACGGGGTGGTAATGGCCAGGCCGGCGCAGGGTTGGACGACGAAATTATTCGTGGCATTGTTGCCGGCGATGGTGTCGTTCTGGCCGTTCGGGCATTCATAACTGCCCAACTGGCTCAAGCTGTCGCTGCCGCCCTGGCATTGGAGGGCAACCGTCCAACTGCCGCTGGCCACGGGGAGCGAGTAGTTGCCATTGGCGTCGGTATCCACATATTGGAAAAAATACGCGCCGTCGATGGTGGCGCTGGCGGTCACGCCCACGACGGCGATGTTGGCCCCGTGGTTGTCCTTGACGTTGCCGGTGATTTGGTTGGTGGCGAGAATGGCGGTGAGGCTGGCGGGCACGGCTTGGCCGACCCCGAGATTCGTGCCGCCATTTTGCTGGAAGGCGGGTTGGGAAAAGGCGTCGTTGGGAAAGCTGCTGGCGTTGTCCACCTGCACCTGCCAGGGGTCGTTGCCCAGACCGCCCACGGCGGCGGTCACGAAATTGCCGGCGGCATCGGTGTAGCCGTCGGCCTGATAGAGGCCGTTGTTGTTGTCGCTGGCATAAACGGCGACCACCTGGGGCAACGGGTTGCCCAGATTGTCCAGGACGGTGCCATAAAATAAAGCGGTGGCTTTGGGCAGGGCGATGGAAACGTTCGCCACGCTGCCAGTCGTGGTATTCACGGCCACTTTATTTTGCAATCCCACATAACCGAGGACCGCGGTGCCGGCAGAGTCGTCCTGGACATACCACTGGTCGGCGTCCACCCCGGCGGTGAAATTGCCGTTGGTATCCGTATAACAAATTCCCAGGAAGCCGTCCTTGGCCTGCACCGGGACCAAAAGCCCGGGCAAGCCGGCCCCGGAACTGGCGTCCTTGACCTGGCCGGAAATGGTCTGGGTCGCGGCGAGGAGGTTTAAATTGGTGCTCACCGTCGCGCCGGGGCCCAGGGCCAGGTTGGCCGCCGCGGTGGTGCTGGCATAGCACCGGCTTTTGAAGGCCACGAGCAAATATGTTCCAGTGGGGGCGGGAATGGTGTAAACGCCGGCATTGTCGGCCACCGCGCCGGCGATGGGAGTCAGGTCGTGGCCGGAACCTTGAAACAGCAGGACGCTGGCGTAGGGGACGGCCACGCTGTTGCTGAACACGGTGCCGGTGAATTTTTGCGCATAGGGGAAATTGGTGACCGTGAAGGAATTCGTCAGCGGCGGAAAATGGCCGGACGGGCTGGACAACTTGTAAAGATAATTGCCGGCGGCCATGGGGGAACTGGCAAATTGAAAGAGCAGCTTCGCGGTGATGGAGCCGTTGGCGGTGCCGTCGGTGTCGCCGGGAACATTGCTGTTCGTCACGCCGCCGATGACCTGGCCGGCCTGGCCGTCGGTCAAATTAAACTGCTGCACGGCAACCTCGCCGGCATCAATCACGCCGTTGCCGTTGGCATCGAAAAATTTCTGGATGACGACGGTTTCGGTGTTGGTGAGGCCGGTGATTTGCAGCGTGATTTTACCGCTGTAAGTGTTGCTGGCGGCGGCCGGCGCAAGGGTGAAAGCCACCGTCGCGCGCGCGGTTTGGGCCAGGCCGGCGACCAGCGCCAGCAGCACCAATAAATGATTGAGCCAGGTTTTCATAAGGATTCAGGATTCATTTTGATTGATTTCGGCGAGCGGGGGGGCGGCGGCAAAATCACCCGGCCTCCCCGGTAAAGACACCCGAAGCAAGGCGCTAATCTGGGCTGGATGATTCATAAATCGCAACTTATACTGCCGATGCAATAATATCATGCATCGGCGCGTTGCCCAACCGTTTTTTGACAAAAAAAGACTTTTTCAGCCCGAACGCTGAAGTGGGGACGGGAAAGTTGAGCAAGGACTTGATCGACAGCGGGTCGGGAATGCGCCGCCGGGGATATTTTGCGACCGCTCGTTGCAGGCGTGGCGCGCACGGAGTGACGCGCCCTACCAACGATGGGTTTGCGGCAAGTCGTTTCTATTTTAGCGCCAACTTCGGTATTCGGGTTCAATCCGCATCCACCCGGACCGCCCAGGCGGGGTAGGGCTGGGCTCCCATGGTTGCGCGCCAGAGGATGCGGTTCAGCACGTCCTCGTTGCACTGGTCCGGCTGCCGCAAGGGCAGGCGCCCGGAGACATAGGCATCCTGACGCGCCTGGGCGTCGTTGATCTGCTTGACCGACGGATTCAGCTCGTCCAGCGGCACGTTGTTGGTCACCGCCGTAAACCCGCTGAAGTCCGGCGTGTTCGTGAAGCAATCAAACATCGGGGTGGCGGTGGCGTCAAACTGGTTCATCGGCGGCAAGCCCAGCATGAGTTCCATCGTGCGCAAGAGGCTGGTGGTGTTATATTGGGTCTTCACCACCGCGCCGCGCCTGGTATAGGCGCTGATGACATAGGCGGTGGTGCGATACCCGCTGACGTGATCCCAGCCGCTCTGGGGATCATCCTCGATGGCGAGCACGCAGGTGTCCTTCCAATACTTCGACTGGCTCAGCGCGGCCACCACCTGCCCCAGCGCCAGATCGTTGTCCGCCACTTGCGCCTGCGGGGTCGGCGAGTTGGGATCGGTGCCGCTGGTGTGGTCATTGGGCAGCCAGAGGATCGTCAGGGCCGGCAGATTGCCGGCCTGCTCGTATGCTTTGAGGCGCTGAATGAATCCGGCCGCGCGCAGCACATCGGGGACGTCCAGATCCCAGCTGCACCAGTTGGGTTCCATCCAGGGCCGCAGGGCGGCAATATCCGGCTGGGCGGTGAATTCAATCGCGTGCCCGCCCTGGGTGAAGTCCCGCCAGACTTCGGCAAAACCAATCTTCCCCTGCTGCGCCGGGTTGCGCCAGTGCTTTTCCGAGGTGGTGTACTCGCCGAAATCATGCACGGTGCGGCCGTGCGCCAGCGCGTTGTCCCAAATAAATCCGGCGGGCGAGAACGCCAGCGCATCCGTTCCTTCCTCGCCCGCCCCGCCGGCGGGATAACTCCGCACCCAGCCGGCGAACGAACGCTCCACATAATCCGTGGCCAGGGCGCTGTCGGTCCAGTTATGACCGTCGGCGCTCAGGATGCCGGAGCAATAGGTGTTATCGAGCAACGCAAATTCGCGGACGAGCTTGTGTTCGTTGGGAGTAACCCGCTCGCCAAAGGAGCACAGCGACGGCTCGCCGTTGCCGGCCGCGATGTCGCCCAAGACCTGGTCATAGGTGCGGTTCTCCTTGATGATATAGATGACATGCCGGAACACACTGGGTTCCCCCACCCGCTCGGGCACCGGCACGGCGGGCCGATCCGGCCGCGCGGGCAACCACGCCTGCGCCAGGAGCGGATACCGCAAATTATTCAACGCGGTTTTTGTATCTGCCGCCAGTTCGGTTCGGGTGGGAACCGGGATCAGCGACAGCGAACCGCCATATTCCTTGGTATTGAAGCCCGCGCCTTGCGCCCCGAGCCGGGCCGGCTGGGTTTTCGCCGGGAGCTGCTTGAGGTTCGCCACGCAAAGCTGCCGATTCCGGGCCGCATAGGCCAGCGCGCCGGGAAACCAGCCGGTGGGAATGAGTCCCAGCAGCTTCGTTTCGCGGGGACGAAATTGAAACACCGCCACCGCGTTCTGCGTGCCATTGGCGCAATACAAGATTTTCCCTGAAGCATCGAACGACAAGGCATCCGGCTGCGCCCCAAAGGGGTCGCCGGGATTCTGCCGGGCGGTGACGGTTTCCACCACCTCGTCGGACCGGGTGTCAAGGACACTCAAAAAGTCGCTTCCCGCGCTGGCCGCGACGAGCCACCGATGATTGGGCGCCAACGCCAACGCGCCCACATGCGGCCCCAAGACGATTTCGCGAACCGCGCCCGCCACCATCCCCGACGCCAGATCAACGACCGAGACCGAGCCTTCGCTGGCCACGCCGCGCGCATCCACCCGCACCCGCGTGCCCAAGCCGGCAGGGCCGGTCACACTGGCCGCGTCCGGCCGCCGGCCGCCCCAGTTGCTCACATAGGCCTTGTGTCCCGCCAGCACCACGTTCAAGGGGGCGACGCCGACGTTCCAAGATCGCAGCACCCGGCCCGTGGCCGCCTCGAGTTCAAACAAGCGATTCGATAGATTGCCAGCCACATAAAGCCGCTGGCCATCCGCCGAGACCGCGATGCCAGCGGCGATGTCAGTGTTATTGGTGCGATGCACCCCGGTGACGGGCGGCAGCGGGAGGGCATGCAGCGGAGAAATCTGGTGGTCCGGTCCCACGCGGAAAACCTTCACGTCCCCATTGATGGTGGCCAGATAAATCCGTGCGCCGTCCGGTGAAAAGACCAGCCCGGCATAACTCATTTGCGCTTTTGTATCGGGATTCAGAATGGCAGCGACCCGCATCTCCCCGGCCTGGTCCCCGACCTTGTCCGCGGGCAAAGCGACGCGTTGGAGAATATTACCGGAGGCGGGATCCAAGGCCACCAGTTCGTGCGTCAGCCCGGCGGTGACCAGGATTTTTCCATTGGGACTCAGCGCGAGCGCCTGCGGCCGCAGTCCGGGAAGTTCCACTTGCGTGCCTGCCGGGGTGACGATTTGATTCACCGGGGTCACCACGGCATTGCCATGCCTTCCCACCGTATCGGTGGTGGCGAACTCATCCGCCCGGAGCGCGTTCGCGAGACCGGCAACCATCAGCAGGGCAAAAGTGGCAAGATACTTTAAAGTCATGAACCTCATAATGAGAAGCTCGGCCGGCAATCACAAGCCACGTTCTGGTGACTTTTCCCCACCAGCGTCTCCTTCCACCCACAGCCCCAAACTATTTTTCCCGCCTACGTTGTCGTGGTCAAACGCTGGCTGTAGTTTTGCAGATCGGCGTCCGTGATATCCTTTGGCGCGACAAGTTGGTAATGCTTTTCGGAGACGATGGTCACTCCGTTGTCCCCGGATTCGAATTCGAAGAGTGCGATGACGCCGCCCGCCATAAACTGGGCGGCAATCGGGCGGCACACCAAGAGGGGAAACTTGGCTGCACAGACCGCAAAGTCTTGCTCGATTTGCACAATATTGAGCTTGTCTTTGCCTCCTTTTGCTTGAATCGGGAACGCATAGTGTGCGCCTTTCTTATCCACACCAGCATAAATCTCGTCCGTCTCGACCTGGCCCATACCCGGGACCGTAGTGCGAAGATGGTTCTGAAGGGAGTAGCATGTGACCCCGCTGAAGATGTCCACCAAGCGGTTGTATCTAACCTTGGCCAGCAATGCCTGCTCATCATTGAAAGCATACTTGGCAACGATGCCGGGGGTGGCGTCCGGGACTTTGGTGACAGCCATGTGTTCATTGGGAAGGATGGGGGTGTTTTTCACAAGCGCGAAACTGTATTTGCTGCGACCGGTTGGACGTATGACCCAAACTTCCTGTTCTCCGGCAAGGCAGGTGATGCTTTCTGGGAGGAGCGCCCGGTACCGGAAGCTGTAAACCAAATCTCCAAGGTTCTTCGGCAGTTTGACCTTGAGCTTGGCCGCGCAGGCCTCCATTTCCTGGCGTTCGAAGGGCACCACTTGCATTCCTTTTTTGTATTTTGCGAAGAAGATTTTTTCGATGATGGCAGGGTAACGGTTTGCCCTCTGGGGCGCGACGTCAGGAGTTTCTTTCTTCATATCGTCTTTTTGAGATTCATCTTTCATCAGCACACCGGTTTCCGCCTCACGACGCCAGCCATTGACGATTGGCGATCCAGGCCAGCGAAGGAGAACCACTTCTTCGCGCAATTGATCCCGGGTTGCGGTTGCGACGCGGGTTCTAAACAGGTCGATTCCCACCACCTCGTAGCCGGCGGATTTTGCGAGGTCCGCGAGCAGTTGGCCAGTCCGAATCATGACGCGGAGGTACGAGGCCTGATCTCCGACAACGTACGCAAGCTGCGCTCCGGGTCGCAAAATCGGGCGAAGATCCATTAAATGGCGCAGCATTCCGCCAAAATAAAGCTTGGTAACACGACCATATAAACGCTCAAACCCTGACGTTTTGCCAAGGGCTATGCGCCGGGCCTCAATTGCCTCCGCAATTCGCTGAATTTCCTCATGGTGTTCAACCACTCGATCATCCGTGTCACTCTTGTAAACGCTGCGTGTATTTGACCGGACCAGGTTCTGTTTCAACCTTCGCAAGTCATCCTTGCTGTTGATGAAACCCAATAAGACCGATTCCAGGCGGGTAGTCCGGGTATAGTCCTTCTCGTTGGGATAGGGTGGGGAAGTGATTACAGCATCAATCGAACCGGCAGGGAAGAGTGCAACCACATCGCGCGCGTCCGCCTGATACACAATTGCTGGAGTACCGGCCTTTTGCCGGAGGTGTTTGAGATCATCGGCGACTTTTTGTACCGCCCGCAGCCATGGGTTGACCACGGCGGTGTCGCGCTTGATCTTCCCAATGCCGATTTCGGGGCCAAAATGCAAATTACTGATTTCGTTGACGAGACTCTTGCCGAGGGCAAGGCGCTCGTATGGAGTAAACTTATCCTCCTTGTTTTCCTCAAGCTGTTCCAATAGAAGCAGGGTCTTGTGGAGGGGCAGAGGGCTGATGGAGTCGGTCAAGAGCAGCTTGTGTATCTCGGGGCTCAGAATTCGGAGTCTGGTTGCAGTTCGCTGTGGGGACTCAAAGAGCGGCAACCCGCCTTCGTCTTCGAGGCCTTCCTCCGCAAACTTTTGGAGGGTGATCTTGGCAATATGACTCGCGTGAGCAACCAAGCCATCCGCGTCGGCATCCCAAGAAACTTTTGTGCGACTCGCGAAAACGGCCATGGGATTCGCTTCGGTGCCACAGCTGGCTATCCCGTGCTTTTTGCACTCAACTAGCGTGGTGCCTGTGCCGCAAAATGGGTCGAGAACCATATGGCCTGGGCCAAGCGAAAACCGGTCGATATATGTCCTCACCAGATGCGCCGGATAAGACAGCACAAAGCGGTACCAATCATGGGCGGAGCGGTCCTCAATACGAAGCCGGTTGTCCCCGCGTGATGCTTTCTCGACAAGCCTCGGCGGTTCTGGCTTTGTAAAATCAACGAGTTGTGTCATTGCCCATCAGACAATAGAGAGAAAAAATGACTCTTACCAGCCAATTGCCACATCATGCTGTGCTTCTTGATTGGCCGAATTGCCTGGCCCTGGCAATTATCATCACTTCCTTTCACACATACAGCGCCGCCTGCAAGTCCCGCAACAGCAACCCGCAAAAGGGATACCGGCGGTCGGGATCCCGCGCAATGCACTTCATCACCACGTCCTCCAACGCCGCCGGGACATCCGGATTATGCTCCCGCAGCGGGACCGGTCCCGCCGGATCCAGCTGCGAGGCCAGAATCTCCCCCGGCGTCTCCCCGGGAAACGGCCGGTGATTGCTCAATAGTTCGTAGGCCGACACGCCGTAGGCGAAGATGTCCACGCGCGCATCAATGGGCTCGCGCTTGAACTGCTCCGGGGCCATGTAGGCCGGCGTGCCCGGGTTTTTGGAAAACTTCACCGGCTTTTCCGGTATCGGCTGGGCCATGTCGAAGTCGATCAACCGCACCGCCGCGTTGCGCGTCACCAGAATGTTTTCCGGCTTGAAATCCAGGTGCATATACCCGCTCTCGTGGACATGACTCAAACCCGTGGCCGCATCCAGTAAGATCTGCGCCACATGCTCGGCCAGCAAGGGGTCCTGCCGCGCGTACAGTTCCTTCAGATTCTCCGCCTCCACATAGTCCATGACCAGGAAACAGGTGCCCTCGGCCTTGCCGTGTTCCACGTAACCGACAATATATTTGCTCCCGGTCAATTTCGACAAAATCTCGCACCCGCGCATAAACCGCCGCCGCGCCAGAAAATTGAAGCGAAACTCGCGCTTCAGTATCCGCAGGGCAAAGGGTTTGTTGCGGCCATCCGCCGCCAGCCAGATGTCGGACATGCCGCCGGAATTGAGCAATTCCCGCAGGTAATACCGGCCGAAGCGTTGGTCAACGGCGTCCATACTTTATTATCACGCGAACCATGGTAAGAAAAGTTAACATACGCCCTCCCCGGCGGCGAACAAAAACCCAGGCCTTACTCCCGCAACTTTGAATCAATCATGAGGGTCACCGGGCCGTCATTGATCAAGTCCACCTGCATATCAGCCCCGAACTCGCCGGTTGGCACGGGCTTGCCCAGATCAGCACGCAACCTGTGGAGGAAGTTTTGATAAAGCGGAAGGGCAAACTGGGGATTGGCGGAGCGGCTGTAAGCGGGCCGGTTGCCTTTCCGCGTGCTGGCAAACAGGGTGAATTGGCTGATCAGCAGGATGTCTCCCCCCGCTTCCACCACACTCCGGTTCATCACGCCCGCCGCATCGGGGAACACGCGCAAGCGCACGATTTTGCCGCTGAGCCAGGCAATATCCTCCGCCGTATCCGCCGCCTCGACCGCCAGCAGCACCAGCAATCCTTTGTCAATCCGGGCTTTGACCACGCCGTGAATGGTCACGCCGGCCTGGCTCACTCTTTGGATCAGGGCTCGCATGAGATAAACACCGGTCGTCGCTGCGGGTCAGGAAACGCACGGGCAAGCTGCCCGTGCCACGACCTCACTTCAGCAGCTCCTGCACTGAGATGCCGCGCAGGGCGAACAGCCGGCGAATGGTGTCCTCGATCAGGTTGTTGGGACAACTTGCCCCGGCCGTGACGCCGATGGTGATGGCCCCCGAGGGCAGCCAGTCGCGGGTCTCGACTTCCTTGTGCAAATGCTGGTTGTAATGCACGATCAGTTTATCGGAAGCCATCTTGCCGGCGTTTTTGATGAAATAGGTGGGCAGTTTGGCCTCGCCCATTTCGGCGAGATGCGAGGTGTTGGAAGAGTTGTAGCCGCCAATGACCAGCAGCAGATTCATGGGCTCCATCAGGAGCTTTTGCAGGGCATCCTGCCGGTCCTGGGTGGCGCCGCAGATGGTGTCAAAAAAACGGAAATGCTCGGCAATGCGCGCCGGGCCGTATTTTCTCTCCATGGCCGCCCGGAACCGGCGCTGCACCTCCTCGGTTTCGCCGCGCAACATGGTGGTCTGGTTGGCCACGCCCACGGCCTGTAAATGCAGGTCCGGATCGAACCCGGCGGAATACGCCCCCTCGAATTTCTTGAGGAATTCCTCCTTGTCGCCGGCGTGGAGGATATAATTGCAAACGTAATCGGTCTGCTCCAGGTCGAACACCACCAGATAATGTCCGCTGCCATAGGCCCGGGCCTGCGACGTGGTGGCCTTGGTCTCCTCGTGCTTGGCCTTGCCGTGAATGATGCTGGTGACGTGTTCCTTGGAGTATTGCCGGACGCGCTTCCAGACGCTCATCACGTCGCCACAGGTGGTGTCCACCAGGATGCACCCCTTGGCTTCGAGCTTTTTGCGCGTGCTCACCTCGGTGCCAAAGGCGGGAATGATCACCGCATCGCCCGCATTCAAACGGTCCACCTCGACCGCCGAGGGCTTGGCGGCAATGATCTGGATGCCCATGTTTTGAATCTGGTCGTTCACCTCCGGGTTGTGGATGATTTCGCCCAGGAGATAAATGGGGGTGTGGGGGGCATTTTCGGCAAAATACTTGCGGGCGGCATAGGCGAGGTCAATCGCGCGCTCCACGCCATAGCAAAAGCCGAATTCCTTGGCCAGCTTGACGGTCAGGCCATCGGCCGTAAGCACCCCGCCGTTGGCGCGAACGCGCTCAACCAGCTCGCTGCGGTAATGCGACAACACCTGGGCCTGGACGGTCTCCATGATGTCGGGGCGGCGAAGATTGATTTTCGAACCGGACGTTTCCTTTGACATGCGCAAAAAATAGCCGCGAATGCCAGAAGCGTCGAGCAGGAACGGCGGCCGGCCGGGGGGCGGGATTGGTGGATTGGTGGATTGGTGGATTGGTGGATTGATGGATTGGTGGATTGATGGATTGGGGGATTGATGGATTGGGGGATTGATGGATTGGGGGATTGATGGGTGGAATCTCATCGCCATCGTCATCCTCAATTTGAACCACGCGCGAGGGCGCGCGTGGGGGCGGTTGACGAGGCATCAACCGCCGCACGCGAGGGCGCGTGCGCTCCCCGAAACGAACCCGGCTTATTCGCCGAGGGTCACCCGGACCGGCTGGTCGCGGCGTTCGGCAAAACGCTTCACGCAGGCTTCCCATTGCTCGTGATTGGTGAAATCGCCGCTGCGGTTCCAGCAGGCTCCAAAATAATATTCCAACGGCTGGCCGACCTGGACCTGGGTGATGGCCAGCTGGTTGCGAATGGGGGGATAGCCTTCGTGCGTGGGCTGCGGCACCATGGCGTGCAGGGCGGTGTCCGCCAGGCCGGGCGCGTCGTTGGTGAATTCGCGGACGCTGCCCCGGGGCAGGATCGTGGCCACGCCAATGATGCCTTTGGGCTGGTCTTCGGGCTGCCAGTAGGCGGTCCAGCCGGCATCCAGATCGTGCGTGAGGGACTCCTCGCGGTTGGTGGGACACGCCCGCTCGGCCAGGCCAACCCCGATGGTCAGCGGCGAAGGGTCGGCGCTGGCAAACGTGCTTTGCGCCTTGGTAAACCAGGAGCCGGCGTCGATGCGGTAGCGTTTGGTCTCGGAAACCAGGCGGCCGTTGCCGGCGTCCCAGGCATCATAGGTCAGTTCAAATTCGGAACGGATGGGGCCGGTGGTGATGAGCTTCCAATTGCGATAATTGCTCGACGCATGCAGCTTCTTGCCGTCCCATATCGCCAGACCGCCGCAGCCGCAACTGTGGCCGACGCGGTAGTCGTCCATGAATTCGCCATTGTCCTCGTGATAATGTTTGGTCGCGTACATGACATCCACGATCAGGCGGCGATCCTTTTTGATCCACACATCCGGTCCGCTGGTGATGGTGTGTTCGACGGGGATGAGCGCCTGGCCATAGGCGCGATGGGCGATGCGATCACTTTCCCAGGCAAAATCGTCATAGCGCTCGGGCACGTAGCGGGCCATGGTCTTCACGATGGGCGGCGGCACGGCGGCGAGGACGGCGGCGTCCAGAACGTAAAACTTCCGGGTTTCGCCCGGTGCCAGGTCCACCTGAAACAGCAATTTCTCCGGCAAGGCATTCGACGTTTCGGAACAGGCTTGCGAATCCAGAATGCGCGCGGAAAGCCCATCCATCACGGCCCACGCTGGCTGCTGCGTCAATCCCGAAGACGGCAGGTGGGTGGTCACTTCCACGGTTTCGTTCTCGCGCCAGAACGCGGCCGGATTGGCCACGTTGACGACGAGGGGTTTGGCCGCCGCGAGCACCGCCAGCCGGTACACCTCGCTGCCCGCCAGCAAAAACGCGCCCACACCATAGACTTCGGTGGCGTCGGCCGCGAATTTTTTGGGGTCGGCACCAATGGGCTGGACATGGGTGAGTTTGCCATCGTCCTGCACACAGGCCACCAGCGCGGTCCAGGCGTTGCTGACGGCGGGGGCAAATTTCTCGTGGTCCAAAAGCCCCTGATTCACGCCCCACGCGAGGGCGTAGGTGTAGAAACCGGAACCGCTGGTTTCCTTGAGCGGATAGCTGTCCGGATCCAGCAGACTCGCGCGCCAGAGGCCATCCGTCTGCTGGCAGGTCAGGATTTTATCGGCCATGGCCTTGAACAACTGTTCGAACCGCGGGCGATCGGGATGATTTTCGGGCAGATATTCCAGCATGCGAACGAGGCCGGCCATGACCCAGCCGTTGCCCCGGCCCCAGAAGATCTTGCGGCCATTGACTTCGTTGGTGTGGAAATAGGTGCTGTCGCGGAAATAGAGGTGTTCCTGCGGGTCGTAAAGCAAATCGGTGGTGCGCCACCAGTTGGTGACCGCAAAATCCAGGTACTTCTGGTCGCCCGTGGCGGCGTACAGGCGGATCCAGGCTGGCGGGCCCATGAACAGCGAGTCCGCCCAGGACCAATTCTCCCGCGTCCTGGCGTCTTCCCGCTTGGGAAACGTCAGATTGGTGACGGTGGAGGGGGTGGCCAGGATGGCATCAAACCGCTCCCGCAGCGGGGCGATCATCTTGGGCGAGCGATAGCGCAGATACAATTCCGCCCAGGTCTGGCCGATGCAATGATCATCGGCATCGTATAAACGGCGGCCGAGTTTCCAGTCGTTGGTCTCGCCCAGGGCGAGCATGGCGTCGCGATATTTGGCGTCGCCGGAAATGCCCGCCAGGGCCATGAAACCGGCATCGCCAGCGGCCTGCACCCAGCCGGTGGCGGGGCGGTTGGTGGCAAACGAGGGATGCGCGAGCTGCCAGTCGGCCACGCGCTGCATGGCCGCCAGCACCGGCCCGGGGGCGATGGCCGCTGAAACCGGTGCCAAGGGAACCGGATCGTTCGACTGGGCGGAAGCGGGTTGGCCGGCCCACAGCGCAAGAACGGCGATCCAGACGACCAGATGGGACGAGAGTTTCATGCGATGATTTTAATCAGATGTGATTCCAGATGTCGAAAGGATTAATTTTCCGGGCGAAGGGCCACGGGTTGAGCCGGAAAGATTATTGAACCACGAAACACCCGAAGCACACGAAAAGAAAACCAAATTATAACCACGGATGGACACGGATGGACACGGATAAAGCAAAATCAGAATGGCGTTTCGGTCCCGCCATCCGCCAGTCACTGAACGGGCCGTTTTATGTTCGGCCGGAAAGGCACGTGTTCAACCGTTTCCATCCGTGTCCATCCGTGGTTGAAATATTTCCCTCTCCGCGTCTGCGGTGAGCTTCCCCACCCAAAAATCCACCAATCCATTAATCCATTAATCCATTTTTCTGCCCAACCCCTTGTCTTTGTGCTCTTTGCGTTCCTTGCGGTTCATTCGTCTTTTTTTTCACCTTGGACAGCCTATGTCCAAGGTCCCCTGCTAGAGTTGTGGAAAAAAGTATGAATGACCTGATCGAACATCAAACGGTGAAGAACGCCAAATTCGCCGAACTAAAAACCCTGCTGGC
>Ga0302140_10004645_pt1 | contig 17471 bp, 10 predicted proteins | sample I_Bog_E1_1_FD_202095 | JGI IMG/M metagenome (GOLD analysis project Ga0302140, IMG submission 202095) | Peat permafrost microbial communities from Stordalen Mire near Abisko, Sweden - I_Bog_E1_1 | ecosystem: Environmental > Terrestrial > Soil > Wetlands > Peat | place: Sweden: Abisko, Stordalen... | reverse complement strand
GGCCAAACTACGTCGCCTGTGCTTCACTCCCACTTCGCTCATAGCTATAGTGCACCACTAAACGAGGAGCGAGAACAGGGTGGGTTGCTCGGACGGATACGAATGTTGACGCCGGTCTTTCATCCCAACTTTGGCGACGTGTCGGTCTGCACCGGCGATTTTTGGGCGGCTTCCGAAGGACTGGATGATCTCATGATTCGCATTGGCCGAATGATTGCCTATCAGGAGTACAACACCAAGAGCCCGCTCAATGGGCTGGCTTCCAAGTGGGCTGCGCAAAACGTCCAACTGCTTCCTATCGATCCGCGCGGAATCGCGCCTCCGAGCCGTGATCTCGCGGAAGCGCAGATGCTGAGCGCAGAACACGCTCCTGATGCGAATTAGCTGGTTTGCCATTCGATCGCGACTGCTGGTCCCAACTGGTGCCCAGCGAGATTGCGCTCTCTGGTGCCAGAGACATCGATCTCGACATAAACATCTCCAGAACGATCCTGACCGATCGCGACCGTGCGGCTTAAGGTGCAATCGATGCCCGTCCCAGCATGGCAACAATCTGTGGCCAGCTTGAAAGATGCTCAGACCCGTGACAAAGGCTCTTGATGGGATTTGAGACTTGAGATGGAATGGCCCACGCGACCAACAGCAGACTCCCCCACGCTTGTCTTACTCCTCCGGCATTGTTAATGCGTCGATCAGGGAATTAGCCGATTCCGACTGCACCAACCAAATGCGACGCTGATCACATCAATGTGCTTGCGCGCGTCTTAGTCTGGAACGATCCAAGTGATCGGTTGTTCAGCCACGCTGGCGGAAGCTCGGCCGGCCACTGGTGGTCGCAGAGTGGATCGAAACCCGTAAAATTCCAACCCATATGGATTTGCACTTGTCGAACCTCCAAACCATGCGGTGCCCAGTCGAGACGTCAAACACCAACAGTAGCAAAGTCCAGAGCGCTTGATCGGCGCGGAAGAAGCGAGTGAGTACCTCGGCTTCCAACAAATTACAATTCTCAGGATGGCCCGCAGGGGCCAGTTGCCAACCGTAGCTTCTCCAGTCGGCAAGACTGGTAAATTTGTTTTCAAGTTCAGATTCTCGGAACTTGAGGCGTGAACGCTGTCACTGTCTCGACCGGCCGCGACCTAACCGGAGCAATGAACTGTGAGTGGATACAGAACATCGGATCCACTCTTTTCGGTCGAGGATACTGCCTTAGCTTGCATATTTGTTTGCATGTTGCGGACGATTGGTTATAAACCCAATCATTTCATGCGGTTCGAATCCCGGACGGGCAGCCAGCAACCCTCTTAAAACGGTGCGCTTGTCGGCGTGTGTCGACTCTGCCCGGAGTTTTTAATGCAACGCTATCAATAGCTCACAACAATCTTTATGCTCTCTTTCCATCCGAACACTCTCAACGCTTTCAGACTGAACAACCTCTCAACTGGTGCTTTTCTGTGAGCATTTTGGGATACTTTCTCTGCATGGTGCTCGCTAACTCGTCGCGGTGCTCTTGGCCTGATGAAAATGCTCACAGGAAGGGGAACGATGAAAGCGGCAACCGAACTTTCCAACGTCAGGCTTAACGCCCCATCGTGAAAATCGAAATGGCCGGAAATCGTCCCCCGGGGGGCTAAACTCCGTCTCTTATTATCAGCAATTTACGGTACGACTGAAGCCGTGCCCTTTCAAGGGCCGACTTTTGACCACGGTCTTTTAACAAGACCAAACCAACGAACGAGCCGTACCTTGTTCCTTGTGCTCCAGATGCCGGAGGCTTGATTTCCTCGTCACTCGCAGATTGGAGACTCTGGCGCTGGAACTATCGTTTTGATACAAAACAGAAGCAAGTGGTCTTGGGCAAGTACCCCGAGGTGCTCCTTGCCCAAGCTCGAACACCATTGGCTGCAGTCAATTTGATTTTGCTTTCCCATGTCGTATTGCGCTTATATGCATATTCACTCCTATTCTCAACTGCGCGGGATGGAAAGGTTTGCTGATGTAGTCGACTGCGCCCATTCTTAGCCCCTTCGTTTCGGCAGCCGCTTCACTCAGGCCGGTTATGAAGATAACCGGAATCTCTTTCGTTCGATTGTCCGCCTTCAACCGCCGGCAGACTTCGAAACCATCGATACCTGGCATCATTACATCGAGGAGGATCAAATCTGGCATGTGGCGGCCGGCAGACGTCAAAGCAGCTTCTCCATCGGATGCACAAATGACCTCGTAGTCTTCCTCCAAGGTGTCGGAAAGAAACATTGTGTCCAGGTAATCATCATCGATCAACAGGATGCAGGGTCGTTGCCTGGGAGATGTGGGAGATGCGTTACTGGGCGATTGCAGCGGCAATGCATTAGACGAATTCATCAAAGGGGAGGGACCTGCGGAGTTGACTGGACGTGGCAAGTCCTTCAGGCTGTCGATCAGGACAGCACTGTTGACGGGACCGATGAAGAGATTTTCGAAAACTGGATCGGCGTGACCGATGGTCGCTTTCGCGCTGTCCGACTGCGAAACCATCCGATGCGCCTCCCTGGTTTCGCGATCGCACTTGCCGCTCTTCGCCAGTTCCAAGAATCGAATGAGATCTTTCTTGACAATGCTGCTGATAACAGGGGCGTTACCTCGGTGCATGTCCTTCTCATTTTCCATGAGAAAGGTCAGACCGACGCCGTCGTTGCCCCAGCGGATGACCCTTGTGTTTGCGGTAATTGAATTCTTGGTACTCGATTCTTCGGAGTCTGTCAGTGTCATTCTTATCTGCGTGCCGGGAGACCAGCGCTCGTCGGTGACCACGTAGAGTCCGGTCAGACTGATATCCCGAACTTCGTATTCGACTGAAATGCCACCGGTCCAGAAATGGGCAGACAGGCTGGGGAATGTCTCCCTCGGAGCCTGCCGTGGCTCGGGAGGCTCAGGAGACCACAAGCGTTGCAACCAGTTTTTCGTGGTCTTTCCTTTTACCGTTTTCGGGTCGTTCAAAGCGTCTCGGCGTGATTCCCAAGGCATAGAGGATGGCACTGGGGCAGCGTCTCCATGAAGACCTATCTCCCCGGAGCACTCGTCCGATTGAAGCCGGCTGCCAGAGCCGCTATAGATTCCCGGAAGCTTCTCGGTATTCTTACTTCGCCTCGTTCCGGCGTTGTCCCTAGATCCGCTGAACTGCAGCAACCGGCGATTGAATTCTTCAGCAGGACAAAGGAGCAATTGATCACCTCGACGGGTTTGTGTCCAATGTATTGTCTGGCGCGGAAGTACGAGGACACTTGCGGCAGGCGGGCACGCTTTGGAGACGGAGAACATGGGGAAAGACTCGACTACCTCGATGACCACGGATTTTGCATCCAGGTAGATCAGATCGAGTGGAGCCTGCTCAGCCACGACAGAAATTCCCCGAAACGGGACCAGCCAGAGGCCCGCGCCGGAGTTCGCTGTGAGTAACTGAATCCGGTCGGTGAAGGTGGCAACGGAAAAATCGGCGCCATCAACGTCGGCAGCGAGAAGGTGTCCCACGGTTTGGTTGTATGCGCAATACTTTTCAGGCTCCACGTAGTATTCGTTGCTCGTCGAGGAACCGGCAATCCGGTCATGGTTACGAATTTTCCAGACGGCGGAATCAGGAAGGCGCTGTGTCATTGAGTTCCTCGCAATCACCATCGGCAGATTTTCGGTTGCCGTTCACTCTGGCGATGAAGTACTCAATTCAACTTGCTGACCAAGAAGGTACGAAGGCAGCTTGAGGATCTGATTCAGCGGCTGCGCGTTGCCGATTTTCCCGTTGTCGTGCGATGCCCAGTGAGCTTGGGTGTCGATACATTTTCCGCCATCAGTTCATGGCATTCGGTACCCCGCCGCGATGGATGTGGACAAGATCGCTGCCAATCTCCATCTCAACGCTCGAGACGAAAGCGGGCGTACCTCACGTATTGTAATCCGGGGCCGGGCGCAGAGAAGGGAGACGCTGGCGATTCGGACAGGGGATAAGTGCCCCGGGATTGCCTTGCGAGGCGCTAAGTCTTTACAAAGCGAGGAGATGTGTTCGTAAGGACTGTGCTACGCGGGATCCGAGCCAGCATAAGGAGGACGGAGTCAGCGCGCTCCAGGCCATCGGTCCTGTGGTTTGAACGCAAAAGGACCGGTGCGCGCAAGCTACTTGATCCGATCCATAGGCAGAGATAGCAAATCATCGCCGACGGATAGGGTACTCTCGATCCGAAGTTTCTTATCTGTATGCGCTGAAACGGTTTGCCGATGAATCGGTCGGATCTCTGAAGTCCACCTGCCCGATGCTCGATTCGAGTCTTGCCGACTTCGCAGCCTCGAGCGAGATCCCCGCCGACCTTACCGCACGTGATTTGCTAGCCATATTTAACAGAACGATTCGGTTCACGGTTGAGCGGCCCCGCGCAGAGAGTGAAGCTCGGCTACTGGCTTTTCTTCCGTGTTGTAAAGCTGGAACTCACGGATTGCCGCGGCATCGGTGCTTGACAGTATATTCAACCGAACCCGGCTGGCACTTACGGCCGGAAAGATATCGACTTTCTTATGGCCAATGGCACTGGCGGAAGAAACGGTCTTCCAGCCTGCCCCAGCCCAGACGTCGACCGTATATTTCTGGATGCGCTGGCCGCCGTTGAGCCATTCCATTGTAACTGTGCGGTCGAAGGTGACCGGCTGGGGGAACTTCACTTTGAGAGTTGCGTGATGAGAGCCTGCGGGCGCGCTCCAAAATGTGTCGGGATCGCCGTCCAGCGCGGCATCAATCTCAGGCGAGGACGATGCATGCGCAAGCGCAAGATTGTGGGCAGAACGAGCTTTGAGAGCTCTGCCGAACTCTTCGAGGCGCGCCACGTCGCTAGATGGCAGGAGACCGCGGCGATCGGGAGCGAGGCCCAGCATCAACTGCGCACCGCGGCCAACCGTCTCGTCGTAGAGGTTAAGCAGCTCGTTGGTGGACTTGAGGGAAGCTTCATCGTTGGGATGCCAGAACCAGTGTTCCTTGCGCAATGGAGTATCCGCCTCCACCGGACGCCAACGGAGATACCCGTGACGATCGATGACATTCCAGTTTTCAAAAGGAATGCGGCCGCTTTCATTCCCCACCCAGCGCGCATCGCCGTATTCAAAGAGCCCGGTGTCGGCGAAAACGATGGTGTTGGGCTGGTAGGTGCGAAGAGTTTCGATGATCTTTTGGAAGTTATATACGTGGCCCGCGCTGCCCGCGCCATCCAGCCAGAATTCGACGAGTTCACCGTAATTTGACGCCAGCTCAGAAAGCTCCGCCTGGTAGTAAGTGTCATACGCCGCTGAGTCTTTGTACTTCGGCTCATGGCGATCCCATGGCGAAAGATAGACGCCGAACTTCAGGCCGTACTTGCGCGCGGCGCGAGCAACGTCGCCCACCACGTCGCCTCGGCCATTCTCAAATGGGCTCGACTTCACGCTGTAACTTGTTTGCGCGGTGGGCCAGAGGCAAAAGCCATCATGATGCTTGGCGACGAACACAACATACTTTGCGCCCGCGTCGCGAATGGCCTTCATCCATTGGTCGGGATCGAACTGCGTGGGGTTGAAGACCGAGGGATCGGCGGCGCCATCGCCCCATTCGCGATCGAGGAATGTGTTTGTGGAGAAATGGATGATGACGCCAAACTCCAGATCCTGCCATTCGACTTGCTGGGGAGATGGCTTGACGTCAGAGAAGTTTTGAGCGCATGTCGGGTAAGAGCAAAGAAAGAGAATGAGGCTCAAGCCCATCCATAGCTTGCCATGGTTCTTCATCAATTCGTCTCCGTGAGAGGCCGTTTGCGCAAGTCGAGATTGCCGTATCCGCCAGGTGTCTGGCCGAAATCTGTTCATCCGGCAATTACGCTCAGGTAGCGAGTGTTCGTATGCGCGACTGGCGATAATAAGGAATTATAGTCCCAACATCGATCGTCGATTAACGCGGGGCGACGTCGCGAGATATTGGTCGCCGATGATTATCGACCCGATAGCCGCACAATTCTCCCACGGCCCGTCTGGTGTCAGCTGGTATGTCGAGAAGAAAAAGACGGATGGACACGTTCGCCGCGATCAGGAGCATGCAATGCGCTCGCCAACCGGGTAGGATTGTTGCTCTTTGGTACAGTTTCTAGCTACTGACCTTCCTTGACGAAATGAATAAGGTAGGGTCAGGACGAATTCAAAGGGGATTCTGCTTACGGGGCAGACTGTCGATGCAGATTAGGCGCAAAACCGTGGCGACGCCGGGGAACGAGGCTTTTGGTTTGTGGCTGAAATGTTTCAGCGCGATCATCATGGCTGTTTGTCATCCGAATGGATGTTGTTCCGAACAATTTCCGCTGCTGATAAGTGCGATTACAACGCCACTATCTTAATAACCGGTGAAGCAAGAGTGCTGATCGCGCCTGGGGAGGTGCTGTGAATCTGCTAATGGCTATAGCATCGCGAGTTGCACGTACTCTATTGCTCATGCTTTTCGCCGCAGCAGGAACGATCCTGCAGGTGCGCTTCGCTCCCGGATTCTTCTCCGACCCACGCGAAATGGATGGCAGATATGCGCAGGCAGCTCGCATTGAGATGCAGGAGCAAAGCAGCCGGCAAGAGTTCGCAGGCCGATCAGCGGTGAATCAAGTTGAGGGATGGTTTCGTGGAGATTTCGGCGAGTCGCGCCAGTACGGCGTGCCGGTTTCGGATCTCATTTGCGCGCGGCTGCGAGTTTCCGGATCGCTTCTGGTGCGGGGCCTCGCCCAGGGCTGGCTGCTGGCGCTGTGTGCCGCATTTCCGGTGAGCGGTCTTCGCGGAGGCGGAACTCTGTGGGGCGCACCCTTCACAATTTTGCTAGCGATTCCAACGGCTGCCATGGCCACGGCGTGCATACTTTCCCAAACAGGCGGACCGATACTTGTGCTCACCCTGCTCATCGCCTCGCGGGAATTCAAATTCCTGCACAGACTGCTGACACAGGCTTGGCGCGCGCCTCATGTGCTGCAGGGCCGCGCGCAGGGATTGTCTGTCTTTTCGCTGGTGCGACGGCACATCTTGCCCAACGTGGCGCCGCAACTCGGCGCTCTGGCAGCGCTGTCCATCGTCACTGCACTGGGGGCACTGGTTCCCATCGAGGCCATCTTCACAGTGCCGGGCGTGGGTCAGCTCGCATGGTCCGCCGTCATGAATCGCGACCTGCCTGTGGTAGCGGCAGTGAGTTTATTAATGGCCCTGCTAGTAAGAGTGACCGGGCTTGTCACGACGCGCACCCTCGCGTTGGAGGGAGCATGAAAACGCGCCTGTCATCGGTCCTGCTTTTGCTGCTGATTCTCGGCTCCTCGCTTGTGCTGCGTGCATCTCGCTATGATTATAAGACTCAGGACCGCGACGCCATCCTGGCTCCGGCGACTGCCCAACACTGGACCGGCACAGACGATCTAGGCCGGGATCGCGCGGTGCGCGTAGCCGCGGCGCTACTCATCGGCTTGACGGGTGCAGGCCTTGCTGCCGCCCTGACCACAGCGATCGCTGCGGCCTTCGGATTGCTGGCTGCTTTCAGCCGTCCGTCTAGTGGCAGCGCCTTGATGTTTCTAAGTGAAATGTTTCTTTCGTTACCCTGGTTTTTTCTGTTGATGATGGTGCGTTCGCAGCTGCCCCTCACGGCTTCGCCCGCAGAGACGGCAGTGGCAACATTCCTGATACTGGCTGGTCTCGGCTGGCCCGCTTGCGCGCGAGCAATTTATCGCGGCGCGCTGGAGCTGCGCTCCGCGGAGTGGATGATCCAGGGTCGGATGTGCGGGCTCAGAACCGGGCAGCTGATTCGGCGACATCTATTGCCACATCTGCGTTTCCTCTTGCTGCCGCAATTTCTGGTCTGCATGCCGGCGTTCCTTGTGGCTGAGGCAAACCTGGGTGCGCTCGGCCTCGGTGTTGGGGAGCCCTTGCCATCATGGGGCTCGCTGCTGCTGGAGTTGGACAATTCCGCCTTGCTGGCCAGATCGGGCTGGGTCTATTTGCCAATTGCGCTACTGGTGTTGGTGCTGTTGATTCTCGAATCGTTCAGTGCCGAGGAGCACATCAATGTATAAATATCTGCGCTTGAATCTTGCGCTGGCAGGCATGGCGGCGGTGCTTGCGAGCTTTGCGGAAGGCCAGTCGGCTCCGCGGCTGCCGGGGGAGATCGCATGGGCCATTCACAGCGACCCGAAGACCTTCGATCCCGCAAAGGTGGATGAGCAGGCATCGGAGATGGTGCGCTATCTGACAGGTGGCGTGCTCCTGCGGATCAACCGGAAGACGCAGGAACTGGAGCCGCAGCTGGCGGAGAGTTACCACGTCTCGCAGCAAGGGACGGAGATAGAGTTCAGGCTGCGTTCGGGTTTGCGTTTTTCCGATGGCTCTGCGCTAACCTCGGGGGACGTGGCGTGGTCGCTCGAGCGGATTTTGGCGCCGTCAACGGGCTCCGTGGTCGCGGACGAGTTTTTACTGCCCGCCCAGGTGAGGGTGGAGACTCCGGACAGAGTCTCGGTGCGGATTCACCTGTCAAAGCGGGTGATTGGCGTGGAGAAGATCTTTGATCAGATCGCCATCGAGCCCGCCAACCGCCCAAGCGAAGGGCGAGTCACATCGGGGCCTTTTACAGTGACGGATTACAAGCGCGGGCAATATTTGCGCATGAGCCGGAATGCTTACTACTGGCAGCGCGACAGCGCAGGCAGGCAACTGCCCTATGCAAGCGGGATCAGGCTCGATGTGCAGAACAACCGGGAGCAGGAGATTTCGCTGTTTGAACACGGCCAGTACGACCTGATCGACGGCCTGCCGGCGGATTTTTTCAGTCTCCTGGAGCGCCGATCGCCGGAGTCCGTGCACGATCTCGGCGCTTCGCTCAATACCGAGCAACTGTGGTTCAATCAATCATTAGCCGCTCCGCTGCCGGAGTACGAACGAGCGTGGTTTCGGAATCGGAGTTTCCGCGTGGCCGTCTCGGAGGCGATTCATCGCGCGGACCTGGTTCGCATCGCATATGACGGCCACGCTACACCGGCTTACAGCTTCATCTCGCCTGCGAACAGACTTTGGTACAACACCAGACTGATCGTTACACGGGAAAGCTCGACCGATGCCGACCGGTTGCTGAGTGAGTCGGGATTTCATCGCAGTGGAAATCAACTGTTCGACTTTGCCGGGCATGCTGTCAAGTTTTCCATTGTCACCAATGCCGGCAACCCGGCACGGCAAAGGATGGCCGCATTGATCCAGCAGGATCTGGGTGCGCTGGGCATGCAAGTAATGATTGTTGCTCTGGATTTTCCGGCTTTGATTGAGCGACTGATGCATAAGCAGGACTACGAGGCATGCTTGCTCGGGCTGTCCGACACCGAGCCCGATCCCAGCTCGATGATGAATTTGTGGCTGAGCTCCTCGCCGAACCATCAGTGGAACCCTTCAGAGAAGACGCCGGAGACGGACTGGGAGGCAGAGATCGACAGGCAGATGCAACTCCAAGCGTCCAGCGCCTCGCAGCAAGCGCGCAAGACATCCGTCGATCGCGTGCAGCAGATCGTAGCCGACCAGGAACCGTTCATCTACCTTGTGTATCCCAATGTACTTGAAGCAATTTCGCCGCGCCTCACCGGGGTTGAGCCATCGATCATGGCGCCGGCGCTGGTATGGAATATCGAACGCATCCGCCCCGGCGAGAGCTCCGGCAAGGCGGAAGGGCGATGAGCGAACCACTGATGCGGGTTCGCCTGCGAGCGAATTACGGAAAGCAAAGCATCCTCAAGGATGTGCAGTTCGACCTCTGTGCCGGCGAGGTGCTAGGGATCGTGGGCTCGAGCGGCGCCGGAAAGACAACGCTGGCCATTGCGCTGATGGGGTTGCTTGGTTGCCGGGGCGGCGCTGCTTCGGGTGAGGTGCTCATCTCCGGATCAAACCTGCTTTCTATGTCTCGACGTCAGGCGAGGTGCATCCTGGGCAAGACGATTGCCGTGGTGCCGCAAAGTCCGATGACCGCCCTCAATGGGGCGATATCTCTGCGGGCTCACTTTGAAGAAGCATGGCGCGCGCACCGGAGCTCAGGCCGGCTAGAGCTGAATGCGCGTTTGTTTGAGCTGATGGACGGGGTGCAGCTGCCCGCCGGAGATGAAGGCTTTCTGCGCAGAAAGCCAGGTCAGATCAGCATAGGTCAGGCGCAACGGATATTGATTGCGCTGGCGCTTCTGCATCGCCCGTCCGTCCTCGTCGCCGATGAGCCGACCAGCGCGCTCGATCCGGTGACGCAAGCAGAAATCATCAGCCTGCTGCGGAAGCTGAGCCGGTGCAATGCCACGTCGCTGGTTTATATCTCCCACGACCTGATGTCGGTACTCCAGTTGTGCGACAGAGTCGCAGTGTTGGACGCCGGCGCGATCGTCGAATGCATGCCCGTTGCGGAGATCGAGCAAATGCGGCATCCTGCCGCGCTCTCGCTATTTAGCGCGCTTCCCGTTCCGGTGCGCGTGCTGCTCGACCACCTCTTCAGGTGCGGTGAATGGCGCCGGGAAACCGACGAGCAAGAGCGACACGAGTTGTCTCTGGGGATACGGTAGGGCGGGGCGCTGTCCACTTTTGAGACACTCAGGCCATAAGTCCGATTCTGAATGACTCATGGTTCCATCAATTATTAGAAAATTCCCACATTAGTGTTATCAAGAAAATTCTAATCCTCCCGAAATGCACAGTATGGGATTGCGCCGATATGCCTAATCCCTGCATGAGTAAACGGCGCTGAGGAGAACCCCCGAATGATAGCAAGACAATATAAGAGCGCAATGCGCAGAGGATTTATTTTGGCCGTATGCGCGTTGTTTTACGCCGGTAGTGCCTTTGCCGGCACATCGAAACTTTCCCAGGACCTGGAGCAGAACAACTCTTCGCAACTGGTCGATGTGATTGTGCAGTACAACCAGGTGCCGACGGCAGCGTACCACCAGAAGGTGTTGGGTCGCGGCGGCGCCTTAAAACGGCAGTACAACCAGTTCAAGGGCGGTGCTTATAGGTTGCCGGCCTCGGAGCTTAACGATCTGGCTGCCGACCCCGACGTCGCTTACATCTCGCCGGATCGTCCACTAAGCGGCGCGAGCACAGCTTCGATTCCCATCGTTCTTGACTACCATACAGCTTCCATCAATGCTTCCGCGGCCTGGAACCAGGGATTGAGCGGCGCCGGAATCGGTGTGGCGGTTATCGACAGTGGAATCGCATCCAACCTCGATTTGAATTTCTTGAATCTAGTTTACAGTCAGGATTTCACTGGCTCCCTACTGGGGAGCGCGGCCGACCAGTACGGCCACGGCACGCATGTCAGCGGCATCATCGCCGGCAACGGCTTCCAATCCAGCGGTTTGTTTAACTCGTACACGTTTAGAGGCATTGCCGGCAACGTAAACCTAATCAACCTACGGGTCCTCGATCAGAACGGTTTGGGCACCGATAGCGAGGTGATCGCCGCTCTCGATGAAGCCATCTCGCTGCGCACCCGCTACAACATCCGCGTCATCAACCTGTCATTGGGAAGGCCGGTGTGGGAAAGCTACAAACAGGACCCGCTCTGTCAGGCTCTGGAACAGGCCTGGAAGGCCGGCATCGTGGTCGTGGTTGCGGGGGGCAATTACGGGCGTGATAACAACGCAGGCACAGAAGGTTACGGCACTATCACCGCTCCAGGCAACGACCCGTATGCGATCACCGTGGGCGCGATGAATACGATGGGAACCGCGACTCGCACCGCCGCTTTACCGGCGAGTTACAGCTCGAAGGGACCGACGCTGTTCGACCAGGTGGTCAAACCTGACCTGGTGGCTCCCGGGAATCGAATCATCTCCCTATACAGCGCCGGACAGACACTGAGTCAGCAGAACCCTGGCAATGAGATTCCTACATCGCTTTATCAGAGCATTAGTCTCAATCTTCCCTCCTCAGCGTACTTCGTCCTGAGCGGAACGAGCATGGCCGCACCCATGGTCAGCGGGGCGGCTGTTGCGATGTTGCAACAACACCCCTCCATGACGCCCGATCAGGTGAAAGCGCGACTCATGAAGACCGCGTTCAAGGGTCTGGTGCAGACCGGAACGGAAACAGATCCGGTAACCGGCATTGTCTACTCGGAGCAGGCCGACATCTTCACGGTGGGGGCCGGCTATCTGGATATTCAGGCCGCGTTGGCGAACTCCGACCTGGCCCCCTCGACCACCGGTAGCGCCATTTCGCCGCGCGCGGTGGTGAATAGCAGTGGAAACGTCCTCCTGTCTGTGAACGGCTCGTCCGTGTTGGGCGGCAATTCTGTTCTTTGGGGCTCCTCCGTAGTTTGGGGAAGCTCGGTGCTCTGGGGCAGCAGCGTCAACGGAGAATCTGTGCTCTGGGGCAGCAATTCATTGCAGGCCGACAGCGTGCTCTGGGGCAGCGGCCTGACTGAGGCCGACAGCGTGCTCTGGGGATCAAGCGTGCTTTGGGGCAGTGCTACACAAGAGCCGGAGTTCACCATCCTCGGTGATAAATGAACATGGGAACGACTGAAACGTGGGGGAAAAGGCCGGCAAGCAAGTAAGAACGACGACGGTCAATTTCCCGAATTAAACAGGCTTTATAACGAATGGCTCGCCGGCCGAATCGGCGATGAGGAAGAGAACAATGAAACGGAATCATACCAAGAGCGCCCTGTGGGGAAGAACATTCCTTACACTGTGCGCAGTGATGTTGAGTGCCAGCCTCGCACTTGCTCGAACTTCCAAAGTATCCACCGACCTGGCGGGAACTTATGTTTCCGGCAACGTCGATGTCATCGTACAGTTTGATCAGGTACCGACCGACTCGTACCATGAGAAGGTATTGAAGCGGGGGGGCGTGGTCAAACGAAAACTGGGCAGTTTCAAAGGCGCTGCCTATTCCATGCCAGCCGCGGAGCTTGAAGAACTGGCCAAGGATCCCAACGTCCTGTTCATTTCGCCCGACCGGCCGCTGGCTCATGCTACAAACGCGGTCAACGATTATCATGCCGCCTCCATCAATGCGACATATGCGTGGTCTTCGGGCCTGCACGGCAACGGCATCGGCATTGCCGTCATCGATAGCGGCATCGCCAGTATCTCCGACATCACCAGCGCCAACGTCGTGTACAGCCAGGACTTCACCGGCTCCGGCACCGCGGTCGACCAGTACGGCCACGGCACGCATGTCAGCGGAATCATCGCCGGCAACGGGGCGGCCTCCACCGGGTCGCAATACACTTATACCTTCACCGGTATCGCCAACCAGGCCAAGCTGATCAACCTGCGCGTGCTCGACAAAGACGGCGCAGGCACCGACAGCGAAGTCATCGCGGCTATCCAGGAAGCCATTGCCCTGAAGAACCAGTACAACATTCGCGTCATCAACCTTTCTCTGGGAAGACCGGTGTGGGAAAGCTACAAGGTCGATCCGCTCTGCCAGGCTGTGGAGCAGGCATGGAGAGCGGGCATCGTTGTGGTGGTTGCGGCCGGCAACTATGGCCGTGACGACAACGCAGGAACAAACGGCTACGGAACCATCACTGCGCCCGGCAACGACCCTTATGTCATCACTGTAGGGGCCATGAATACCAAGGGAGCTTCCACGCCTTCAACGGCTGTCATCGCCAGCTACAGTTCCAAGGGGCCGACCCTCCTCGACGCGGTGGTCAAGCCCGACATCGTCGCTCCGGGCAATCTGATCGACTCACTCTACTTCCCGGGTGAGACCATCAATCAGAACAACCCCGGGTTTGAGATTCCTCAATCGCTGTACCTCAAGAATGGCCCGCATCACCCTTCCGCCACCTATTACGCCCTGAGCGGGACCAGCATGGCTACGCCCATGGTAAGCGGAGCCGTGGCGCTGCTGCTGCAACAGTCGCCGTCTCTCACCCCCGACCAAGTCAAAGCCCGTCTGATGCTGACCGCATTCAAAGGCCTCGTTCCTTCGAGCACCGCCACGGATCTCATCACCGGGCAAACCTTCCACGACCAGGCCGACATCTTTACGGTTGGATCCGGCTACCTCGACATTCAGAGTGCGCTGCAAAATACCGAATTGGCCCCGAGCACAGTCGGCAGCGCCTTGTCTCCAATCGCAATCATGAACTCGCAACGCGACGTCACGGTGGTCCAGAACGGCTCTTCGATCCTCGGAGGCACCAGCATTCTGTGGGGAACAAAGAACAGCATATGGGGATCGTCTATTCTCTGGGGAACCAACTCGGACGAGGGCGAAAGCATCCTCTGGGGCACCGGCACTTCTCTGTCCGGTAGCAGTATCCTCTGGGGCACGTCTGTTTGGGGCGAGAGCATTCTTTGGGGCACTGATCAGACCCAGCTTGACGGCTCCAATGCGCTGTGGGGCAGCACTACAGGAGGTGTGATCGACGATCTGGAGTAAGGCCGATCAAAAAAGCAGTTTCGCAGATGCTAGCCCGGCTGCGACCGCAGCCGGGCCGCAGTGCGCCGCGGTTGAGGGCAATCCAAAGCGGCCGAAGGTCCTTGGATTCTGCAGTATGGCTCTAACGCAACCGCACTGGATTGCCGATAGGAAGGCCAGCAACCTTACCCCGGGGATTGTGACAATGGAACAAGCCGTGCCAACTCGAGCCAAGGTTTTCATCGTTCTTACGGCCCTGGTCGGCGCATTTGTGCTTTTGTCAGCCTGCCAGCCCTGGCATTCGAACGACCTGTCAAAGTTCGCCTGTTATCTGCTGATTGCCGTTCTGTCTTCCACGATGAAAGTGGAATTGCCCGGAATTGAAAGCACCATGTCGGTCACCTTCCTGTTCATCCTCCTTGGAGTGATCGAACTGTCGCTGGCAGAAGCTCTGATCGTCGGTTGCTCAGCTGCTCTGATGCAGAGTCTGTGGAAGACAAAGCATCGTCCAGAGCTAGTGAAAATCATCTTCAACGTTCTTAGCGTAACTTCCAATGGGATATGGCTTACGTACCACGTTTATCACTTATCGGTAGGTTTTCTTAGAAACAGCATGCCACTGTTGCTTCTGATGGCTGGATGCGCTTACTTCCTTAGCAACACCGTACCGGTCGCCGCTGTCATTGCACTGTGCGCAAGAAGCTCAATGGGAAAAATCTGGAAGGAGACTTATTTCTGGGGCCTTCCCTATAACCTGGCAGGGGCGGGCGTGGCCGGTATCATAAGCTTTGCCAATCACTACATCGGATGGCAGAATGCTCTCATCTTCATGCCGATCATGTATGTATTTTATCGATCCTATCAACTTTATCTTGGCCGTTTGGAGGATCAAAAGAAGCGGGTAGAAATCGAGGCCAGGCAAGTGGCGGCCGAAAAGCGCCACGTTGAGGAGGTGTGCGCGCTGCACATGCGCACGATCGAGGGCCTGGCCCTGGCCATCGACGCCAAAGATCACACGACCCATGAACATTTGCATCGCGTTCGAACATACGTTGAGGAGATTGGCAAAGAGCTCGGTTTGGGCGAGCAGGATTCGGATGCGCTTCGGGCCGCGGCTCTATTGCACGACATAGGTAAGCTTGCCGTGCCGGATCACATCATCAATAAGCCCGGCAGGCTGACTCCCGAAGAGTTCGAGAAGATGAAGATACATCCCGTCATCGGCGCTGACATCCTGGAAAAGGTGGCGTTCCCGTATCCAGTGGCTCCGATCGTGAGGTCGCACCATGAAAAGTGGAATGGAAAAGGCTATCCCGATGGCCTTAAAGGAGAACAGATTCCCATCGGCGCGCGCATTCTGGCCGTAGTCGATTGTCTGGACGCGTTGGCTTCGGATCGGCAATACCGCAAGGCGCTCCCGCTGGACGAGGCCATGAAAAGAATTGGAGAGGAATCCGGCAACTCCTTCGATCCGCGAGTGGTCGAAGTCCTTCAGCGTCGATACCGTGAGTTCGAAAGCTGTGCAAACCGCGGATTGGTTGAGGCAAGAAAGAAATCTCTCAGCTTCAGCCAGTCTCTGGATCTCGGCGAACCAGGCGCCGGCTTTGAGCTCAATCAATCCCGTCGCCGTGAGAATCCGCATGACTTTCTATCTTCCATTGCATCTGCCCGCCAGGAGGCACATACACTTTTTGAATTGAGCCAGGACCTTGGCAATTCTCTGCATCTGGATGAAACGCTATCGCTGGTTGCCATGAGGCTGCGCAAGCTGGTGCCCTACGATTCAATCGTCGTTTCCACCCTCAAGGGCGATTTGCTTGTGCCCGAATTCGTCAGCGGGGATAATTTTCGCGTTCTCTCTTCCCTCGAGATACAGGTAGGAACAGGCCTATGCGGCTGGGTAGCGCAAAACCACGAACCGATCATTAATGGGAATCCCGCGGTGGAGGGTGAGTATGCATACGACCCCAGAAAAACGACCGAGCTACGCTCCGCGCTGGCAGTGCCACTGGAAGGCGTCAATGGGCTTGCAGGCGTCCTGGCGCTCTACCAGAGTGAGGCAGATGCTTTCACCAGCGATCACCTTCGGATCCTGCAGGTCATCACCTCAAAAATGGGGCATTTCATCGAAAACGCCTTGATGTATCGACAGGCGGAAAGCTCAGCGACAAACGACTATTTGACCGGATTGCCGAATGCGCGCGCCCTGTCGATTCATCTTGACAAGGAGCTGGCTCGGTGCAGACGGGAATATTGCAGCTTCGCAATCATGGTATGCGATCTGAATGGATTCAAGGCCATCAACGATAGCTACGGTCATCTCGCCGGAGACAAAGTTCTCAAGCGGTTCGCGAACCTGGTTCGAGAGAAGCACCGCAAATATGACTACACGGCGCGCATGGGTGGAGACGAGTTTGTTGTGATTGCGCCGGACATGGCGCCGGATTCGGTAGCCGAAAGGGCCTTACTGCTCAGCGAATTTGCCCGGCAGGCTGGTCGAGAGGTCTGCGGTAAAGAAATCCTGTCACTGAGTATGGGTGCGGCTTTTTATCCACAGGACGGATTGAACACGGAAAAACTGCTGGCCGAAGCCGACAGAAGAATGTATTCGGCGAAGCAGCGTCACTACAGGCTGCGCGAATTGAATCAAGTTGGAGTAGAGCAGCGGTCCCTGGTTTCTCCCGCAGCATGAGATTGGCCTCGATAAATTAACTCATCCCTTGTTGCTGTGACCGAGGCCTGAGCAAAGTCGACTAATTGCTGCGACTTTCTCCTTCGAGGGCGCTGGCATTACACCAACTGGGACAGCCCCATCAGGGACGGTGGAGTGACGCTCGGCACTGTCACGCTGAAGGCAGGTGGCAACTTTAAGCACATCGGCTTAGTCGTATCCGTCCGAGCAACCCACCCTGTTCTCGCTCCTCGTTTAGTGGTGCACTATAGCTATGAGCGAAGTGGGGGTGAAGCACAGGCGACGTAGTTTGGCCGAGGTTCAGGCCCTGGTTACGGAGTTTGAATCGAGTGGATTGTTGCGGGCTGCTTTTTGCCATCAGCGAGGCCTGGCGGTAGGG